>SL_8KL_010_SEDDRAFT_10005014_pt1 | contig 10478 bp, 4 predicted proteins | sample SodLakKL_010_SED_4_FD_11160 | JGI IMG/M metagenome (IMG submission 11160) | reverse complement strand
GAGGGAATCGCTGTTTCCAATGGCCGTGAAATAGCAATTACAGATGAAAATGGAGGTTATCAACTCCCCTTAGAGGATAATTCATTTGTATTTGTTATAAAACCACAAAATTGGAGGATCCCTGTTGATGAAGATCAGCTGCCCCAGTTCTATTATACACACAGTACAGGGGGATTGTCTGGTTCAGAATTTAGGGGTCTTTCTCCTACAGGACCTTCACCCGAATCCGTAAACTTTCCGCTTTACCCAGTTGAGGAGCCGGATAACTATGAGGTTCTTGTATTTGGTGATACTCAACCCCGGAATGAAGAGGAAATTTATCATATTTCCCATGATGCTTTATTTGAGCTTGGCGACACTGATGCTGCTTTTGGAGTAACACTTGGAGACAATGTTTTTGACAACCTGGATTTGTTTGATCAGCTCGCTAAAAGCATTGCAACAATAGGAATACCCTGGCAATATGTTTTGGGAAATCATGATATTGATTTTACAGCAGACGACAACATGAATGCCCGTGGCACTTTTTTCAGGCAGTTTGGTCCTTCTTACTACTCATTTACTCAAGGACCTGCACATTTTATAGTACTGGATAATATCAGGTGGATTGTTGAGGATGATGACCGTTATTATCAGACCGGCTTGGGAGAAAACCAGCTGGAGTTTTTGCAAAACGAATTATCGCGTATAGACAATGATCAGCTAGTGGTCCTTATGGCACACATACCATGGATTGGTTCTAATGCATGGGAGGATGAATCGGAACGCGACGCCTTCTTTGAGTTACTTGCTGAACATCCAAACTCTGTTTCCCTGGTTTCACATCATCACAGGCATTATCATCACTTTATCGGCGAAGAATACGGTTTTCCAGTCGACCAGCCTCATCATATGGTAGTTGTAGGTACGCTTTGTGGTTCATGGTGGGGTGGTACCCCCGATGAATATGGAATACCTCATGCCATGATGTCAGATGGTACTCCAACCTCATACACCTTTCTTCACATTGATGAAAATGACTGGAAAATGAGGTGGAAGGCCTCAAGAAAGCCCGATGACTTTCAGATGAACATCCATAGCCCCGATGTCGTAAAAATAGAGGAAGTATCAGATATAACAGTAACAGCTAATATTTTCAATGCATTGCCCTCTGCAAAGGTAGAAATGAAAGTTGGGGAAGCCGGGCAATGGAGTGAAATGAAAAGAGTTCAAAAACAAGATCCTATACAAGTAGCTGCAGCCGAATGGGAAAGAAAAATAGATGATCCACCTTGGAGGGTTCTTGGCGAATCTTTTTGGGAAGGTCACGAATCCGAGTATTTGTGGGAAAAAAATATAAATACTGAATTAGGCCTTGGTGTGCACGTAATCCAAATCAAAGCCGTTGACGATTGGTGGGAGTATGAAGGAAGACGGCTAATACGGGTAATAGAATAAACCCGTTGGTTGAAAAGCCTCCTCATGTTCATTATTAAAATAACGTTATTGAAAAGCAAGTTAATAACATATTACTCAAATATTCCTTGCTGAAAAACAAAAAAGCCCCTCAAAATACTTAGAGGGGCTAATTAAATAAAACAAAAACCTATTTATCCGGTCAACTAAAAAGCTTAATATGGTTAAAAAACACCCATTACATATTTTAAAGCTCCTTCTCTATATATTCTTCAACCTGTTCTTCCAGAGCCGGTAAAAGTACGGGACCTCTCTTTAATACAACTTTATGAAAATCTCTGACATCAAACTGGTCTCCAAGTTCTTTTTCGGCAATTTCTCGTAATTCTGTTATTTTTAACTCTCCAATTTTATAGGAAATTGCCTGACCTGTAGCACGTATATATCGATCTGTTTCAGTATCTATTTCATGATGAGAAAGGGCAGTGTTTTTTGTCATAAAATCAACCACTTCATCCCTGGTCCAGCCAAAAGCATGAATTCCCGGGTCAACGACTATCCTGCAGGCTCTCCACATTTCATAAGTAAGTCGACCAAAATCATTATATGGGTCTTGATAAAGGCCTACTTCCAGTGGCAGCCTTTCGGCGTAAAGTGCCCAACCTTCGGAATATGCGGTTATACCCCCGGGGCGTCTCGGGGCGTCTTCCAGTTCTTGTGAAAGAGCGATTTCCAAGTGGTGTCCCGGAACCGCTTCATGGTAAAGTAAAGCCTCAAGGGTGTATAATGGGCGACTTGACAAGTCATAAGTGTTTACCCAAAAATAACCGCCACGCTTACCGCCACCTACCGAATAACGACCACCTGTATACCTCGGTGCAAGATGATCAGGTACAGGCTCTACACCATAAGGCCGTCTTGGAAGTGAACTTAAATGAAATAACTCAGGAAGCTTCCCATCAATTTTTTTAGCCAAGTAGGAAGCTTCTTTTAATAACTCTTCTGGTTCATCCACATAAAACTGTTCATCAGTGCGCAAAAATTCCAAAAACTCTTCGAAACTTCCTTCAAACCCCAAATCATCAATGATTTCAAGCATCTCTCCACGTATGCGTTCTACTTCTTCAAGACCTTTTTCATATACTTCTTCGGCTGTCATGGGAAGCGTAGTATGATATTTAACTAAATGGTCATAATATTCACTTCCCCCAGGTAAATCACTAACTCCAATACTTTCTCGTGCATTAGGTATATATTCATTCTCCATAAAATCCATTAACTCACGGTAAGCAGGAACCACAGAATTCATAATAACCTCTCTGCCTTCTTCTTTAAGTTTTTTCCGCTCATTCTCACTTATCGAGGAAGGAAACTTTTTAAATGGCTCATAAAAATCACTTTCTTCCGCCATTTCAACTATCTGACGCATTATACCTTGATTTGTGTATTCTTCCTCGAACAGAACCTTAGGTGTTGTAAATCCAGTCTCTAACCCTTTACTGAAACGCTCCATGTACTGATCAAAATAACGTGGAATGCTCTCCAGGCGTTTGATGTAATTCCTGTAATCCTCAGTGGTTTCCATTGGTGCACGCTCATGCAGATCAACAAGATTATTGTAGAATCGGCCAAAAAAAAGATGAGTGCCAAACTCATATCTTTCAATTCTATGTTCAAGATCCCGCTTAAAAAGATCATAAGAAATCTGGTTATTAGGATCTAAATTTTCCCTGTCTACTGTTTCCAGTAATTTTGAATGAAGCTCTTTTCGGAAAGCATTTCTTCGTTCTATATCCTCTTGGGATTCGGAGCGAAGCCTGTCTTTTTCCCTGTATTTTCCATCTTCGTCGGCACGAAAAGGATCTTCCTTAATCCTGAACAGTTCGGCTTCATCCATTAATTTATGAAGTTGTGCTTTATCATCTATTTCCCGGATATGACCATTTTGAGTTTTCCCCAGCATTTCAAGTGAAATAAGTGACAATGGTGTCATACCTGCTTCAAGGAACTCATCCATAAATTCCTTAAGATCAAATTCTTCTTCTTTTTGTAAAAAAGCTTTTGTCTTTAATTTATCCATTTGTACAGGGCCGGCAAGATAAGATACACCATAAAGCGGAGAACGAAGATATAGTTCAAGGTCATGCCAAATTGTAGGACTATCCTCAGGAACCCATCCATATGGAGTATGTTCTATATTAAATTGAAATGCTTCTTCAAAACTTATTTTATTGGCATGCATTTTTAACTCGGATATAGAACGAGAAGCTCGGAAAGCCTTCAGGTTATATGTTAATTCCTCAGCCCCGGGCACATCATCAACCACTCCAATATGATGATAAATTTTTTCCAGGCCGGCTGCTACAGCTTCAGCTCTAACAGCATCAACAAAATACAACCTCGGTTGGCCTCTTATAGGACGATCATCCCTCCGGGTCCTCATCATATCAAGATCATGACCTGCATATCCATGTATAGTGAGCGGAAGAGGATATCTATCAAGAACGTGCTGGAAATAATCACGTTCCTCCCCCCTGGAAAATCCTGTGGCAGAGCTCGGTGCATCTAAATAATCAGGCATCGTAAATACTTCAGCATATTCCATGAAACGATACAGATGATCCATTGCGTTATTGTAACGTTGAATATAATCCTCTTCTTTTTCCACCTGCTTAAGAACAGGTGTATGGCGGTTCTTATGTTCCTTAAGCTTCATGGTGGTTATAGCCCTTTCGTATTCCCTTTTAGATAAGATCATTAACTCCTCCCACGTATATGGCATCAAAGCAACATTCTCAAGATACCAATTGTAATTATCAATACCAACGCCGGCACCGTTTTCCATATCCGGTTTGGATTCAACAAGCCATTCCCTGTAATTATGGATGGCATTAAAAGCATCTTCAGCATATGAAACCAAATTGGGATGATGGGGTTCAAGCCCTTCAATAAAATCTTCCATAATATTCATTTGACGCTTACTTGTATAAATGGCTATATATGCAAGATCAGCATATGATTCTGTAAGATTTTGCTTTGCCTGATCCAGAATTTCGGGAATAGCTTCCAATTGAGTTTTAACTTCATCTAAATTTTCATCTTGAACAGGTAAATTAGGTATAGACATGGAACGGTGCATCTTGGGGCCAAACTGGAAATTGACAACAGCATAAAAAGCCGGATCTTTTTTCCAGGGTTGGGTTACTCGATGTTCAAACTCCATGCCTTTCATTTCAGCTTCCACGATCCTATAATCAACTTGTTTGTGAAGTTCCCATCCTGTAGTATCAATAGTAGCCAAGCGATTTTGATATTCCAGCAGCTCCTCAAATTTTGCTTCCATAGCTTCATGAGAGTAATCCGGAACTCCATTCTCAACTTCAGGAAGATGAAACTCTCTGAACGAATTATATAACTCAACCAAGTCTTTATAACTTTGATTTGTTCCGGCAGTTAAGTTGTTGCTTTCAGCAAATCCTCCTTTTAAAAAAAAGATCAATAAAAGCAGCAAGCCAAATAGTTCCTTTTGCTGTATTTGCATAATTGAAAGGATTTAGGTTAATAAAAATATATTAAGTTGACTTGGAAAGCTTAACCTGCTAATTGAACTACCGTTTTGGTCACGTGGATCATTCAACCGGAGTCAGAACAGCTATCCATCCTCCCCCACTCATCATTTCTATTGTAATATTTTCTCCCGGAGACAGAATTTTAGAACCCATTGCATAATCGGATCCATACCTGTCGGCATTTGGGCCATCTTTTATATATTCAACTTTATATTCTTTCTCATCAAGGAAATCAGGTGTAATTTCCAGAACTCGTGCGTCCCAATCTGTCATAGCAGCAATGTACCAACGCTCATCTTTTTTTCTTGCCACTGCAGCATATTCTCCAACTTTAGAATCCAGTCCTACGGTTTTGTCCCATACAACAGGAATTTCAGAAATAAAGCCGGTATATTCGGGTTCTCTCAAATAATGTGATGGATTATCGGCAAGCATTTTCATGGGGCTTTCATATAACACATACATTGCAGCCTGGTGAGCACGTGTTCCCTGGCTCATCGGCCTGGTGTATCTATCGTAGAAATTTTCTTCATTGGCATTTATCATTGCTCCGGGTGTATAATCCATAGGACCGGCTACCATGCGGATAAAGGGTAAAGTAACATTATGTCCGGGAGTAATATCATCACTCCATTTATTATGTTCAAGGCCTTTAAGTCCCTCATAAGTTAGCACATTAGGATATTTCCTGTTCAATCCTACCGGTTTGTAATTACCATGATAGTTGACCAGCAGGTTACGTTCAGCAGCTGCTGCTGCAACACGCTCAAAATAATTAACCATATATTGATCTGCACGTTGCATAAAATCAACTTTTATTCCTTTGGCGCCCCATGAAGCAAATCGATCAAGTATGCCCTCGATATCCTTTTCCAGAGCATTCCATAAAACCCATAAAACGATACCAACATCCTTTTTTTCTGCATAACTGAATAATTCCTCCAAATCCATATCAGGATCAGGTTCGCTAAGATCAAGAGTAGTCACAGACCAGCCTTCGTCAAGAATAATATATTCCAAACCATATTCTGAAGCAAAATCAATGTAGTATTTATAAGTTTCGGTATTAATTCCTGCCCTGAAATCGACCCCAAAAATGTTGTTTGCATTCCACCAATCCCAAGCAACTTTTCCCGGATTAATCCAATCGGTGTCTTCTAACACGTTTGGAGAAGAAAGTTTGTATATCATCTCGTTTTCTAATAGTTCTTTATCTTCTGAGGCTATCATAATGACCCGCCATGGGAAGCTTCTGTTCCCGGATGTTTCAGCAATGTAATCAGCCTCCTTTTTTATAGCTTTGCCCCTGTCACCTGTTCTATATGTTTCCAGGATTACATTGGGGAATTCGGCATTTAAAGTGTTTGCCCCTGTACCAAAAAGGAAAAAGTTAGGATAGTCATAAAGATCTGCTTCGGAAATAAGAATTTTAGTATTTCTTTCTGTTTCCAGAAGAAAAGGCAGTGATCCATATTGATCTTCACTTAGGTCATTTAACAAAATATCATAGTATGTATTTTCATAGTGGGATTGAAATGTAGGACTGGTTTCTTCCGGCCAAAATAGGCGGTGATTAGCAGCAAAATTAAATTCAACAGTTTCTGAAATTACTTCCAATTGTTGTTCGGGCATCCTGTTATCAAACCTGTAGGCAACACCACTATTATAAGCCCTGAAAATCACATCATAATCATCATCAAATCTTACTGTCAACTCATTATAATGATTCTCGATGTACTTGTTTTTAACAGGTACGGCAGCTTCAATTTGCTCAGTTACTGACTCTTCATTGACGCTAACAATAGTTGGATTTACCCCTGGTTCACGATCATTAGAAAGTTCCATTCCTATTTTAGAAGGCTCAAGCAAACTTTCATTATTCTTGGATACTGACCAACTCAAATACTCATCAACTTCAACTTTTACTTTAATTTGCTCGTCGGGAGAATAAAATTCATAAACAGCTCCATGGAGAAAAAAAGGAAGGAGCCAAACGATAAATAAAGTTCGTAATGCTTTGTGTTTCATTTTTAATGTATTTTCTTATAGTGTCCGGTAAAAATCCAATAGTTCTCTTTACAATTCTGGTTATATAATTTTATATAACAACAATCGCAAATTATACTACTTAAAGATTTCAAAAAACTATATGGAAAAGATTTACAATTCCTGAAATTTACCGGACACTAATGATTTATTTAATTAATTAATTATATCTAACATAAAAAACTTATTACTCTTCCTTTTTATCTGCATCTGAGTCTTCTGCTTCTTCTTGAACTTCTTCTAATGCTTTTTCCAATGAGGCATCCTCGGTATAGAAATTCTCCCATTTTTCTTTAGGATCACGAGGTGTTGACAGTGAAACAATGATAAGTACAAGAATAGAGCATGAGGCCGCTGGTAAAATAATGTGATCCTCACCTAACAATATATCACCGGTATAATATCTCATAATTGAGTTGATGATCGTGATGATAAGCGTTACACCCATTCCGGTGGCAATGGAAGCAACGCCTCCAGACACCGTAACACGTTTCCACAGGAAAGTGGCTAGTAGCGCGGGGGTCAATCCTGCACCGATCATCGTATATGCTGTGAGGGCCATGCCAAGTATAGTTTCAAATTGCGTCAATAGCCCATAAGCAAGTACTCCCAGCAGTACGATCATTATACGTTGGAATGTTACTACAGTTTTCATGCTGGCATCAGGTCTAATAAAACGCTGAAAGACGTCCCTGGTCAAATTGCTTGATGGGGTAAGCAAGAAGGCGGTACCAGTAGAAACAATAATGGCAAGAGAACCACATAGCAATAACAATCCACCAATTAAGGGAAGTCCAACTTCTGTACTGTAACGTGCTGTATGCAAAATAACTCGTTCACGTTCTCCCTCAGAAAGGAATAATTCATGAACATCCGGCAAGGCATTAAAATGGCTGAAAGCAAAGATAGCTAATGATGCTAGTGCAGTTTCGACAATAATGGTGCCTATTATCCATCCTAAAACAGATTTTTTTGCTGCTTTTTTATCTTTAGCAGCAAAAAGCCGTGAATATATATTTGAATCGCCAAGTAACAAGAAAAATGGGGGTAAAAAGATTCCCATTGCCCATAAAAAATTGTTTCCGCCAAAAACTTGAAAATGCGAAGGATCAAGTGTAGCTACAAGGTGTTCTGAGCCTCCTATGCTAAAGAATATAACCGGCACAGCTATCAATAAAGCAATTGTAATTACCGCACCGTTGATAATATCGACAGCAACGATTGACATCATGCCTGCAAAAGCAGTAAAAAGTACCATGAAGGCGGCAGATAATAATACTCCTTGCCACTCAGGAACTCCTGCTACCAGATCCAGAATAAAACCTCCGGCACGAAATTGATAACCGGCAATAGCAGTGTATGCTAAAGCAATAACAATAGTGCCCAAAATGCGTGCATATTTATTGTAACGCATTTCTAAAATGTCGGGCACAGTATATTTAGCTATAGCACGTACTTTAGCAGCCAAAAAGATTACAATAAAAATAGCAATCCATGCGCCGGCCGCCATCCACAATGCGGAAAAACCGACATTAGCCGCAAGTCCGGCTCCGGCCAATAAACTTCCGGAACCAATCCAAGTACATAGTAGTGTGCCTACAAGTCTCGCAGCCGGCACTTTACGACCCGCTACCATAAAATCTTCCTGTCCCTTAATCAGAAAGCTTTTAGCAACTGAAATAGTAATCAAAAAGACCAAATAAGCAATCGCAACCCATAAGTAAATCATAAGATCATTTTTTTGTTGTTTTTAAATAATTTTATTAATATTTCCAAAAAAAGAAGTTTTAAATCTTTTAAAAAACCATTTTATAATTACTCTTTTTTAGAGAACACCACTAGGGCATCTCTGCTATTATTATTAAATATTGAATTTAATGCTGCCTGTATTTGCCAAGCCATAAATGAACTGCTATACATTTTTTCAAATTTCTCAAACAGTTTGCTTGTGAATATATTAGGGGCAAAAATACACTTTTTTGTTAATTGCCAACTATTAAAACTAAAAAAACGAAATATAAACACATTTAGCCAAGTGAAAGCTAATATTTTCATTAAATTTTTATAAATTTGTCTCTATACTTTTTCGTAGGCACTTTATTTCATTGGCTAACTATTTTTGGCTGGCATTTATAAGCAGACATTAGAAAAATTAATTTATGTTTTTTAAATTTTTGGTCATAAAAATAATTATTTGAAATTACAACTGCACTACTTAAATTACAACAAGAGGTTTGTACTACTTTCTTATATTTAATTTCAAATTACTAAACAAAATAAATTTATTATGAAAAAGAAATTATTAATATTAAATCAAAGTTCGAAGTTAATTTTAATTGCACTTTTATTCTTTATAGGGTGTAAAGAAGAAAAAGCAGATTATTCCGTTCAGCCAATACCTTTCACTAATGTTGAGGTCACAGATGACTTTTGGTCGGAACGGATCAAAACCAATCATGAAGTAACCGTCCCTGTTTCCATACATCAATCAGAGATAACAGGTCGTATTGACAATTTCAGAATTGCCGGTGGTTTGGCTGAAGGTGGTTTTCAATCGGAGTATCCTTTTGATGATTCTGATGTATTTAAAATTATTGAAGGGGCTAGTTATTCATTACAGATGTTTGATGATCCTGAGCTGGAGGAAAAGGTAGATTCCCTGATCTGGCTAATAGGCGAAGCACAAGAAGATGACGGTCATGTGTATACCTATACTACAATTGAAGGTTATGATTCACACGAGTGGATTGGCCAAAGATGGGAAAAAACCCATGATCTAAGCCATGAACTTTACAACGTGGGGCATATGTATGAAGCCGCTGTTGCCCATTACCAACTCACAGGTGAAAGAGATTTCTTAGATATTGCAATCAAAAATGCGGACTTGGTAGTGGAAGAAATTGGTCCCGGCAAATTTGAAACTTACCCGGGTCATCAGCAAATAGAAATCGGCCTGGTAGAGTTATATCATGTTACAGGGAATGAGGACTACCTTGATCAAGCCAAATACTTTCTGGATGCCAGGGGGCGCGAAGAACTTGGTGAAACGGGGGCATATGACGACGAATATGATCAGTCACACAAGCCTGTGACGGAACAAACTGAAGCGGTAGGACATGCTGTCAGAGCTTTGTATATGTACTCAGGTATGGCTGATGTAGCTGCCCTTACCGATGAGAAGGATTATGTTAATGCTATTGACCGTCTTTGGGAAAATGTGGTACACCGTAAACTATATATTACAGGTGGTGTTGGCAGCGGAGAAACACCCGAAGGATTTGGCCCTGATTATTCACTTCCAAACGAGGCTTATTGCGAAACATGTGCCGGCATTGCGAATGTTTTTTGGAACCACAGGATGTTTTTGCACCACGGTGATGCAAAATATATAGATGTGCTCGAACGCACACTTTATAATAATGTTTTATCGGGTGTTGCATTAACAGGTGACGAGTTCTTTTATCCAAA
>SL_8KL_010_SEDDRAFT_10005012_pt1 | contig 10479 bp, 10 predicted proteins | sample SodLakKL_010_SED_4_FD_11160 | JGI IMG/M metagenome (IMG submission 11160) | reverse complement strand
CTTTTGGCCCCAACCCCGCCACTTTCAACAGCGCCTTGCGGCTGGCAAACGCCCCTTGTGCATCGCGGTGCGCGACCACGGCCTGTGCCAGCGACGCGCCCAAGCCCGCCACTCTTGCCAGCAGCGGGGCCGAAGCGATGTTCAGATCAACCCCCACCGCATTCACCGCATCCTCAACCACCGCATCAAGGCTTTGGGCAAGGCGGCGCTGGTCAACATCATGCTGATATTGCCCCACACCGATGGATTGCGGCGTGATCTTCACCAACTCTGCCAGTGGGTCTTGCAAGCGCCGCGCGATAGACACTGCCCCGCGCAGACTGACATCCAGATCAGGAAATTCCTTGGCCGCCAGTTCAGAGGCCGAGTAAATCGACGCGCCCGCTTCTGACACGATCACGCTTGTAGGGCGCGCGGCCCCTTGTGGCATCGCCTTCAAGGCGTCGGCGACCATGCGTTCCGTCTCGCGGCTGGCAGTGCCGTTGCCGATGGCGATCAACTCGATCTTGTGCTGCGCGATCAGTTGCAAGATGCGCGCCTGTGCCCCGCGCAGGTCGTTCTTTGGCTGAAACGGATANAGGGTGTCGGTTGCCACCAGTTTGCCCGTCGCATCAACCACTGCCGCCTTGACGCCTGTGCGGATACCGGGGTCCAGCCCAAGGGTCGCGCGCGGCCCGGCGGGGGCTGCAAGCAGCAAATCCTTCAGGTTGCGCGCAAAAACCATGATCGCATCTTCATGCGCGCGCTGGCGCAGTTCGCCCATCAGATCGGCATACATCGACAGGCTAAGTTTCACGCGCCATGTCCATGCAGCGGTCTTACGCAACCACGCATCCCCCGGTCCATTGCCCGGAATGCCGATGGCGGCGGCGATCATAGCCTGCACCCGCTCCACCCCCGTGTCCGGGTCAGGCGCGATGTCGATGGTCACGACCTCTTCCTTGGCGGCGCGCAATATGGCCAGTGCGCGGTGCGAGGGGATGGTGGCCCAGCTTTCTCGATGGTCGAAATAGTCGGAAAACTTGGCGCCCTCTGCCTCTTTGCCCGGCATGACGCGGGCGGCGATGAACGCTTCCTTGCGCATGAAATCGCGCAGCTTGCCCAACAGGGCGGCATTCTCGCTCAACTCTTCGGTCAGAATATCGCGCGCACCGTCCAATGCGGCTTTCACTGTGGGCACCGCTTCGCTCACAAAGGCTTGCGCCAGCGCCTCTGGCTCGGCCATGCGATCCGCCAGAATAGCCTGCATCAACGGCTCTAGCCCGTTTTCACGTGCGATCATCGCCTTGGTGCGGCGTTTGGGCTTGAAGGGAAGGTAAATATCTTCCAGCGCGGCCTTGGTCTGGGCGGTCGTAATCGCATGGGTCAGGGCATCGGTCAGTTTGCCCTGTTCGCGGATCGAGCCCAGAATCACGCCGCGCCGGGCATCGAGTTCGCGCAGATAACTTAGCCGGTCCGACAGGTTGCGCAATTGCGTGTCGTCCAGCCCGTCTGTCACCTCTTTGCGGTAACGCGCGATGAAGGGCACAGTCGCACCCCCATCCAGCAAGCCAATCGCCGCCGCGACTTGCGCGGGCCGCGCGTTGATCTCATTGGCAATCTCTTGTGTGATGCGTTGTGCGGGGTCTTGCATATGGGGCGTCCTTCAATGGCGGACCCTTGTCTTAGTCGCTTGCGCGCGTGCCGCCAAGAGGGGGCGACACACCTTGCCCCTGCCCCCAGTCTCGCCTAAACCCTGACCGGTATCGTCATTCAAGAGAGGCAAACCCATGCGCCTGACCCGCTATTTTCTGCCTGTGCTGAAAGAAACCCCGTCCGAGGCGCAGATCGTCTCTCACCGGTTGATGCTGCGCGCGGGCATGATCAAGCAATCCTCGGCAGGCATTTATTCGTGGTTGCCATTGGGCTACAAGGTTCTGCGCCGCATTGAGCAGATCGTGCATGAGGAACAAACCCGCGCGGGCCATATTCCGATGCTGATGCCAACCATTCAATCCGCCGATCTGTGGCGCGAATCCGGCCGCTATGACGATTACGGCGAAGAAATGCTGCGCATCAAGGACCGGCATGGGCGCGACATGCTGTTCGGGCCGACCAATGAAGAATTGATCACCGATATTTTCCGAGCCCATGTGAACAGCTACAAGGATTTGCCGCTGACGCTGTATCACATCCAGTGGAAATTCCGCGATGAGGTGCGCCCGCGTTTCGGCGTGATGCGTGGCCGTGAATTCCTGATGAAAGACGGCTATAATTTCGACCTCGACAAAGATGCAGCGCTGCACGCCTATAACCGCCACTTGGTCAGCTATCTGCGCAGCTATGAACGCATGGGGCTGCAAGCGATCCCGATGCGCGCCGATGGTGGCCCGATTGGCGGCGATTACACGCATGAATTCCTAGTGCTGGCCGAAACGGGCGAGTCGGAAGTGTTTTATGACAGCGAGATAACCGATCTGAAATTCGGTGACCGCGCCGTGGATTACGATAACGTCCCCGAATGTCAGGCCGTGCTGGAGGAATTCACCTCGCGCTATGCGCGCACGGATGAAACCCATGACGACACCGTGTTTCAGGACCAGGTTCCAGAGAAACGCCGCCGCAGCGCGCGCGGCATCGAAGTGGGTCAGATTTTCTATTTCGGCACCAAGTATTCCGAAGCGATGGGGGCCACAGTTGTTGGCCCTGACGGACAGCGCACGCCTGTTCATATGGGCAGCCACGGCATTGGCGTGTCGCGCCTGCTGGGCGCGATCATCGAGGCCAGCCATGATGACAAGGGAATCATCTGGCCCGAAGGTGTGACTCCGTTCCATTGTGGGATTGTGAACCTCAAGCAAGGCGATGCGGACGCCGACGCGGCTTGCGACGGCCTGTACAAGGCGCTGGTCGCCAAGGGGCTGGAGCCGCTTTATGACGACCGCTCGGAACGTGCGGGCGCGAAATTCGCCACAATGGACCTGATCGGCCTGCCGTGGCGCATAACTGTTGGCCCGCGCGGGCTGGCAAAGGGCGTGGTCGAGTTGACCTCGCGCCGCAGCGGCGAGAGCGAGGAACTCGGCTTTGAGGCGGCGGTGGACCGGATTGCGCAGATTTACGCCACCGTTTGACCCGCAGGCTTGACCAAAGCGCCACAAATCGCGACATTCTGACGCAGTCTTGTCGGAGATTGCGATGTCGCGGACTGTGCTTGTGGGAACGACAAAGGGCGCCTTCATGCTGCACCAGCAGCCTGACGGCGCCTTTACCGTGTCCGGCCCCCATTGCGATGGCTGGCCCATCAACCATGTGATCGGCGACAGCGCCTCAGGCCATATCTGGGCTGCTGGGGGTGGTGAATGGTTCGGGGCCGGCATCTGGCATTCAGTCGATGGCGGCGCAACATGGACACTTAAACGCCTGACGCGCGGCCAGATGGATGAGTGGGCCGAAAACGACGCCGATTTCGCGGCTATGATCGGCTGGCAGAAACAGGATTTCCCCTTTGAGGCCGAATTTTCGCAAATCTGGTCGCTGCATCATTCAAACCACAGGCTGTATGCCGGAACGAAACCCGCTGATCTGCTGGTCAGCCACGACAATGGCACGACATTTGCGCGGGTTGCGGGACTGGGCGCGCATCCCTCGCGTGGCGCATGGCAACCGGGTGCGGCGGGTCTGATCTTGCACAGTATCGCCTCGGACCAGAATAACCCTGAAAAGCTCTGGGTCGGCATTTCCGCAGCCGGAATATTCGCAACGGAAGATGGCGGCGCGACATGGGACCGGCGCAACCGCTTGTCCAACACGGAAAGCTGCGTGCACTACCATCATCCTGCCGCCCCCTCTGGCGGTGAGACGGGCCATTGCGTGCACAACCTTGTGCGCGCACCGCAAGGGGATGGCGATTTGCTGTATCAGCAAAACCACCACGGAGTCTGGCGCAGCCCCGATGGGGGGCGCAGTTGGGATGACCAAACCGAAGGGCTGCCCTCAAGCTTTGGCTTTCCCATTGCCGTGCACCCGCAAGACCCGCAGAAAATCTGGGTTATTCCGCTGAATGGTGACATGGAAGGCCGCTTTCCGCCGGATGCAAAAGCGGCTGTCTGGCATTCCACAGATGGCGGTGAAAGCTGGCAAGACCAACGTGAAGGATTGCCGCAAAGCGCATGTTTTTTCACTGTTTTGCGTCAAGCGATGGCCACAGACAAGGCCAACCCGGCAGGCATATATTTCGGCACGAACAGCGGCTCGGTCTTTGCGTCCTTTGAGGAAGGGGCGCAGTGGCATGAAATCGCGCGCCATTTGCCCACCATCCAGAGTGTCGAGATACTCTAAGCCTGCACCACCTTCCGTGCAGTTTTGCCCGTCATAGCGCGCCTGCGCATTGACCACGCATGCCAAGGGTTTATCTGTCGCAAAACGTCGCGCCCGCGAATACCTGCACGCGCAAACAAAAGATGACAGATAAGGACCAGCATGTTTGAAACCGACCTTGGACGGCGCGACCGCCTGCCCGATGCGCTGCGCGTGTTGCTGGAAAAATACCCGCGCAACATGTGGGAAAGCCACCGGAATTTTGACGGCCTGACACGCTTCTGGCTGGAACGGCACCTGATGTTCCGCAAGGCGTTGAAGCAATGGCAAGGCGACACGCGCGGCTTTCTGGACAAGGGGCGCGACCCCCGCGCACATGGGCAGCTGACCGGACGGATCGGGGGGTTTTTAATCAATGAGCTGCACGGGCATCACCAGATCGAGGATGCCCATTATTTTCCAGTGCTCTCTGCGTCCGAAAAGCGGCTGTCACATGGGTTTGAGTTGCTTGATAACGACCATCATGCGCTGGACGCCCAACTGGCAGCACTGACCAAAGCGGCGAATACCCATCTGCGCGCCTTGCAAAACCGCAACGCCGACGCAAAAGCCAGCGCGGGCAAGATGCTGACGCAGCTGGACGGGTTCGAGCGGTTTCTGAACCGCCATCTGGTCGATGAAGAAGAACTCGTCGTCCCTGTCATCCTGCATCATGCGCTGAAATTCTAGCTGCGCAACGCCCGAACCCGCGCGGCCAGCCAATCTAGCTGGGCATCACGCAGGCCTAATTCGGTCAGATGTGCGGTGGTGTTGAACAGATATTCATAGTTGGGACCGCGCCCACCCACTGCGCCCGCGATAATCTGCGCCTGATCTTCCAGTGACAGCCCCGCGCAATACTGCTCGTGTGCGCGGTCAATCACATAGGTCACCGCCTCGACCTGCCGCCCGTCGCGCAACTGCACCGGCGCGCAGGCCTCCAGATAGGCGGCTGAAATCAACTCGCGCGCGCGCAGATATTCAAGGCTTTCTTCGGCAATGCCCGCCGGGATTTCAAAGGCCACGCCTTCACAGTCGCCCGCACCTTCGTCCAACGCCAGCACAAGCCCCGGATGCGCCACAGTGCCCCGGTGATGGATGGACCGCATACAGAAACTGCGCTGATACCCCTCCAACCGCGCAATCTGGCGCGAGGAGAAGGCAAAGCCCGGTTCCCAGATCAACGACCCGTATCCGAATACCCAAACTGACTGACGCGCATGCATGTGACTGGCCCTTCCTTCGGGTTCCGATGTAAACGGATTTGTAACAAGACAAAAGAGAGGCTGGGCAAATGCGTGTGATCCTGACAATCTGTATCATCGGCAGCGCAGTATTTGCGGGCTATTGGGTGATTTCCGCTCAGACGATCGCCCGAATTGGCCCTGACGCCCTTGCGCAAACACACAGAATTGATGCGCAATCCGGCAAGGTCACAGGTTTTCCTTTGGCATTTCGCACCGAGTGGGATGACCTGCGCTGGCAAAACGATGACCGCACAATTGTCTGGCACGTGCCCCATGTGGAATTTGAATCGGCCAGCTATCGGCCAAACCAGATTAGCGCCAGATTTTCACCCACCCACAGCGTGGATTACGCAGGCCAGCCGGTTGAGTTGCAACACGATGCAATGGTGGCCAATCTCTCGGTGGATCAAAACCTGAGCATTGTGACCGCTGCGCTGAATATTGATTCCGCAACCGCCACACCCCCGCTCTTGCTGCAAGACATGGACAGTCTGCGCGTGACGATGGAGCGGACCGCGCCTGACCACTATGATCTAAGTCTTACAGCACAAGGCCTTCATCTGTCGCCCGAGTTGCGGCAGGCAATTGACCCAAGGGGCAGTCACCCCGATCGAATTGCTTATCTGGCGCTGACCGCAGACACGCAGTTCGACGCGCCGCTTACTTTGAATAGCCCGATGCCCCTGCCGCTCAGCATGGATATCCAATCCATGCGCCTTGACTGGGGCGAGATGCGTGTAACAGGGAACGGACAACTGGCGCGCGCCGAGACGGGCGGGCTTGACGGCACGCTCTCTCTCACACTTGAAGATTGGCGTGTCCTGCACGCGCTGTTGGTTGAAACGGGCACGATTGATGGTGATGCGGCCATGATGGCGGGTCTTTTTCTGGGCTCGCAGGCACAGTCAGGCAGCACTCAGATCACCCTGACGCTGAATGTCCGCGATTCAGTCGTCGCGCTCGGCCCCTTCACCCTTGTGCACCTGCCGCGGTTTTAACCAGCGTTTATGCGCCCAACGCGAGATCGGCACGGCCGAGATTACACCCAGTGAATTTGCCACGAAATCACCAAGCTCCATACCGCGCCCGAAATAGGGCTGAATGACCTCGATCATCCCGCCATAGGCGATGGCCACGGGCACAACCCAGACCCATGCGCGCGGATAAAACGTCAGAACTGGCACGACCAGCGCGAAGAAAAACAGAAAATGAACGGCCTTATCAATGCCAATAGCGGAACTGGACGTGTCCGGACCAGAGATCGGGCTCAACAGCAGCACCGTGATGACAACGCCGACTATCCCCGAGAGAATGATCCCCCGTTTGCGCAATTTCTGTTTGCTGTGTGACACCCAATGACCCCTTACGTCGTGTAAGGGGCTGGTTACATGTCACACAGCGCGGTTCAAGCGGGAATTCCTTGCTGCGCGGCATGTCGCACAGCCGTCGTGATGCGCGACATCGCACGCTCTTCCAACTGACGCACGCGCTCCTTCGAGATGCCCAGTTCCACCCCGATATCGGACAGGGTGCGCGGGCTGTCATTCAAATGGCGCTCTGCAATGATGCGGCGCTCGCGCTCCGGCAAATCCTCAACGGCAGAATATAACATTTTGCGCCGGCGCTGCGCCTCCATATCGCCCAGCACGCGGGCCTCGGTCTGGATGCTGGGATCTTCGATCGTGTCCAGCCAATCGCGCCCTTCCTCGCCATCAGATTGCGGCGAGTTCAGCGACAAGTCCTGCCCTGCCATGCGTCCCAGCATGATTTCTACTTGTTCTTCAGGCACATCCAGCTCGCGCGCGACCGATTTGCTCAGGTTCTCGCGCCGGACTTCGCCGTCATCCAGTTTCACCAGAGTCTTGCGCAAATGAAAGAACAGCTTTTTCTGCGACGCATTGGTGGCCGTGCGCACCACAGACCAGTTGCGCATGACATATTCCTGCATCGAGGCGCGAATCCACCATGCCGCATAGGTCGAGAACCGCGCGCCATTCTCGGGGTCGTATTTTTCTGCAGCCCGCATCAGGCCCAGATTGCCCTGCTGGATCAGATCATCCAGCGGCATGCCATAGCGGCGGAACCGGGTTGCGACCGAAATCGCCAGCCGCGCATAGGCCGTGATCAAACGGTGTAATGCGGCCTCATTGCGTTCATCACGCCACGCGATGGCAAGGGCGTGTTCTGTCTCGGCATCCAGCATCTCGCTGGCCATGGCCTCGCGAATGAAACGGCTGGTGCTTGGGTCACGGGGTTCCATAAGATACGCCTTTTTTGTATCGACTCGATATAGTTTCGATACGCTACCATTCCGCACTTCGGCTTGTCAACGCGCCCTCGCAGGATTATCTGTCGTTCATGACAAAACCCAACCCTGACCCCGGCAGTGATCTCGCGGATCTGATTGTGTATCTGGCCCGCCTGGGACAGGCGTCCGGGGCATGCACTGCGCCCGCCGAAGGACACCCGAGCCTGACTGGCGCGCAATGGACAGCCCTGCGCTACTTCGCGCATGCAAACCGCTTCTCGCGCACGCCTTCGGGGTTTTCGCAATATCACGCCACCACACGCGGCACGGCCTCGCAAACAGTGAAATCACTTGTGACGCTGGGCCTGCTGAGCCGCCGCACCCACCAGTCTGACGGGCGCAGCACCGTGCTGGATGTGACCGAAGCGGGCCATAATCTGCTGCGCCATGACCCTATGCGTGATCTGCGTCAGGTGTTGTCACGCCTCAAGCCCGAGACGCAGGGCGCCTTGGCCGATGCGCTTGGGCAAGCGATATCCGATCTGGCGCAGGCCCGGAACGCACCTGTCTTTGGAACATGCGCGGATTGCAATCATTGCGAAACCGAAGGCAGCACCAGCTACTGCCATTGCACCCAAAGCATGTTGTCCCTGCCCGATATGCGCGCCATATGCGTCGATTTCCAACCGGCCCGCCTGACCACATTTCCCGACACCTGAATTTATGCGGGAGGGCCATTTTGGCCCGACGCGGGCGCGCCCCCCTCGATGGGGGGCAAGCACGCCCCCCTTGATTTCACATCACGCCATCAAGCTGGGCAATGGCCGCGCGCAGTCGGTTCAGATCTTCGCCCAAAACATGCGCCCGCTCGCGCGCTTCACTGACAACCTCATCCGGCGCACTTGCAACAAATTTCGGGTTGCGCAAGCGCCCCTCTATGCCCCCGAGTTCCTTCTCGGCCTTAGCGCAGGTCTTCTCCAGCCGGTCACGCTCAGCGGCAATGTCGATCACCCCTTCCAGCGGCAGGCCGAACGTGCCCCCTTCCACTGTGACAGTGATCGAGCCTTTGGGCAGGCGGTCGATTTCCTCCAGCGATGCAATGCGTGCGAGCTTCATCACCAGCGCCATGTTGCGCGCCAGCGCCGCGCGGCCCTGCGCATCCAGTTCAAGCTGCACCATGTTCAGCTTCAACCCGACCGGCACACGCAGTTGCGCCCGCGCCGAGCGCACCCCCTCAATCAGTCCGATCACCCAGCGCATTTCGCGCATGGCCTCTGCATCGACCAGATCAGCGCCGTATTCGGGCCAGTCGGCATGCACACACAGCTTGTCGCGCTGCCCTGTCAGCCCCCAAAGCTCCTCAGTGATGAAAGGCATCATCGGGTGCAGCAAGATCATGCACTGGTCCAGCACCCACCCCATTGTCGCGCGGGTTTCCTCCGCATCTGCGCCATCAAAGAGCGGCTTGGCAAATTCCACATACCAGTCACACACCCTGCCCCACACAAAGGCATAGAGCGCATTGGCGGCATCGTTGAACCGATATTCTGCAAGGGCCGCATCAACAGTTTCGCGCACGCGCGCGGTTTCCGAAATGATCCAGCGGTTCACTGTGGCCTGTGCTTCGGGCGGGGCGGATTGTGTGCGGTGCCCCTCCCAAACCCCGTTCATTTCGGCAAAGCGGCAGGCATTCCACAGCTTGGTGGTGAAATTGCGATACCCCGCAATGCGCTGCGTATCCAGCTTCAGTACCCCGCCAAGGCTGGCCATAGAAGCATTGGTAAAGCGCAACGCATCCGCGCCGTATTCATCAATGATTTCCAGCGGATCAACGACATTACCCAAGGACTTGGACATCTTCTTGCCCTTGGCGTCGCGCACAAGGCCATGCAGATAGACATGGTGAAACGGTATCTCATCCACCACAGCAAGCTGCATCATCATCATTCTGGCGACCCAGAAGAACAGAATGTCCTGTCCGGTGATCAGCACAGAGGTCGGAAAAAAGCGTTTCAGCTCATCCGTCTGCTCCGGCCAGCCCAGCGTCCCGATGGGCCAGAGGCCGGACGAAAACCAGGTGTCGAGGACGTCGGGGTCGCGCTCCAGTGTGACTCGAACGACATCCATCGATCCACGCGGATCGCCCGATCGCATTGTGGTTGGATTTGCAGTCTTCGGAACGCTTTCGATTTTGAATTGCTCAGAGGTTACTTTTTCTCTTACCTCGACCGATTGGCCACGCCGCTCTCTAACTTGTCGAGCCGCACTGTCGAAATCGTGCGCGCAATACTGATTACCATCTGCATCATACCAAACCGGTATCTGATGCCCCCACCACAGCTGCCGCGAGATGCACCACGGCTCGATATTCTCCAACCAATGGAAATAGGTCTTCTCGCCGCTCTCGGGCATAATCTTTACGCCCAAGCGATTTCGACATCTTCTTGCCCTTGGCATCGCGCACCAGTCCATGCAGATAGACATGGTGGAAGGGGATTTCATCCACCACGGCCAGTTGCATCATCATCATGCGCGCGACCCAGAAAAACAGGATGTCTTGTCCGGTGATCAGCACAGATGTCGGGAAGAAGCGCTTAAGCTCACTCGTCTGCTCCGGCCAGCCCAGCGTCCCGATGGGCCAGAGGCCGG
>SL_8KL_010_SEDDRAFT_10005011_pt1 | contig 10480 bp, 10 predicted proteins | sample SodLakKL_010_SED_4_FD_11160 | JGI IMG/M metagenome (IMG submission 11160) | reverse complement strand
CGGCGCAAGGCATTCACAGTCAAAACGAGTAGAACATCACCGCCATAAAATGGGTGGAGGTCCCGGCCAGAACAAACAGATGCCACACAAAGTGGCTGTAGGTGCGGCGGGGAAGCAGGTAGAAGATTACCCCCAGTGTATATGCGGCGCCGCCTACTGCCAGCCATAGAAGCCCGGCTACCTCCATCCCTTCAATCAGCGGTTTTATTCCGATAAAAATCATCCATCCCATTAGCAGGTAAAAAGCCACGAAAATTTTCATGTTTGTTTTACCCAGCCAAAGCCTGAGCGTAATGCCGGTAAACGCCACAAACCATATCATTGCAAGCATAAACCAGCCGAAAGTTCCATGTAATATCCCTACGGTAAACGGCGTGTAGGTTCCGGCGATCAGGATAAAAATTGCTATATGATCAAAAACCTGGAAAACGTCTTTGGCTTTTCCTTCTCTCAGGCCGTGGAACAGAGTGGAAGAGAGGTAGAGCAGAATGGCTGAGGCAATAAAAACACTGACTCCGGCAACAGTGAGTGCGTCTCCATGGTGAACGGCGTAGTAGATCAAAAACGGCGCGGCCACAATGGCAGCTACCGCCCCAACGCCATGGCTAATCGCGTTGGCAACCTCCTCTTTTCGGGTCTGCCCTGTATGTTTTTTGTCCTTGAAAATCCACATGCCATTATAGCGATCGATAATCCGATTGTAATGAACAGGAATTTAGGATATTAAAGAATCTATTTCACTGTTTCTGAAGTCATTTTAACTTCTTCCGGAGATTGTTTTTCCTGTTCATTTCTCCTGGCATAAGCCAAACAGATATCTTTCATAAGGTGGGGGCCCTCGAAAATCATCCCGGTAATCAATTGCAGTAAATCTGCCCCTGCGTCCAATTTCGTCATGGCATCCTCAGCAGAGAAAATTCCACCACATCCAATAATGGTAAACCTGTTTCCCCACTGCTGTTTGGTCTTTCGGATCAGCTCATTGGAGTGCTCAAAACATGGCTTGCCGCTCAACCCACCCCGATACTCTTCCGGAGCTTCTTCAGGAAAATCAGCATCAGAATAATTTTTGTTGAGATTACCAATTACCACACCATGAACCCCAAATTCGTCTAAGACAGTGAGCAGATCATTAAATTCATCCCATTCAGCATCGATGGGCATCTTTGCATACATGGGTTTGTTATGTTCAACTGTCGCCAGTTTTTCAAAAAGTACTCTTAAACGAGATGCTTCGGCAAAACTTTCGCCTCCATGCGCATTGGGACAGGAGATATTTATAGTATAAAAGTCGCCCATATTTTCCTCCACCAGTCTTTTAAGGGAATAGTGGTAATCTTTCACTCCGCCTTCAACAGTGGATGCCTCAGCATCATTGGTTTTTGCAATGCTGATGCCCCATATAAAACCTTCTGGTTTTTCAACGCTCTTCAGCCTCTCTATGATCCTGCCTACTCCCTGATTTTTCAGGCCCTTCCATACCACCAGCGACTTTGACTTTACCATTCTCTTGAGCCTAGGCCTGGGATTCCCCTCGCACGGCCTTGCGGTAACAGAGCCTATCTCATCTCCTCCAAAGGAGAGACAGTCCAAAACGTGGGCCAGCTTACCGTTATAATCAAATCCTGCCGCCAGTAATACTGGTGATTTGTACGTAATACCGTCCACGGTTATAGAAATATCCGGTCCTTTATAACCATACATAGACGATATCAATGCCCGCCCCGGTTTCGTATAACCGATCTTCTGTCCCATAGTGACAAATGCGTCGTGGATAAACTCGGGATCGGTTTTGAAGAGAATGGGCTTTAGCCCTTTTTTATATAGAACCTTAATCATGATTTTAATTACCCTCTTATACTTTTGAGACTGAATGCAAATTTTAAACCGAAAGACGATGGGCTTATGCAACTGCTCCATTTCGTTTATAATTTGAAAAGAAACGGGGTAACGTGTTTGGTGAACAGTTTACCGATTTCTGTATAAGCAACACCGCCTAACGGTTCTTTTTCGTTAGATCATCCCGGTTATGATTTAATTAAGTGCCTGCATAATAGCTATGGAAAAAGGAGCCAGGTCAGGTGGCGTTCGTGAGGTAATCAGGTTACCGTCGATCATAACTTCCCTGTCAACAAAAATGGCGCCTGCTTCGGTAATTTCATCCTCTATTGCGTCGACAGCCGTTAATGTTCTTCCTTCAACGATTCCTGTGGCAATTACAACCTGCGGGCCGTGGCAAATAGAAGCAACAGGTTTATTGGTTTGAATAAACTCTCTGACAAAATCAACCACTGAGCTGTGTTCTCGCAGGTTTGCCGGAGATTGCCCCCCGGGAATTACCAGAGCATCGAAATCAGCAATTGAAACATCTGTGACTGATTTTTCTACAATAGCCGTAACATCACTGTTATAAGCTTTATACACGCCCGGTTCTATTCCGATAACTGTAATAACTGCTCCATTGTTTTGCAGAAAACCAAGCGGAAACATGGTTTCACCGTCATGGAATCCTTCGGTAATCAGAAAGGCAATACGTTTTCCTTCCAGCTCTTTATCAGGATTAACTGCAAATATCGAGATCCCCAAAAGCATAAAAATCAATACAAAGATTGGAAAAACAAATTTTACTCGTTTCATAACTTCTCTCCATAAGTTTAGTTTAAAATACCCGCTATCTATACCATCAGTACGGTATTTGTAAAATACCATTTTGAATAAATAAAAATAAAAAAACCCGGAATTCAATTAAGAAAACCGGGTTATAGAAAAGATCAAAAAATTATTAGCTGACGAAATAAACTGTTCTTCAACCGGGAGTCTTTTAAAGAGCAGAGAATTTGATTTCCCATTTTACCGGGTAGAACCTGCCCTCTTCGTCGTAGCTGTATCCAACAACCTGGCCTTCGTTGTTGATGGCACGGGCAAGACTGTTCCCGCCAAATGAGGGGAGTTCAACCATTCCCAGCTCCTTATTCCAAAAGAATGCATGCGATTTACCGGGTGCTGAGCTGCTGTAGCCTACCGTCAACCCATGGTCGTTCACATCCCATGCGGTACTCCAGTCGCCGCCGAGCGTGCCCAGGCCGGTCATGCCGCCCTCTTCACTCCAGATAAACGCTTCCGACCGGTACGTTGAGCTGTAGATTACTTCATTGAAACTGCTTGTGTTAAAATCATTGCCGCCGGAAGTTTTTCCTCTCACATCATTATCTTTTTCCCAGGGAAAAGATTCACTTCTAAAGGTTGCGTTTCGAAGCATCTCAACCACGTGAGACTGATCGTAAACTCCTTTGGTTTGCGTGGTCTGCATCAGGCGATCCATCTCTTTGGATAGTGAAGATGTACCTGCTGTTGTTGAGGAGGCCATCAGGTTGCTGCTGTTTGTCGCCAGAACAGAACCTACTACCTGGCCGTCATTATTTATCGCATTCGCCCTGCCTGAACTGAAACCGCTGTAAGATCCCAATCCTTTCATACCTGCGCCTTCACTCCAGACAAAAGCGCGGTTTGACACCATATAATCCACGCCTGTAGCCACACTATGATCGTTAATTCCATTCGCCCAGCCGTCCTGGCTGATAAGCTGAATATCCTGATTTTCATCCCACACAAAAGCACTGAATTCGTAATCGTAGTAGTCGCCATACTCTTCATCTTCATACAGAAGTTTCTCGGTTACAAGTTCGCCTGCAATCTGTCCATGAATGTTAATATCGTGAGCTTCAATCCAGTCACCATTTGGCGAGTAGAGAGTTCTTTGTCCCGTGGAAGATTCCCAGATAACCGGCATTTTACCGTTATTTCCCGCTACCTGGCTGTTGTTGTTTATTGCACGGGCAAACATAGAACCCATTGTTGTTAACGTGCCATCTGCGGCCACGTGGGTATTCCCTCCTACAATTTCTCCTAAATCATTAATGTCCCAGGCTACAATCAGGCCATGCTTATCTCTCAGGTCGGTTAGCGTTACAAAGTAGGGGCTGTTTTCAATAATCATCCGGGGACTGCCCGCCGAATTTTTAAGCACAACCGCATAGGTTGATGAATCAGAATAGTTGAAGCCCCGGTAGCTGTTCATCACATGATTAACCAGCTCCTTTGTTTTGGCTATATCAAAAGCAGGCTGTCCGCCGTTTGTCATATCCTTTGGTAGTTGAGTCACATCAACATCGTTTAAATCAAAATCAGTGGCCACCATCAGCGCCCAAATGGATGCCTGGATCTCATTAGAAGTAAGGCTGCTGCTCTCTTTTAAAAATCTCTCTTTGTTGTTAAGCAGGTAGTTCAGAGGCTTCCAGTTCTCTTCACCGAATGTGGTGTAGAGGCTTACTCCATCATAAACACTGTTTTCAATATCCATTTGGTGAACCGGAGAGACACTCCAGCCTTTATAAACCGATGCAGAGGGGTATTTATCTCCTGCTGTCTGCCCGATATCCAATGAGTAATAGCTGTCGGTTCCTTTTTCTACGGTAACAGACATATTTCCTTTCCCGTCAATCAGTGACAGCTCGGGTACCAAATCATTTTGTTGATCATCACCGTTGCTCACATTCGGCATGCTGTCGCAAGCACCCATAAAAGCAAGAAATGCCAAACCAAAAAATGACTTTGCTACATAGCGCCTGAATAGTGACGATTTTTTTTCCGGATCCTTTCTGATGATATTTTTCACTGGTAATCCCTGATTAGATAGCATGATATTTTTTACTATTTCTTTTGTTTGGGGTCGCTATAAAAAGCAGTATTTCCCGGCGGTACTATTATCTTCAGCTTAAATTCAAAAAACGACGGTAACTGATTAAGCTGAATCGATATGCCAAAATAGTAAAACAATGGGTAAGATAGCCAAGCTGAACGGTTATAATGTTTTAATGCTCGTTAGAGAGGCGGGTATTTTGATGTTAAAAAATGAGATTCGGATTACCAGCGCAGGAAATAATTTTAATGTTAGAGGAAACATTTCAGGGCACATACCGGCACAAATGGTGTACATTTTCAGCTATTGTATAGATTCGGCTATCATAGGGCTAGTCATCAGAAGGAAGCCACCTCACCCACCATAGCATCAATAGATCATAAACCGCGTGTGCTGTCATGGCGGCTACCAGGCCGGCATACATGAAGAGATAGCCCAGCATCATGCTGAGGCCGAAAAGCAAGAGCGTAAAAAGGATATGTCCCGCTGATCGAAAACTGATGTATCCATGGATAGCGATGAATATAAGTGATGTGAACCAAATGCCGATCAGTGGCTGAATGGCGCCGCGGAACAGCAGCTCCTCTCCCACTCCTGCAAAGAGAGAGACCTGGGTGCGGTCGAACCAGGTGAACTCCGTTTTCTTTATGATTCTGAAAAGTGTGAAATCATCCAATATCGGGGCAACCGGCTTTCTTGTGGAGAAGAAGAGAATAATCACCGCCGCGGCTGCACCCGAGAGAACACCTATCAGTACCTGAAGGCCGAAGGAGTAGCCATGCGTGAAGGCATCGAACAGGCCGTCATCATGGAAAAAGTAGAAAAGCAGCGTTGCAATAAAGAGGTAGAAAACCAGCGATCCGGCCGACATATTCAGAAGCTCCCTTCCGGTAAGGTTCAGTCCGGATTCACTATCAAAATTTTTATTGCCGTCCGGTAACATATCGCTATTTGTAGATGCGGGTTAGTTTAATTGCCTGAAAATACCCCGGAGTTTTGTGAATATCGAATTTTGAATGAAGGTTTTAAAGGGTTCCTGCCCATCGCAAGGAGTTTTCTCCACTCCGGCCCAAAAAGCGGGCCTCCGGTCGAAATGACAAGGCGCTTTTGTAAAGTAAGGCGGGCATCCGGTTACGGAGTAGAACAACGCTCCTGCTGCCCGCCGTAACTGTTGCGACGCATTCGTTAAGCACCGGCGTTAGACTGGATTTTGCATAGTTGGGAGGCTTATACGCCGTTTTTCTTATTAGAAAATAGCGATTGTCATCTCGAGTCACGCGCTCCGCGTGACGGTGCTTTTCCGCATGGAGTCGAGAGATCTCCCTGCAATTGGAACTACCTTAAACAACGATAACGCGCGTAGCGCATTCAACGACACGCGCAGCGTGGCACTCAACGCACCGCAGGTGCTCTTAACGCGATCCGCAGGCTGGCGAAGAGCACTCAACGCGACGGGAAAAGGCAGAATCACCGGCCAACAGCTTTAATGCTCAATACTCTTCAGATACTTGAAGAACTCGGTGTCTGTTGAAAGAAAGATCGACGTGTTTTCGTCGAACGATTTTTCGTAGGCTTCCATCGCTTTCACAAAGTCGTAGAATTCACGGGTTGATGCATTCCGGTTATAGGCTTCGTTATAGATCGCTGCCGCCCGGGCATCACCGCCGCCGCGTATTTCGCGCGCCTGGCGAAAGGCCTCCGATTGAATCTCAAGCAGTTCACGCTCCTTTTCACCTTCAATACGGGAGGCTTCACCCTGCCCTTCCGAACGGAAAAGATCGGCAATTTTATTTCGCTCACTGATCATTCGGTCATACACCGTGCGGCGCACATCTTCCACGTAGTTGATTCGTTTAAAGCGGAAATCAAGAATGGTAATTCCGAGATCCGACGCCCGTTCATTGGCCAGTTCCAGAACGATATCCTGAATTGCGATTCGCCCCACATAGATGGTTTCCAGCGAATCTTCAATTACTTCAAATATGTCTGCACCCAGATCGGGCTCTCGGTTGGATGTCCTTACCAGCTCAACGAGGTCGTGTGAGGCTACGGCATTTCGTGTTTCACCATCCAGAATATCATCCAGTCTGGATTGTGCCCCGCGCTCATCCCGCAGGCGACGGAAAAACTGAAGCGGATCGGTGATGTGCCACCGGGCATAGGAGTCCACAAAGATGAACTTTTTATCCTTGGTGGGTACCTGGTTTTGATCGCCATCCCACTCCAGGAAGCGTTTGTCAAAGCGGTTTACCTTCTGAATAAACGGAATTTTCATGTTAAGGCCTGCTTCTGTAACCGCTTCTCCGACAGGTGCACCAAACTGCGTAATAATAACCTGTTCTGTTTCATCAACCGTATAGAAACTGTTGATTGCCACAACGGCCAGTATCACTGAAATAATAATAAGTAGTGTATATTTTTTGTCCATCTGTTTCTCCTAATTACCTGATTGATTTTGCGTTGCCGGGTTCGTGCTATTCATCTGCATCTGAAGCAGGGGCAGCACATTGGCTCCATCCTGATCGGTTATAATTTTATTACCCAGTTTCGGCAGCAGCTCCTGCATCGTTTCATAGTAGATTCTTCGTTTAGTGATTTCAGGTGCCCTCTGGTACTCAAGATGTACGGCATTGAAAGCCGCCACTTCACCCAGTGCTGTATTGGTCCTGTTTACGGCATAGCCTTCGGCCTGCTGTATGGTCTGCATCGCCTCACCCCTTGCTCGCGGAATCACACGATTATAATCCGATCTCGCCTGGTTGATAAGCGTCTCGCGCTGTTGCTGCGCTTCGTTCACCGCATTAAAAGATGGCTTTACAGGGTCGGGCGGATTCAAATCCTGTAGTACAACCTGGTCGATCCGTACACCGGTTTCGTACTCTACGTTCAGCTCTTGCAGAATCTCCTGTACCCTCAACGCAACGGCTGCCCGACCTATGGTAAGCACTTCGTTTACCGTTCGGTTTCCCACAACCTGCCGCATGGCCGCTTCTGCCATATCACGCAGAGTCTTTTCAGGGTTGCGAACCTTAAAGAGATAATTATACGGATCAGAAATGCGATATTGCACCACCCACTCCACATCGGCCAGATTCAGATCGCCTGTAAGCATGAGAGATTCACCCTGAAAACCGGCTTTTCGATACTGACTCTGAATCCCGGTTTCAACTGTTCTGTAACCGAACTCCTGCTTTAGCTGGCGTTCTACCGGCACAATGCGGGCTGTTTCAATAATCGGAATTTTAAAATTCAGTCCAGACTCGGCTGTACGAACATACTGCCCGAATCGCTGAACCACTCCCACCTCTTCCGGTTCAACCGTGAAAAAGGTTGAGAAGAGCAAAATGGCCCCCACAATACCGAGTACGATAAGCTTTATATTCCCCATCAGGGTTTTAACCTGTTGAGGAATTTCTGTACCCTCAAATGGATTCTTAATTTCTGACATTGTTTAATTAGTTTTTATAGAATTGATGTAGGCCTCTGTTTGAATTGATTTACTTTGGTCAAACAGATTTTCGAAACACTTTTTCCCATCGATTTACATACCTGCAAAACTGACATCTATCAAATAGGAGGAGAAAAAGTATTGATTGTATGTGATGTAAATATCCCGGCAACGTACGGCTTTTTTCACTTGGAATTGCCATGCTTNTTATCCTATTTGTTGGCAAAATGTTTAATTATTAAAAAATCAGGCAGGGAATTTTTGAACAGCTTCTGCAGTTGAACTTGGTCTACGAACACTCGACTCAAAAACCTTTGGATATAAAGTTGTTATAACCCGTATTCTAAACACAACTTAAATCGCCTGAATTTGATCTGCATGTATGTCTAAACTATCAGCTGAAGAGAAATTTCTGGATCTCTCTGACTACGGAAGGCCAATAGCCGTCGCCTTTGCAAGCCGTCTTAAAGAAACTTCTGCAACTCCTGTGCAGGTTACTTTTCTCTTTGGGGTATCCGGTTTAATTGCTGTCTATTGTATTCTCAACGGATTTTATGTAGCGGCCGGCCTCTTTTTAATATTGAAATCGATCATTGATGCCGCAGATGGAGAGTTGGCGAGGATAAAAAATACACCTTCATATACCGGCAGATATCTGGATTCCATTTTCGATATCATACTGAACCTGATGTTTCTGTTGGCCATTTGGCATGTCACACATTATTCTATCTGGGCGGCACTGCTGGCCTTTGCAAGCATTCAGCTACAGGGCACCCTTTATAACTATTACTATGTTATTTTGAGGCACAATTCAGCCGGGGGAGATAAGACGAGCAATATTTTTGAAACCGAAAATCCGGCAGCACTCCCCGGCGAGAAGCAGAAAACTGTTGATTTTCTCTTTAAAGTCTATACTCTTTTTTACTCCGTTTATGATAAGATTATCTACCGGATCGACCCAAATGCTCCTGACACCACTGCTTTCCCAAAATGGTTTATGACCCTCCTCTCCATTTACGGATTGGGATTTCAGCTTCTCATTATCTCTGTGATGCTGGCTGCCGGATTGGTGGAATTAGTTATTCCATTTTTCATCATGTACTCCATATTCATTGTTCTGTTTATCGGGATTAGAAAAACCCTTCTTATTGAAAAAGCTGCGGTTAAAGTTTAGCGATAGGTGACAGTACAAAAGTCTCCTCTTGCCTCTACCAGGTATCCCGGTGGGGTTAGCGTCTTCTCCTTGCGGTGCAGGGTCAAGGTACACGGTGCACGGCGCAGCGGGGTGAAAGTGGCGCGATAGCCACATCCCAACCCACAGGGATCCCTCTTCGAAACATCTCTTCAACTCTTTCGTATCGTTTGTTGATTCCAAAACCAAACCTGTCATTGCTATGAAATCAACACTGCCATTTCCGATAAAACAAGCGCTGTTCACTCTGTTCGTTCTTTCTTTTCTCCTTGCAATTCCGCAACAAGCCGATGCCCAGCGATCAAATAACTTTATTACTGCAAATGATATTGACGCGGATATTGTGCCAAGGTTATCTCACAAGGATGCAGAAATTGGCATTACCAGCCGTGAAGGGTCTGTAGATCTGCTGCTGACCAACGAAGCCATACTGATTCAATTCACAGACACGTTCCTGGAAAAGATCGAGGGTGAAATCCGGGAATCGGATGACCTCTCAGATGCTACGCACCTCGGCNCNGTAATCCGTTCGATGGTGAGCAGCGGTGTAAAAACACTGCTTGATCGCGCCCTGGCTATTCCTCTTTACGAAATTGATGCGGTCTACTACGAAAACGGCAGATTATTCGTTATCAACAGGGAAGGCAAAGAGCTCTTTGAGGACCTGGAAATCGACAACAAAAAGGTGATGGAGGACTTCCGGGCACGTGACGCCCGCAGATTTGTTGCTGAAGCAGAGAGGCGGATGATTTAGTTGTTACGCAGTGCGTAACGTTAAGTGCTCGCCGCCCTGGCGGATCGCGTGGAGTACGCCTTCGGCGTGTGAAGTACTCGCGTTGCTCGTGTTAAGGAAAATTTTGGAGTTTTGAAATGAGAAGAACAAGCTTAAACGTGCACTGTTTCTTCAAATCAACGCGCACCACCTTCGTTAAAACTATGAACGGCAGGCGCAGTGAGAACTAAACATGATCCGGTGGCAGAGAGTACTCCACGTGCAAAGCACACTCCACGTGAGCAAAGCGAACACTCAACGCGCCGAAGGCGCACTCTACGTGAGCACAGCGAACACTCAACACGTTAAGTCGCATCCCAAATAGGTTTGCCAAGGAATTCAGAGAGTTTCCGGGCATCATTTCGAACT
>SL_8KL_010_SEDDRAFT_10005010_pt1 | contig 10481 bp, 7 predicted proteins | sample SodLakKL_010_SED_4_FD_11160 | JGI IMG/M metagenome (IMG submission 11160) | reverse complement strand
TCAATCCAGACTATCTCGATCTCCGGCTAAACTAAACTGCCTGGAAAATCATGCTATTCATATCTGGTCTGCAGCCGGGGATCCAGATAGGCATAGGTGAAATCGACAAAGGTATTGGCCAGAGCATAGGATAGCGCAAAAACCAGAATCGAGCCCTGCACCAGAGGAAAATCATTGGTGCGAATAGCGTCAACAATTAAACGTCCCATTCCCGGCCAGGCAAAAACTGTCTCGGTCAGCACTGCTCCCGCCAGCAGCCGTCCAAACTGCAGTCCCATAATTGTAACAACCGGAATCAAGGCATTCCGCAGAGCATGCTTGTAAACCACCATTCTTTCCGAAATTCCCTTGGAACGGGCAGTCCTCACATAGTCCTCCTTCAGCACATCAAGCATGCTGGAGCGGGTAATCCGGGTAATGGTGGCGGTAGTAACCGAAGCCAGAGCAATGGTCGGCAAAATAAAGTTGCGAATATCCCACTGCATACCCGAGGAGGGCAGCCAGCGGAGATAGACTGAAAAGATTAAAATCAGCATAATCCCGGTCCAGAAAACCGGCATCCCAACCGCGGCAAAGGTAATCCCGGTGAAAATATTATCCATCCAGGAGTTTGGCCGCACAGCCGAGATCACCCCGATCGGGATCCCCACCACAATTGCCAGAAAAGCTGCCGCAAATCCCAGGGAAAGAGTGTTAGGCAGCCGCTGCCAGATTTCCATGGTCACCGGCCTGCGGGAACGCAGCGAACGTCCCATATCCCCCTGCAGAACTCTTCCCATCCAGTTAATATACTGAACCGGCAGTGGTTCATTAAGTCCCATACTTTCTCTCAGGTTTTCCAGCTGCTCTTCAGGAGCCCGTTCTCCCAGCATTAAAATCGCCGGGTCACCGGGAGTAATATGCATCAGCAGAAATACCAGAATCGACACCCCGATCAAGACCGGTATCAAAGCCAGCAGCCTTTTTATCATATATTTCCACATTCAGAGTTTCCACCTTCCCAAAAAAATTCTACAAATTAGATATCTGAAAAACAAAAAACAACCGAAACTCAAAAAATCTTCAAACAATACTACTTTTCGCGAAGAAAACCTGGCAGACGATAACAATAGTATGAAAAAATTTAAAACAAAAATAATATCTAAATTAATATAACTAAAGCAAGATGAAAGCGATAGGCAGTTAATTACCTGCCTATCGCTCTGGTTGTCATCCTCACCCTGCATCTATAAACAGATCAGATAAGATATTTCCAGGTAAAAGATACTTAAAGCCAGGCTTAAGGCCTTCTTGAATCAGCCAGCAGCCTGTTAACCTGAAAATTTAGTCAGCAAAATAGACTGCGCTGAAGTCATGATGGCCGGCAGGATGGGGTACAAAACCGGCAACATTTTCTCTTAAACCGTGAACTGCCTCGGTATGAATCAGAAAGATCCAGGGGGCCTGTTCTCTGATAATTGCCTGAGCCCGGTGATAGGCATTTTCTCTGATTTCCAGATCAGCTATCATCCGCCCGGCCTCCAGGTGATCATCAACTTCAGGATCGGACCAGAATGTGCGGTTTCCGGCATGGCCAAACTGGCTGCTGTGGAAGAGAGAGTAAAGACCGTAATCGGCATCACCGGTTACCGAAACCCAGCCAAGAATAAACATATCATGCTCGCCTTCGCCGGTCCTCTCAAGATAGTCACCCCAGTCCAGCACGCTAACTTCAACATCTATATCGAGCTGACGGAGATTATCCTGAACCATCTCGGCAATTTGAATCCGCTGGGGATTATCATTGGTGTAAATCGTAGTGCTGAAGCCATCTCCATAGCCGGCTTCTTCCAGCAGTTCCCTGGCCCTCTCTACATCATAACCATAGGGCTCCAGATCAGGATTAGCGCCCCAGACCATATCAGAAATGGGACTGTTGGCAGCAACCGCCTGACCTTCATATACGAAATCCACTATGGGATCAATATCAACAGCATAGTTAATAGCCTGTCTTACCCTAACATCATCAAAGGGCTCTCTCTGAGCGTTAAAGCCTATATAGTGGGTGGCGAGGGTGGGATACTGAACCAGATTTACTTCCGGGTCATCATCCAGCCTGCCAACATCAACTGGAGAGATATCCAGAGAAATGTGAGCTCCGCCGGTCTCTACTTCAATGGCCCGCACGGTATCTTCGGGGATAGCTCTAAATCTCAGCCTTTCAGTCTGGGCCAGCTCGCCCCAGTAATTTTCATTTCTTTCCAGCAGAATATAGTCCCCGGTAGCCCAGTCAATATATTCATAGGGGCCGGTACCAACTACTACAATTGTTCCATAATCATCGCCGGCTTCTTCCACTGCTGTCTGGTTTAAAATGCTGGTAGAAGTATGAGTTAAATGGCTCAAAAGAGGAACAAAGGGCTCTTCCAGATGCAGCCTGATGGTATAATCATCAACAACCTCAATCTCTCTCAAAATTTCCAGAATAAAACCTGAAGGAGAAGCTTCTTCCGGATCAATCAGACGCTCATAGGTGAATTTGACATCCTGAGCTGTCAGCTCTTCACCATTATGAAAATAAACGCCTTCTCGGAGATAAAACTCCCAGGTAACATCATCGATCTGCTCCCAGTCTTCAGCCAGGCCCGGCTCAATCTCCATATCAGGAGTCTGATGCAGCAGAGTATCATAAATCATCGCCCTGACCTGAGCTGAGGGCTGGTCATTCTCACCCTGGGGATCCATCGTAGTTCTGCTCGCCCCCTGAGCTATAATCAACTCATCCTGAGCCACCACTTCCCCTGCAGTCATGGCCATCATCGACAGAACAAAAATAGCAATTAACAGTCCCAATCCAATCTTCTTAACCATACTTTAACCTCCTCTAGTTTTTTGAAAAAACTTCTCTAGCGTTAGATAGTTCCAGCAACGAAGCAAAATCCATAATTTTCAGTCAAACTGTCGGGGAAAAGCTCAAAAACTTCACTAAACCACTTTAAAGTTTGTTTGCTCTTCTTTATCCCCCTTTTTCTCCAGCTTTTCATGCTGGATTATTAAATCCTAATTTTATATGTCTACATTAATAAATTATACCATATAAATAGTGTAACCACAACATTCAAAGTTAATTTTTGTCTCCAATGTTTGAACTATTATTTTATTTGCCTAAATAATTCCTTAAATAACATTTTTTATTTTTTTATTATTAATATGTCTAAATATCTATTATTTTCTATCCAAATTAAAATTCCATGGCAAATGCCTCATACAATTTTAATAAAAATTTTTGAATTAGTTGAAACCAGTTTAGCCTGGTCAACCACATTAAAGATAAAAAATTATAATCTATTTTCAAAATTATCCTCCTGCCAGTGAGAACTCTCAAAAAAATATGAGAACGCTCTATAAAACAAAATAATGCCCTAGCATTATTCAAGTTTTTTAAATGAATTTTCCTTAATATTCCAAAATAATCTTGAATCAGATAAACTACGGGCCAGCCTTAACTAGTTTAATTGATAAATTACAGGATATTTTTTCTGGATAAAGAAATTTTCAGTTATATGGCAAATTGCAAAAATCCACTTATACATTCTTTTTGGCTCATTTAAGTCTTCTTGTTGCCTTCCTTGTTGCTAATGTAATGCCGGATAATTATCTGTGCCGGCTTGATCTTGTTGTCAGGACTGGAAAAGATAAAAACTTTTACAGTAACTTTATCTTCGCCTGGAGTCCTCTGAACAACATGCTATTTGATAAGAGCTTTCTTTTTCCAATTTTTCATTACAGGTTTTTCACTACAGGACATTCACTACAGGGCATTCATTACAGGATATTCACTACAGAACATTCACTACAGGTTTTTCACTAAAGGACATTCATTACAGGTTTTTCATTACATGACAGTCATTACAGGGTATTTATTACATGATATTTATTACAGAATATTCATTAAAGATTTTTATTACAGGATATTTATTACATGTTTATTATAATAAATTTATTTCCATAACATATTTCACCTTCATCACAGTTTCACCCCCCCATTACCATCCCCTACAAAATGCCAGAAACTATAACAACAATCAATGGTATGGTAAATAAAGCCAGAAAGGTCGTCAAAAAGACCCCCTCTGTAGCCAGCTTATAATCCCCCGGGAATCTGGCAGCAAAAATAACACTGTTGGCAGCAACAGGCATCGATATCTGGACAGCAATAACTGCCACCAGAGTCGAGTCCAGGGGAAATAAAGACAGCAAAAATAAAGTTGATAAAGGTAAAGCTATTAATTTAAAAAAGCTGAGCCCAATCAGCTGAGGTTTTATCACAATTTTTCTCAAATCCATCCCGTATAATGATGCCCCTATAACCAGCATTGATAGGGGAAAGGTAGCATCCCCGATCAACTCAATCGCCTCCACCAAAGCAGCCGGCAGATTGATTCCCGTAAAAAGAATAATAAATCCTATTGCTAAAGCCAGCGTGCCATTATTATTGAAAATTTTAATTAACCTGTTAAATTCAAATTTGCTTCCATCATCCTGAAGCAAATATACACCATAGGTCCAGAGCACTGCATTAAAGGGAATAATGCCAATTGAGCCGTAAAACACTCCATAATCAGGAAATATAGCCCCCAGAACCGGCAGCCCCATATAAACTACATTGGAAAAAATCATAAGAAATTCAACAGTCCTTTTATGCCTGCTAGAACCCGGAAGAATTCTGGCAGTTGCTGAGGCAAAAACAATCATAAATAAATATACCCCTGCCCAGCTTATCAATAAATATTTTACATTTTCCAGCATCCCCGGCTCAAAGTCAATAATCATGGCAGAAATTACCATAAAGGGCAGGATATAATCCAGAAGCAGGTCAAAAAGAAAATCTCGCTGTTTTTCTTTAATTACCTCTTTCTTTCTCAAAAAATACCCAAAAAACATAATAAGAAAAAGTGCCGCTATTTGATTTATCAAAACCATATAAGACACATATTTCACCTCATTTATGCTCCCGGCACCAGATCCTTCCGGGAAAAATACCAGATCACCAGCGTCTCACCAACCTGTCCGATGGTAAAGGCAGATGCCCCGATGACGGCCGGAGATATAAAGGCCGCAGCATCCAGAAGCCCGATAGCCACCAGCAGAACCAGAAAAACAAGCGCAATATTAAAGCCCATGGCATAACCAATCAGCTTGGTAGCCTGTCTCGCCATCAAAAGCCCCCAGTAGCTCTCCCGGATTGATTGAACCAGCGGCAGTATGCCGAAGGCCAGCAGTACCAGCCTTCCCAGACTGGCTACCTCCTGAGATACCCCGATAATATAATGCATAATCCAGAAACCTGCCGGCGTCAGAAAAAGAGCAAAGCTCAGCACCGTGCAGATTACCCCGGCAGTTAAACTGAACCTCTTGACCTTCTGCCACCGCTGATAATTATCCTCCTGAACATAGACAAGCGAGCACTGATGGAGGTTGCGCAGAGACCCAACCAGCAGCATGATCACCCCGTAAGCCACCCCGAAGGCCGCCAGGTCCAGGGTAGGATTGGCCACACTGCGGGCAATTCCGCTCTGAATCAAAGGCTGGAGAAAAGACCACAGCATCCGCATAACCGCCAAAGGAAGGAAGAAACTCAGAACCTGAGCCATCCTCAATCTTTTCAATCCTCTGCCTTCTTTTTCAGGCAGCTCCTCTGCCGCCTGCCCCGGGGAAGAATAGTAATAAATTACCGCCAGAAAGACCACCAGCCCTTCAATCCCAATTCCCAGGGTCCAGGCCAGACTGGCTCCCACAATCCCGGAAATCAGCTGGGTCCTGACCGCCCAGAATAAGAAGAGCGAAATCATCACCAGCCGCACCGCAGTGCCTGCCGTTACAATCCTGGTTCGCTCGTGACCAATCACCAGCCCCCGGTGAACATTACGCAGGGTTTCCACCAGGGGAAGAAAGCAGGTTATCCTTAAGCCCAGAATGGCAAAGCTGATCGCCTCCGGATCAGTCAATCCGATAATACTGCTGAGAAACCAGCTTCCCGCTGGAGTATAGCCCAGCACAAAAAGAATGGCAAAAAACCCGCCACCCAGAGACCAGGCAAACTTCGAAGTGGTGTAAAAACTCCTTCTATCATCGACCAGGGAAACATTAAGCTGCATAAACATGGCATCCGGCGCCTTGACAGCATTGGCAATCCCCTTGACAACGGTAAAGACAGCTATGCTGAGCTCAGGATAGGGCATCCTGGCCAGGGCGGCATTCATCAGGGAGTGAATCGACATGATGAAAAAGGGAGTAACCGCCAGCGGCAGAAAAAAGGCCAGCAGATGCTTGTAGCTCAAATAATTATCTCCTAAAGCACTTAATTTTCGTGATTTTTCAGCCATTATCCTGATCACCCATCTTGATGATAACCGCCTGACCTGACTCAACACCTTCTCAATTCTTGCAGATCAGCAGAGCAGCCAAAATATGTTCTGAATCTAATCATCATCCATTCATCATCTATTCATCATCTAATCATCTAAATCTTATCATATCATCTGCTGACAGCAATGCAAATCAAATAAGAAAATTTTCCACAAGCTATTTTACATTAAGCTCATTTAAATTTCCTTGTTGCTAATCTAATTCTGGATAATTAACTTTGCTGACTATACCTTATTTTCAGTATTGAAAGAGATAATACACCTGACAATAATATACCTGACAATATCATTTTGTTTACCTGCAGCTAACTGAACAACCTGTAATTTGATAAGAGCCTTATATTAAAACAAAATTCACAGCACTCCTATTACAAAAAGCCCGCTCTGACAAAATTTACCCTTCCCAATAAAGAAACCAGCAGGCCCCTTGCCAGGACACTGCTGGTTTTATAAGGCCTGCCGGACTTCATAAATCCATCCCGCCTTAACTCTCAGCTTAACCTTTGATAGATCTTTAATCATTATCTTCCTGAATCATCTAAGCTTGCAGAAGAAACAATGGTGCACTAAAGCGCACTTAAAAAATTTCTGTTCTCAAAAAAATTTCTAAAGCTTTTTTCTCAAGCTTTTATTAAATCAAATGTTATCCAGGATGCTAAAGGCTAACAAATCTCTGCTGTTAAACTTTTTTCCTCTTATATAGTTCTGCCAGCAGAATTAAGCCAGCAGGGATAATTATCCAGCTTCATCCTCTCCTACTTATCCATCTTGGGATCCAGCGCATCCCGAAGACCATCACCCAGGAGGTTAAAGCCCAGCACCGCCAGCATAATCGCCAGTCCGGGATAGGTGGTAACGTGGTGAGCCGTCCTGATATAACCCCGTCCCTGACTCAGCATCGCTCCCCACTCCGGGACCGGCGCCTGTGCACCAAGCCCCAGAAACCCGAGCCCGGCTGCCCAGAGAATGGCAGTTCCGACCTGGAGCGAAGACTGGACAATAATCGGCGCCAGACACTGCGGCACCACATGGCGAAAAATAATCCGCTTATCGCTGACCCCCAGCGCCCGGGCCGCCTCGACATACTCCTTATTCTTAACCGAGAGCACCGAGCCCCGGACCAGCCTGATATAGGTCGGAATCGAGACAACCCCCACCGCAATCATGGCATTGACCAGCCCGACCCCCATCACCGAGACTATCACAATCGCCAGCAGCATCCCGGGAAAGGCCATCATAATATCAACCAGCCGCTGAACAATCAGATCCAGCTTGCCGCCGTAATAGCCGGAAATCGCTCCCACCGGCAGACCAACCACCAGACCGATCGCCACCGAAATAAACCCGATATTTAGCGAAATCCTGGTACCATAGATAATCCGGCTCAGCACATCCCTCCCCAGATCATCCCGGCCCAGCAGGTGATCCCGGGAAGGACCTTCCAGAGTATGGAAAAAGTCCGTTCTGAAGGGATCATGGGGAGCAATCTGAGGAGCCAGCAGAGCCACCAGAAACATCAATATTATACAGATCGTCCCTGCCATGGCAATTTTATTGCGCTTCAACCTCCGAAAAGCCTTGCTGCGAAAAAATCCCATCATGATTTATCACCCCTACTCATACTGAATCTGGGGATCCAGAAAGGCATATAGAATATCCACCAGAAGGTTAATCAGCACAAAAAGCACCGCCAGCAGGAGCACCGAGCCCTGTACCACCGGATAATCCCGGGCCAGAATGGAATCAACCATCAGCCGCCCTACTCCCGGCCAGGAAAAAACCGTCTCGGTCAGCACCGCTCCTCCCAGGAGAAGCCCGAATCTCAGCCCCAGAATGGTCACAATCGGAATCAGGGCATTCCTTAAGGCATGCTTGAAATTGATCACATTCTCAGAAAGCCCCTTGGAACGGGCGGTAGTAATATAATCCAGCTTCAAGACCTCCAGCATGCTGGAGCGGGTCATCCTGGCAATCAATGCCGTGGAATGTGCTGCCAGCGTCACCGAAGGCAGAATAAAATGCCAGAGAGTACCCCGTCCCGAAGAGGGCAGCCAGCCCAGCTGCACTGAAAAGATCAGCATCAAAATCAGCCCCAGCCAGAATACCGGCGCCGCCACCCCGAAAAGCGACAGCACCATACTGACCTGATCATAGAGCGAGTAGGGCCGGGTCGCCGAAATCAAACCGGCCCCGATCCCCACCACCGCCGATAGCGCCAGAGCAATCGCCGTCAGCTGCAGGGTATTAATAAACCTGGGCCAGATCTCCTCGACAACAGGCCTTCTGGTCCGGGTCGAGCGGCCCAGATCCCCCCGCATCAGATCACGGATAAATATCCCGAACTGCACCGGCAGAGGTTCATCCAGCCCCATCTGACTTCTAACATGCTCCACATAATCCGGCGTGGCATGCAGCCCCGCCATGGCCCGGGCCGGATCTCCAGGCAGCATCCGTACCATACCAAAAACAATTATCGCTACTCCTATCAAAACCGGAACCAGCAAGAGCATTCTGCGCAAGATATAAACTGACACAAAGGATCGCCTCCTGCAAAATTTTTGTCACCAATTTTTACCAAACTGCCATGCCCTTTCAGGGCACAGCAATTCAGGGCACAGCAATATACGAAAAAACATAAAACAGGACATTTGTCCTAATTGTAAATTATTCAAACAAGTAACCCCTGGCAATTAGCCCCCCTCCCGCAAATTCACCAGGCAGCACTAAAATTATCAGTTATATCAACTTTATCAGGAAAAATTATAAAAATCAAGAAGCAGCTTAACATTCATACCTCAACCTCAGGAGCTTGCGTTAATAAAATAACTCAATAAAAACACAAAAACCCAGCAAAATATATTTATTATAGCAGAATAATACAGGTCATCAGAAAAGTCAGCCATATCAAATAATCAGACCAAAGTTGAACAAAATGACCGGATCTAAGTCAAGCCAAATAACTAGATCTAAATGAAATCAAATAACCCGATTTTAATCAAAGAAAATAACGCGATTTTTGTCAAACAAATAAACTGATTCAAGTGGAGCCAAATAACCTGATGTTAATCAAAGAATATAAAGCGATTTTTATCAAACAAATTAACCTGATTCAAGTGTAGCCAAATAAACTGATGTTAGCGGAATTAAATAACCTGATTTTAGTCAAACAAAAATAATAATTGGGGTTCCGCCGACTAACCAAGCAGAACCCCAACCATCACCAAACTCAAGAGAATCTCAGGACAATAAACATCCTGTTCAGCATATTACACGATAGCTCCCCGGCTAAATCAAGCCAGTCCAGCTCAACAAAGCATTCCTGTTCCTCAGAGCATAGTCACTCCTCAAAGCAATCCTTTACCACCGGACATAGCTATTTCTCAAAGCAATCCTGCTCCATCAGGCATTGCTATTCTTCAGAGCATGATCACTCCTCAAAACAATCCTGCTCCACCGGGCATCACTGTTCTTCAGAGCATAGTCGCTCCTCAAAACAATCCTGCTCCACCGGGCATCGCTATTCCTCAAAGCATTCCTGTTCCAACATTTCTATTCCACAAAGTAGGCCTCGGTGGCAATTATATTCTCTCTGGGATGGTGGATCAGCCCCTCCACCCTATTATTAACACCATCGAGCTGCACTTCACTGTGGAGGAAAATCCAGGGAGCCTGCTCCCAGATAATTCCAATAGCCTCTTCATAGGCCGCCAGTCTGGCATCAACATCAGGGGTAACCCGGGCTCTATCCAGCAGCTCATCGACCTCATCATTCCCCAGGTAGGAGTAATCATTTCCTAAGGGAGCCCACTGCGAGGAGTGGAAAAGTGCATAGAGACCATAATCAGCATCACCGGTTACCGTACCCCAGCCCAGCAGATACATATCGTGCTCGGCATCTTCCGGAGCCTGATCAAGCATCTCCAGATAGGTGGTCCATTCCAGATTGATCATCTCAGCCTCAATCCCGACATCGGCCAGCTGACTCTGCACTGCCTGAGCAATCGTTTCATCCATCATATACCTGCCGGCCGGATAATAGAAGTCAACCTGAAAGCCATCTTCATAACCGGCTTC
>SL_8KL_010_SEDDRAFT_10005008_pt1 | contig 10482 bp, 5 predicted proteins | sample SodLakKL_010_SED_4_FD_11160 | JGI IMG/M metagenome (IMG submission 11160) | reverse complement strand
AAGTTCGGTGTTTTACGGTTTTGATTAACGCTTCCTACGTCGTTCAGATCCCGCACTTACTTTCTGGCAAATCTTGAGTTGAAAACTGGGCAGACGTAGAAAAAGTAAGTGCGGGACCCAGTTTGCAAAGCCCCCGGACCCTGGATATCAGCAGTGCGCATAGATTGACCAATTTTATCAGATAGTGAATAGTTACCGCCAGCATAACACTGGATTTGTAAATGGCCAAAATCTTTATTCTTTCCCAGGATACAGCCTTTTGTCAGGACATGATCCGTATCGTTTATGACATTGGTCATGAGGCTGAAACAATATCCTCCATGCAGGTCTTCTTCACTGCAGCCGGGAAGGAATGTGATGTGGCTATTCTGGACCTGCAGCTCTCAGATGAAAGCCACCGGGCTTTTTTTGAAAACTACATTCAAAGCCCGGATCGTCCTGACGTCATCATAGTGTCCGCCTCTCAGGATCCTGGCCTGGCTGAGCCGGCCATTACTCAGGGGGCCAGGGAATATTTTCAAAAACCTCCCCCCTGGAACAGGCTAAAAGCCTCTTTGCAGCGGGCAGTAGAAGCCGCCAGAAGAAGAAAATCCGGAAAACCCACGGTTCTTAAACGATGCGGAATCGTGGGATCTTCCCCCGCCATGAGATCCTGCCTGGAGACAGTGGCTGCCTGCTCCCGCCACGACTCGAATATCCTGATTTACGGCGAGACAGGCACGGGCAAGGAATTGTTTGCCAGGGCCATGCATTACAACAGTGTCAGGAAAGACTTCCCCTTCATCCCTGTTGACTGCGCAGCCCTGCCTGAAACGCTTGTGGAAAGCATTCTTTTCGGCCACGAAAAAGGAGCCTTCACCACTGCCGATAAAAAGCATATGGGCCTGTTGAAGCAGGCCCACAAAGGCACTCTGTTTCTTGATGAAGTCGGTGAACTCCCCATGAGCGTCCAAAAAGCCTTTTTAAGGGTGCTGCAGGAGCGCAGTTTCAGACCAGTAGGGAGTATGGTGGAGGTGTTCAGCGATTTCAGGCTCGTCTCCGCCACCAACAAAGACCTGGACATGATGGTTAATCAGGGTGATTTTTGCCAGGATCTGCTGTTCCGGCTCCGTACCGTAGTTTTGGAACTGCCGACATTAAAAGGCAGAGAGAAAGACATCAAAGAATTGCTGCATTATTTCCTGGACAGGATCTGCAAAAAGCACGGACTGGAAAGCAAGGGCCTGTCGGCAGAAGTCATTGACGCCTTTACCGGCTATCCCTGGCCGGGTAATGTGCGAGAACTCATCAATACCCTGGAGCACGCCGTGATCATGGCCCATAACGACTCCATTCTCCATCCTGAACACCTGCCCTCCGGCCTGCGGGTACACATTGCCCGTCAACTTCTGAGCGCAGAGAAGATCCCTTCCGGACCCGCAATCCAATACCATCTGGATGAGACCGAACTGCCCAAGTTCAAGCAATATCGGATGCATGCCCTGGCCGAGCTCGAGAAATCCTATCTTCGGGAACTTTTGCGCACCACAGGAAGAGATATCCCCATAGCCTGCGGGATTGCAGGCATTTCCCGGGCCAGGCTCTACGCCATGCTCAAAAAATACGGATTATAACAAATCCTGGGCAACTCGCAATCGGGAATGCCCGGAGATACACGTCAACTCCAAGGGGTCTGCCCTGTCTTGTCCGACTAGACAGGGCAGACCCCTTTAGCTTTTCATTTATTCATCTTTAATATTTTCTTGTTGTAACCTATTGTAAAAAAACTTTTTTTCCGATCAGGCACAGAGTTTGTTATTAAAATAACGTAACTATTCACCATCCCGCTTATTATCCGGGCAAACGAACTATCCCGGTTGACATTCATGCTTTGCTCTTGGGGTGAATAGTTACAAAATAACAAGCCTTTTGTGCTGACTGCCAAAAAATTCGTAATCAAAAAAAAGGAGGAAAGTTATGAGATCATTTGAAGATTTGATTCATGATGTGCAAGAGCGCAATTTGTGTCACATGTGTGGCGGTTGTGTAACCTTTTGTACAGCCATCAACTATGGTGCGCTCGAATTGGGCGAAAACGGCTATCCCCGCTACAAGGACAAGGAGAAGTGCATTGAGTGCGGTATCTGTCACATGCTCTGTCCGGAGATCGATGAACTGGATGATGAGATCAAGAAACATGCGGGCTGGAGCGAGCCGGCTGGCAGAATTGTTTCTGCGAACATTGTCCGGGCCAGAGATCCTCAGGTTCGCGACAGGGCCACAGACGGAGGGGCTGTAACCGGGATTCTCATGCACCTGCTTGATACGGGACGCATAGACAGTGCCATTGTCTCCAAACATGTCGGTCTGTTCAACAGGGAGCCTTATCTGGCCTGCAGCAAGGAGGACATTCTTGCCGCCTGCGGTTCATACTTTGATGCCTCTCACGGCATGGTCCTGTACAGTGAGTATTACTCCACATACTCTCCCTCAGTCCATGCCCTGGGCACAGTCAAAAAGATCGGGGCCCAGAAAGTGGCCTTTGTGGGCACCCCATGCCAGATAGTGACTCTTAGAAAAATGCAGGCTCTGGGAGTAGTACCTTCGGATGCCATTTATTGCCTGCTTGGGCTTTTCTGCTCCGGAAACTTCGCCTTTGACGACAATTCCAGAAAACGCCTGGAAAAGATCGGCGACTTCAAGTGGAGTGATGTCAAAAAAATCAATATAAAAGGGAGAATGTATGTTTATCTGCAAAACGGAGCAATCCATACCCTGCCTCTGGATGAACTGGACTTCATCAAGAGGCACGCCTGCCGTTATTGCGAGGATTATACCGCTGAATTCGCTGATTTGTCCTTCGGAGGAATCGGGGCTGAAGAAGGCTGGACTACCGTGTTCTCCAGGACCCAACTGGGCCTGGACATTCTGAACAACGCTGAACGCAGCATCCTGGAAAGCTACAGCAAGCATCAGCCCCCGCGTGACCAGGAAGAGAACAGGGTCAGGAACAGGATGCTGGAGTTGCGCAGGCAGATCAAGCATCTCAAGTACGCCCAGCAGACAAGCGGGGAAGCTGACGGCGCTGATCCCGAATACCAAGGGCTGGTCAATGAATTGAAGGAGTTGGAACAAAAACACCCGGAAATCGGACACAGGCCGGAACAGCCCTCTGCTTCAGGCTACACCAGGAACACATTGAACAGAGTATTGGAAAAATCCGTGGAAAAAAGGGGATCATCCCAGGCAAACCGGGCTGAACTGGCCAAAACCGAACACCTGGAAGCCTGACCATTAACCCCGCACCTGCTTCTGCGTTTTTCCCGGGGTCATAAACGCAGGTGCGGGGTGATCTGCATCGAAACATGTCTGGCAGCGACACCCGGTCAGAATCAGAGCAGAAGAGGGCACTCAAATGGTAAAAGAACAGGGGAAGAGCAATAAGGCCGGATGTGTGGCTGTCGTCGGGGGTGGCATTGTCGGCATTTATTCTGCCCTGGAACTGGCCAATGCCGGATATTACGTATACCTGGTGGAAAAAAAGTCCGGTCTGGGGGGAATGATGGCTCAGCTGGACAACATATTCCCAACCAATGATTGCGCTCCGTGCATACTGTGCACCTGGCTTCTTGACTGTTCAAGGCACCTGAACATTGAGATCCATACCCAGAGCGAAGTCCTGGATGTAGAGGGCCGGGAAGGGGAGATGAAGGTGCACATCAAAAAGAATCCCGGCTTCATCGATATCAATAAGTGCATCGCCTGCAACCAGTGTACTGAGGCCTGCATCAGATCTGAGCCAGACGACTTCAATATGGGGCTCAACTCCAGAAAAGCGGCCTATATCCTGTACCAGCAGTCAGTGCCCTCCAAGTATGTCATTGATGAGAAAAGCTGTCTGCGTCTGACGCGCAACATATGCGGTGCCTGTGAAAAAGTATGCCCCACCGGAGCCATTGACTTTAATGATCAGGTAAAGAACATCACCCTGAACGTTGGCTCGATGATCCTGGCCCCGGGACTGGTCCAGTTCAATCCGGCCCTTTTCGATACATACGGATACAAGTTATTTCCGGATGTGGTCACCAGCCTGGAATACGAACGGCTCCTGTCTTCTTCAGGACCCAACAAGGGCGTATTAAAGCGGCCCTCGGATCATTCCGAGCCGCACAAGGTGGCCTGGCTGCAATGCGTGGGCTCCAGGACCATCAGCAGGATCAAAAACGGGCTGTGTTCCAGCATCTGCTGCATGTACGCCATGAAACAGGCCGTGATCTCCAGGGAACATGTCTCAGAACGGATGGTGGAGTCCAGCATTTTTTTCAACGATATCCGGGCCCATGGAAAAGGATACGAAAAATATTATGAAAACGCCAAATCCCAGGGTGTTCGCTTTATTCGCTCCATGCCGCACACCATTATGCCCGGCCCGGACGGCAAGGGTGTGTTGGTGAGCTATGTCTCGGAAGATTCCGAAATGATCACCGAAGCCCATGACCTGCTGGTCCTTTCAGTGGGGGTCCTGCCCGGAGATGACACCGTAGCCCTGGCCTCCCGGCTGGGCATAGGCATGAACCGCTACAACTTTGCCATCACCCCCAGTTTCAATACATTCAAAAGCAGCAGATCCGGAATCTATGTCGCCGGAAGCATTATCTCTCCGAGGGATATCCGTCAATCCATTACCGATGCCGCCGGCGTAGCCAACGCTGCTACAAGAGAACTGGTCGATGCCCAGGCAACCATGGTCCAAACAGAATCATTTCCGGAGGAAAAAGATGTCACGGAACAGGAGCCCAGGATTGGAATCTTCATCTGCGCCTGCGGAGGCAATACCTCAGAGGTGATCGATATTGACACCCTGGCCCGGTTTGCCTTCACCCTTCCAGGTGTAGTCCTGGTGGACAGCAATGTATTTACCTGCCCCCAGATAACCCAGGACAAGATCACGGAACAAATAACCAAGAACGACCTTAACAGGGTGGTCATTGCAGCCTGCACCCCCAAGACCCATGAAGCCCTTTATCAAAAGACCCTTAAAGGCGCCGGCCTGAACCCTAATCTTTTGGAAATCGCCAATATCCGCAACCAAAACAGCTGGGTGCACAAAGATCATCCCAAGGAGGCTCTGGACAAGGCCAAACTTCAGATCGCAGCCGCGGTATCCAAGGTCCGTCTGAACAAACCTCTGCACGGAATTTTTAAGAAGGTGATCCGCAAGGCACTGGTGGTGGGAGGAGGAATGACAGGCATGACCACGGCTCTGGAACTGGCCCATCAGGGAATTGAAACGTTTCTGGTGGAGAAGTCGGACCATCTGGGAGGCAACGCCCTGAACCTCAGATCCACCTGGAAAGGCGAGGACATAGCCGCCTATCTGGAGGAAACCATTTCCAAAGTGGAACACAACCCCAAGATCACCCTGATGAAGAATGCCGAGGTAGTCTCCTGCAGGGGTTCCATAGGGAACTTTATAAGCCAGGTCCATGTAACCAAGCGGGCCGGTTTCGAACTCATCGAGACCATCCGCTACGGAGCTGCCGTATTGTGTACCGGGGCCAGGGAGCTCAAACCTCAAGAATATCTCCACGGCAGGGACGCCCGGGTATTCACCCACCAGGAATTTGACAGCGAACTCAAAGCCGATCCGGAAAAAATCAAGAAGGCCCGGACCGTGGTCTTTATTCAATGCGTGGGCTCCCGGGAGCCTGACCATCCGTACTGCAGCCGGGTGTGCTGTACTCACAGCATTGAAACGGCCCTTTTTTTGAAAGAACTGGACCCTGAAATACAGGTATATATCCTGAACCGGGACATCCGCACCTACGGGGTCAGAGAGCTGCTTCATGAAGAAGCCCGTAAGAGAGGAGTGGTGTTTATCAGATATACCACAAGCAACAAGCCTCAGGTCGAGGCTTACGGGGAATACCTTACCGTGCGGGTTGAGGATCATATCCTCAAGAAACCCCTGGAGATCAGGACCGATTATCTGGTGCTGGCTGCAGCCATTGTCTCCAACCCGGACAGCGAGAAAATCACCCACCAGTTCAAGTGTTCCCTGGATCCCCAGGGGTTCATGCTTGAAGAACACTTTTTTCTCAAGCCCACTGACCTTATCGCCAAAGGGGTCTTCGGGGCCGGACTGTGCAACTATCCCAAACCCATAGAAGAATCCGTAGCCCAGGCCCATGCCGCAGTCTCCAGGGTGCGGCAGGTACTTTTCCAGGACCACATCTTCCTGGACCCCTTGAAGGCCAACATCACCGAAAATTGCGACGGGTGCGGCATCTGTATCGACAAATGCCCTTACGGAGCAATTCTATATATTGAGCACCACGAAAACGGACTTCAGGAAGGCTGCCCCATCAAGATCGACAAGGCGGTGTGTGAAGGATGCGGGATCTGCGTATCCTCATGTCCCAGAAACGGGGTCATAATCGATGAATACCGGCTGGACAAGATCAGCGCCCAGATATCCTCCATTCTGAACACCTTCAGATCTGAAATCAAAAGGACAGAACCCCTGATAGTGGCTTTCTGCTGCAACTGGGGGTCCTACATGGCCGCGGACACAGCTGGTGTGCTCAAACGTCAGTATAATCCCAATGTGCTTATCATCAGGATCAACTGCACAGGAATTCTGCACCAGGACATCATACTGGAGACCCTGCAGAAGGGCGTGGACGGGGTTATGATCCTGGGGTGCCGCATGGGCGAATGCAAATACAGGCAGGGAGACTACCATGCCGCCAACCGGGTGGGGTCCATCAAGGCGCTTCTCAAGAGACGGGGCATCAACCCGGAACGGCTGATCAGCGGATGGATCTCCTCGGCTGACGGACTCAAGCTTGCAGAGATGATAAATTCCTTTACCTACCGGATAAAAAGAATGTCACCCAGTCCCACCAGGCATCTGCTTGATTCGGTGGCCAACACGCAGGCATCAAAATACTGAATGACCGCTGAGATCTGCAAAATGCCTGAGTTGAAGATCTTTTTCCTGAGACCTGCTTCAACTTTAAAGAAAATCGTCCAGGGAACTGTTGTTAATCCCTCCTCGTCAGTGCATTATTTTGCAGTTGAATCACTTAACTCAGCGGAAATAAACGGCTAACATACCGATCTTCTGCGGAAAAAGGCCTTCTCCAGTTCCACCGCCAGGAACACCGCCAGGCCGAAGGCCAGAATCCTGGTCCAGGCCTGCAGGCCCAGGGGTTCGGTCTGGAAAAGAAACTGCATAAAGGGCAGGTAGGTAAAACTTAGCTGCAGAACCGCCAGCACAGCGATGGAAACAAGAACCGGGCGGCTGCCCAGGATGCCCTTTATATTCCAGGATGGCTCGTCAATGAACCGGCTGTTTATCAGGTAAAACACCTGACCCATGACCAGGGTATTTATGGCCGCTGTGGAGGCCAGGTCCTGGGAAGCACCCTGAGACTGCATGAGCAGGTAATGCCCCAGGGCGCCCAGCACAAGCAGAAGGGATACAAAACTTATGCGCCATAAAAGAAACCCGGACACCAGGGGCTCTTCCGGAGGCCTTGGAGGACGCTGCATGACGTTTTTTTCCGGCGGTTCAAAGGCCAGGGCCAGGGCCAGGGTCACCGCGGTGACCATGTTTATCCACAGGATCTGGGGCGGGGTGATGGGCAGGGAAAAATGCCCTGTCTCGTCCATAAGGCCTATGCCCAGAAGGATAGAGGCAATGACCACCAGGGCCTGGCCGCCGTTGGTGGGCAAAATGAACAAGATGGCTTTTTTCAGGTTGTCGTAAACGGTCCGTCCCTCCTCCACTGCATTGGCGATTGAGGCGAAGTTGTCGTCTGTGAGCACCATATCCGAAGCCTCCTTGGCTGCCTCGGTCCCGGTCATGCCCATGGCCACGCCCACATCGGCCCGCTTCAGGGCCGGAGAATCATTGACCCCGTCCCCGGTCATGGCCACTATCTGCCCTCCGCCCTGCAGGGCCTGCACCAGCCTGAGCTTGTGCTCCGGACTGGTGCGGGCGTATATGTCCACATCCCGGGCCACCTGGACCAGGTCCGCATCGCTTATTTTTTCCAGGTCCTGACCGGTGAGGGCCTTTCGCCCCTGCCCCATGCCAAGCTTCTCCCCTATGGCCGAAGCAGTGATGGCGTGATCCCCGGTGATCATCTTGACTTTTATGCCCGCACCTGTATCCCCGGGATCAGATTCGCGGCCCTTGAGCCTTGCTGCGGCCTCTATGGCCTCGTCCCGGGGAGGGTCCATTATCCCGAACAGGGCCAGCATGGTGAAATCCTGCTTCGTATCCTGATCATCGATTTCGCCCTTGCTGGAGAGGTCCTTCTTGACAGCCACCGCCAGAAGCCTCTGGCCCATGGAGGCCAAAAGATCTCCCTGCTGCTTCCAGAATTCATGGTCCATGGGGCCGGAATCTCCCAGTGCCCCCTGGCTGCTGCACTTTTCCATGACCTTTTCCGGGGCCCCCTTGAGAATGAAGACAGCCTCCCCGGATTCAAAACAATTCAAAGTGACCATGAATTTTTCTTCGGAGCTGAAGGGCAGAACATCCTGCCGGGGATTGGCCCTGTTTTCCCGGTCCTGGTCCAGCCCGGCCTTGAGAGCGGCGGTAAGCAGTGCACCCTCGGTGGGTGCGCCCTCAAGCTTTGTCTGGCCTTCTTTTTCCTGAAAGCGGGCCTCATTGCAAAGAAGCACCGAGCGCAGGGCCTGCATCAGTACCGGATACTCCCCGGGATGGACCTCCTTGTCCTCAAGCATGAATTTTCCCTGGGGGGCATATCCGGCACCTGTTACACAGAACAGTTGATCCGCAGTCTGAATATTCTGCACGGTCATTTCATTCCTGGTCAGGGTGCCGGTCTTGTCCGAGCAGATGACCGTCACCGAGCCCAGGGTCTCCACCGCAGGCAGACGTCTTATGATGGCGTTTCTTCCGGCCATTTTCTGCACCCCGATGGCCAGGGTGATGGTCATGATGGCCGGCAGACCCTCGGGAATGGCGGCCACGGCCAGGCCCACCGCTGCCAGAAACATATCCGCCGGAGCATATCCGCGCAAAAAAACCCCGAATAGAAATGCCGCGGCTGCAAGGACCAGAATGGCCACGGTTAGATGTCGGGCGAAAACGTTCATCTTGCGGATAAGGGGGGTGACAATGCTCTCGGTCTCGGTAAGAAGCTCGCTTATACGCCCAAGCTCCGTGTTCAGGCCTGTTGCGGCCACCACCCCGGTCCCCTGGCCGTAGACCACCATGGTCCCGGAAAAGGCCATGCTCTTTCTGTCCCCCAGGGCCGCTTCGCTCTCCACCTCGGCGCAGGCCTTGCCCACGGGTACGGACTCACCTGTGAGGGCGGCCTCGTCTATGCGCAGGTTCCTGCATTCAAATATCCTCAGGTCAGCCGGGACACGGTCCCCGGGTTTCAAATACACCACGTCTCCGGGCACCAGGTCTCTGGCAGCAACCCTGATCCTCTGTCCGCCCCGAAGGACCAGTGCTTCCGGGGCCAGCATGGTCTTGAGGCTTTCCAGGGACTTTTCAGCCTTGCCCTCCTGGATAAAGCCTATCAGGGCATTGACCACGCATACCCCCAGGATGACCAGGGAATCTATCCATTCCTGCAGCAGGACGGTGATCACCACCGCCGCCAGAAGGACGTATATAAGCAGGTTGTGAAACTGCATCAGAAAACGCTTGACCGGCCCTCTCTTTTTTTCTGCGGCCAGCATGTTGGGGCCGAATTCCTCCAGCCTCCTGCCGGCTTCCTCAGGGTCCAGCCCTCAGGTGACGACTTCAGGGTATTCAGGCACTTATCCACCGGTTCAGCGTGCCAGGCGACGTCTTGGATATTGTTCTTTTCAGGCATAGAATAGATAATACGAAATGAGCCGGGCAAAGTAAATGAGTTGTCATTTTTTTGCCCGGATGAGGCTTGCATACCTGACCTGTTTGCAGCTAAACACAGCCTGAAAGACAGAATACAAATATAAAAAAAGAGGTGTTTAGATGCAGGAGCGCAAACGACACGGCTGTCTGACCATATGGCTGGTGGTGGTCATCGGGGCCAATTCCATAGCAGCCTTGACCAATTATTTCATGCAGGACGAATTGATGGAGCAGTTTCCAGGCACGCCTGAATGGGTCATTACCGGACTGTTCCTTCTGGCCCTGGTGAACGTGGCCTGCGGCATCGCCCTTTTTATGTGGAAGAAATGGGGCTTCTGGGTGTTTCTGCTGAGCAGCCTGGCCGGGGTCTGGCTGAACCTGGAGATGGGAGTGGGTTTTTTACAGGCGCTGGGGAGTCTTTTTGGCGTGGCCATACTCTTTCTGGTTCTGAACATCGGGAAAGAGCGCAAAGGCTGGCATCAGCTGGAATAGTTTTCATCCGGAAACGGTTCTTTTTCCCTTTGGCTGAGCCTGCCACGCGCCTCGCGTGGTCAATCTGCACAATTATTCGTCACCCGTAAGATACGCCTCCTCATAATTGCTTGATTTCCTTGCCA
>SL_8KL_010_SEDDRAFT_10005006_pt1 | contig 10483 bp, 11 predicted proteins | sample SodLakKL_010_SED_4_FD_11160 | JGI IMG/M metagenome (IMG submission 11160) | reverse complement strand
ACGACACTTCCTTCTTTCAAGCCGATTTTGAAGGCGTTGCCCTTTTTGAAATCGAAAACAAACAAAAGAAAAATTCTACGCACCAGAGGCCAATACTTTTCATGGAAAGATGGTTTGACAGGTAAGCCGGTGCCTGATAAGATTATAGACAAAGGGGTTCAGCCAGCACCATTTAGGACGTTGATCGAATATTTAAAACAAAGAGAATTGTCTGTAACAAGGAAATCAGATGAAAATTCATGGTAATAGTAAAGTAAGTACAGTTAAAAAAGAGATTAGAAATATTCTGGGAATAGAGGTTGAAATACGGAATAGCAAAACCAATAAGCCAGCATCCGATAATGATTCATTTGCCTCTCTTTACAAAGATGGATATGCTCCCAAGCCATCCGGCTTCAAACCTGATGGCAAGATGCTGATTTCAAATCTTGAACAGGCATTTCAAAAGCATTATGGAGTAAAAATCAGAGTATTAAATCCTGAGGGGAAGAAAGCAGATCAAGGTGACTCTTATGGTCAACTTCGACGACGCTACGCTCAAGCAAGTGGGGCACGCCCTCCACTTGCTGAATGGCTTGAAAAAACTATGAAAAAAGGTGGTTATAGTGCTGAGGATCTGGCGCTTAAAGCAGGGATAAGTGCCTTAACAGTGGCTAACATACAATTCGGTGACACCCAAAATCCACAAGCTGCAACACTTGAAAAAATTGAGAAGGCCCTTGGTGAGAAAATTCCTGAGGAAGTGAAATCTGAGGTCAAGGAAGATGCAGAAACAGGGTTTGGTGAATTAGTGGATTTCGACCCGTGGGAAGAAGATGGTAGTACATTAATTCCAAAAATCCCAGGTATTTATGTACTTTATGATATAACCGACAGGCCAGTTTATGTTGGCAAATCCGAGAGCTCAATCAGGAAAAGGATTCAGGAACATAAAGAAAAGAAATGGTTTACCCGGCCATATGTTTCGAAAGCAGCGTATGTGCAAATTATGGAACCCGATATGATAGCTCGGGTTGAGAAACTACTCATTCGTTTTTTAAAATCTAATGCCCTTGTTAATAAGGCCCTTGTCGAACGAGATTCTTAACATTCATATGGATATCAGTAATATACGATATTTTTGTGGCTTGGTTTGTACAGGACGATTGGATCTGCATTTTTGAGACAATCCACATTCGACCAGCATAAAGGAGGGCAAATGGCTGAATTTAAAATTTCCGGCAATATGAAAGTCAAAACGCTTAAAGAACGATTTCAAAATGAATTTCATCTTACCTTGAAGGTGTACAAAAATGGTGATGTTGCTGATGACCATTTAAGCCTTTCAGAAATTCGCGCTGCCAGTGGGAAAGGTGGGGACTTAAGTGCAAGAAAAAACACATTGGTAAAAAACATAGAGTCAAATTTTGAAAAGCAATTTGGTATAAAGGTAGAGGTTTTTTCTCCTGATGGAACAACACCGGCCCCCAAAGATATGACATTGCAGCAAGTTGTTGAAATGGATTCGGGGGACTCTATAAAATCGCATGAAAACGATAATATAGAAAACGAGAAAAACTCTAAATTTTCTGACGATATTAAAGGTGTTGATCGAAAAAGATACTTTAGAGTCAAGGGTGAAGGTGAGGGGGGGGAATTTGTCTTAGGGCAAGTCTCTCAAGAGTTTGTTGAGTACTGGACAAACAAAGATGAAGGGGATGATTTCACTAGCGTTTGGGACCACTTGAGCGCCCGGTGGCCAGAAGACCAAGACCCAAAATCACCAAAACCAAAACCTGACGATGCTCATCAGCCTGATCGTTGGTACGAATATGATGATATTGAACATATAACCGGATTATCATACTCTAATGGTATTTGGGTTGAAGAAGTCAGGCCTGCTGAAGGCACTCAGTTTAATGATTATGGTAATATTGAGTGGATAGATCCAGATAATCATGATTATTCAGAGGATCTATGGGTTGTCATAAAGGAGGCTGTTCACTTCGAACATCTTAGCACTGTTTATACAAGAGAAATTTCTTTACGCCAAGGGGAGCCAGCAAAACAATACGAAGACGACGAAATATTACCTGTTGTGGCTTTCTTTAATCTTGAAAAGGGTTACTTTTGGGATAGCATTGTTGAAACTGAAAATGAAGACTTTGATATAGACAAATTTTACGTTGGAGCTGTCGATACAATCTTTGTTAATTTAATTGAGCAATGCTGGTATGATCGAAAGCTCCTTTATCTAAATACTGCTGGTTACGAGACAAATAGTATGGCGAATGAAGAATTTGTGGGCCTGTTTAATAAAACTGTGTACGATAAATATGATCATCCGGATATTTTTATTAACCATAGTGGTGATGAAACAGAGGCGGTCAAAAATTTGTTCGACGAGCTTAACGACTTAGAAGAGGAATATGAAGAATAGAACAAAGACACTGCTGTCCCATTAAAAATCAAGCTTATTTGAAATAAGAACCATGTGGACCAACCACACTGATTACTCTTGCGGGAACTTAATTGATCATCCAAAGGCTAAAAAATGCCATTAACGATATCCGGTAAGATAAGCATCTTTGCAGGGTTTGATCAAGTCCGCGGTTGGCAATGGAATCTGACTGAGATAGATCCAAGCTCAGTGTTTGGTCGTTCACCGATTAAATGGGATGCAGAGTGGGGCTCGTGTGATACCGGTGATATGACACCAGATCAGCACTTTTCCTTCGCAGAATTTGTTTACCATGGACCGTTGCCCTTAAGGTTAGTCAATCATCTCCTCGTACCAGATGCTTCCGAAACAGCCATGGATGAAATTTTGATTAAGATAGCTAATCCCACTTACAGACATTGAATATCTGGAGAGAAAGCTGCAGATTAGGCTTCCTGATTTGAACGGCAAGGAAAGTTTTTTTGCCAGTATGCAATTTTCTTGCGAGAAGATTGTCGAGACCATTCGGATCGAAAAGGGAGGCGAATGTATACTGGACAGGGTTGCTGAAACCGAAATTATAAACAAGCGCCTTAAGCCTGAGGGGACTCTTTTCGTTTCCGATATGTATGGTTTGTCACATATTCATAGAGGCAAGTCCCGTGAAGAAATCCAGTCAATGGTTATGATAGCTAATGATGATGAAACAAGAGTTCTTGCTGCTTACGTTTCCTCTGAGTTCAACGACCGAGAATGGTATAATGATCTCTTGGAAAAAGCCGATCATCTATTTCAGGAAAAACTCTATAATATGATGACTGCTGAGGAACACGATGCCTTCAATGAAGGGTACAATTACGCAAGAAAGGTTGGAAAACAAAGTCGGTCTGAAGATTGTCCTTATTCATCTGAAAAAGAACTTAATAAGAAGGAAGCATGGATTTCTGGGTTCTGGGATTATTTTTATCCTTGAAGCATGAGCGGGTTTGAAGCGTAGGCTATGAGTGCGAAAGCTCCTTTATACTGAATTTATAAAAATTTTTATGTTGAGACCGAAGGTTTTTTAGTGCTCAGAATTATGGAAATGCCCCAATCCTGATTCTGAACTTCAACAAAATGGGGCCAGAAAGGAGAACTGATTATGGCACAGTGTCAGGTCTGTAAAACCAGTGGAGGCAACATGAAGCGCTGTAATGCGTGCGGGCAGTTCTGGTGTGCAAATTGCGCGAGACAAGGGAAAGGGCATTATCCCAAAACGACTGCAGCAAATAAATGCCCGTATTGTGGAAAATATGAGGTTAAACCAATGAAGTAATAGGATTTTTGCATGGTGGGTAATTATTAGGTTGCTTACCATGCAAATTTTAACAGGAGTTTCAGCGTTAAACAACAAGAATGGCTGTATATCCCCGTATATCCGTGTATATCGCACGTTTACGCCGTCACGAGCTGTATAAGACCCCACCGGCTCCACCTGGTGGTTGCAGGCCGATAGGACTTCGGCCTTGGTCTTACCGGGCGTATTTAATCGTCGCTGGTTTTTTTCTCGGTGGGCGATAATTACTTCTTAAGGGCACCATGCGGCTATTGAAATTCAGGTTTGCGAATTTTGGGCCCCTGAACAATGGCAGATTCAATGTGCAAATTCCGGGATGCCCGGGAATACAGTCCGTGCAGGTAAGTTGTCAGTGCGGGTAAAGGAATAATCACACAAAACGCTTCAGCACATCCACCAGTTTAATTTCAGCCAGAGTGTCCAACCGGCAATAGTCGCGAAGATTTTTATAGATTCGGTTTTTCTGCTCCTCAGGAACCGTATTTTTCAAACACTGCATATACAGCATCGATGCCGTTCCGCCATCGCTGATTTCCAAATCATCATAATTCAATTCAGGGACAAAGGCGGGAAGAACGCTTTTAAGCGATACCGATCCCTGCATGAATGGGTGGTATAAGTACCGCGCCCGGAACGGCACAAGCAGGTCCACCATTCTTTCGTTAATATTTTTCAAGGCGTCAGCGTATTGAGGAAAAGCGCTTCCGAGCTCACTGTTAATCATAGCCTCAAATTTCTTGTTATATACCAAGATGGATCCATTTCCAGTTAAACTCGTTGTCAATTGTTTAACAAAATGCGGGCGGGGATCTGATATTTCCGTGTGCAGAAAATCAATGTGTTGTGATTCGCCATCCGGCTTTTCCTGTATATGAAGCGAAAACTGAAACGGAATCTGTTGGTACGGGCGGTTGTCGTCAAAGAGTGGAACAGGTGGGAATATGGTTTCATAATCCAGATAGAAAAGCGGATAAACAAGGGAGTCCAGAAACTCCCGGATGGCATTTTTATCAACGTGAATTTCCATGTTTTTATAAGCATTGACATCAATGGCCTGGTGGTCGGTAAATGAAAAGTCCTCGGGGATTTTTGAGATTTCTTTTATGCCTTGATCCAAAAGCTGCTTAAGCTTGCTTCCACCAAAAATATCGTAAACGGAATATTCTGGAATATGCTGCCAGCAATAATGGCGGTAATCACATGAAAATGGTTTTTTGCAATGGTCGCCGATTTCAATTGATGGTTCGTTATCTGAATTGACAATTTTAAGAAGGGTATTGATCCGAGCTGGAATACCGAATATTTTATCGGAAGCGGGCTTTGTATGCTACTTCCGGTTAAAAACGGACCCACATCAACGTATCTAACGGACCCACCCAGAAATTAATCGTTTTTAAATATTTGCGTTTCCAGTTCCGGTTAGCAGAGCATCATGCTGTTTAATGGCCCTTCATACCCCGCCCTTCAGGATAAAAAAAATACCCCGCGGACAAAGCAGCAAGCCGTATGGATAATTGAATATAAGTAAAAGGGATGGGATACCGGCATGAGCAGTTATTCTGGGGACAAAAATTTCAACAAGATGGCAACTTTTTGCTCCAGAGTGTCAAGGCGGCGGATGATATTGCGGATATGCACGGGGTTGGCTGCGGAGTTGGGATCGCCTTTCCCGGCTGGCACCATTCGGGATAAAACTTCACCGAGAGAATACAACGAAGTATTATCTCCGGTAGTCTTGTGCCCGGATGGTCCGCTTCCAGGCGTTGATCGTGGCTTTTCTTCACGCTTGGTGCTCTGCCATGGGAGGTGTTTTTCCAAAAATTGAACACTCTTTGTGAACCCGATCTTCCGCCGGCACATCACCATATCGATCGGATTGAAATTTTTCCGGCAGTCAAAACAACGTGCCAGGTTCTTTCCGGGATTGACGGAAGTATGAAAACCATCGCAATCCGGGCAGCCAAAACGAAAATATCCGTTAACACGCCGGATGGGCATGCCAAGAATATCTTCGATCAGGGCCGTGATAGGAATATCGTTACGAAGTGCATATAACAGCTGGGGCGAAAAACGCCGGCTCATTTGGAGCCGGAGATGATTTCAGGATGTTTGTCACCCGGATGATTGAGCTTTTTCGATTCGTGCATCCGGTAACTGGGCCCCTCGATGGAGATGATAATCGAATGATGCACCATCCGGTCCACCAAGGCCGCAGTGATCACAGGATCTCCCAGATAATCGCCCAGGCTTTTAAAATCAATGTTTGTCGTTACGATTGTCGGATTTTTGCAGTATCGGCCCTCGATGACCTTGAAAAACAAGGCCGCATTTCTTGCTGACTCCTGCTCCAGCCGGTCAAATCCAACCTCGTCGATCAGAAGAATATCACAATTGACATAAGCCTTGAGCTTCTGGTGCACGGTGTCATCGGACAATCCGGCCATCAGGTCTTTTAACATGTCTGATGCACGGGTATAACGACAACGGTACTGCTTCTGACATGCAAGCAGAAGCAGCGCCTTTGCGATGTGACTTTTCCCGACCCCGGAACTCCCGGCCAGAATAAGTCCTTGATTTTGATTGACAAAAGCAAGTGTTGCCAACTCCATTATCTGTATTTTATCAACCCCGGTCTGAAAATCGAAATCAAAATCGCAAAGCAGCTTCCGCTCCGGCAGCCGGGACTCCCGGATCCTGCGCTCGATGCGCCGCTCAGTCAATGCATTGGCCTCCAGCTCCAAAAGACGCTCCAATGCAACGAAGCTGGAAGCATTTTCCTTCTGCGCCCGGACAATCTCCGCTTCCAGGGCGCTTTCCATGCGAAGAAGCTTCAGGGTCCGCAGGTGAGAGCTGATTTGCTCAAGGTTATCCATAGCCGTTATTTCTCCTGTTTGTTTTGAAAAAGCACACTGTACTCATCCAGGGATCGCTGCCGGATTTCCGGAAGCGCATCCTGCAATACCTTTCTGGCGGCATCGTTTCGAACCGACTCCAGGGTTCGCTCTTTGGCCGTGGCTGCAAGAATCCGCTCGATGGCCTTTGAATCAAACGCACGATACTTCTCCGCATGCGCCAAAGCACGGTTGATATCCCCGGCATGGTATCGCCCTTTGAGCTGCAGGATATAACGGGCATGAAAACCGCAATTTCTGGGATAGCGCTCTTTGAGCCCGGACACGAAGACTTCTGCCGCATCACCGATTTCCAAAAAACGCTCCCTTACCGGCTCCAGCCCATACCGGATCTTCGGCGAACTGCGATGCCCCGGATCTTCGGTCTTTTTACCCGCCCCGAACGGCTGGCGCTCATGGGTAGCGATTAACTCAAGATGCGGGCTGTAAATGAACACTTCACTTTCGGTCGCCTTGATCGTCAAAATATCGGCCACGTATTCATAGGGCACCGAGTACAAATTGGTATCATGCTCCAAAAAACCGTCCATGCGGCATACCCGCAGCAATACCTCCGAGCTGTCATAGGGATGCGATGGCAGTGGCATCAGATGCATCTTTTCCTGCTCCATAAAAAGCTCAACCGGTCTTCTTCGGGTCGTTTCATGCAAATGCACGTCGGATTTTTCAGAAAGCCACCAGCGCGCCGTTTGCCGCAGATCCTCCAAATCAGAGAATCGGCGGGCATTGAGAAGGTTTTTTTCGATGTACTGAAAAGGCTTTTCGATTTTTCCCTTTGTTTGCGCACGCCCCGGCCTGCAGCCCACCGGCCGGCAACGATAATGGGTTATAAAGGCGACAAAAGCCGGATTGAAAACCGGCTGCCCCGCCTCCCAGCGAAGGATGACCGTTTTCTCCCCGTCATAAAGACACGTGGCCGGAACCCCGCCAAAATGATCAAATGCATCCTGATGACGGCGGATCAAAGTGAAAAAATTGCGGTTTTCCGTAAAATCAATATACTGCCGGCGGGAAAAACCAAGAATATATGAAAAACAAAGCACCGTACGCTTGGGTTCCCCGGTAAAAGCTATCGTATACGGACTCCAGTCCATCTGAGCCTGCTCCCCTGGGCCGGTCTCAAAACGAACCACCGGCTCCCTTTTCGATCGGGGGCGAAGCTGCCGGAGTCGATCAAAAACAATGGTCTTGCCCCCATCAAACCCGGCATCCATTAGCTTTTCATGCATCCGCACACCTGTGACTTCGGGGAACTCATCCAAAATCTGCCTCATCAGGCCCAAATACGGTTCGATCTTGGACTTGCGCGGGGCCCCGCATATGGCCAGCGCATCGCATCCCTTGTCACGCCGGTGTTCATTTTCGCGCAGAACCCTGCGCACGCTGTTTCGCCCCATGCCAAAATGCCGGCAAAGCGAGCGGATGCTCCATCCCTGCCTGTGCATGGTAATCAGTAGATTTTCCAACTCTTCACGGCTTCGAATGAACCGGACAGTCTTCTGAGGCATTGACCTTTTCCCGGATATCACACAAAAAATTCGCAACGTTTTCAATAAACGACCCCACACGCCCGGCATCAAAGTCCATGAACCCTTCAAGATCCTCATCCCGGAACTGCCTGAGGAGCTTTTCGACCCTGTACAATCGGTCATAAACCGATCGATATCCACCACGCGAGGGTCTTTCCGGTTGCCGGTCTTCCAGTATCATCGCTGGAAAATTCAATACAGTTGCATGCGCGTATGCCGGCTGCGTCAAAAGAAACGCAACCAGACGGGTCGTTTCTGCCGTGGTAAACCGGTATTTCAAAAGGGTCTTGAGTGCACCAGGCTGGTTGCCCCGCGGCAACTTCGCCAACTCCCTGCCGATCGTCATGCTGATCAGCCCAAGCCGAAGATATTCAAGGACTTCATCGGCCAGCCGTTCGGCCAAGGACAAACGCCGGCACACCCAGCTTTTATGTCGGTTGAGCAATGCGGCGATCTGCACCTGACTTAACCGGTCATCCCGGTGCATCGACCGGATCACAAATGCCTTCTCCAAATCCCCGATCGTGTGGGCTCTTAAATTCAGCTCTATCATGGCCGCTTTCAAAACATGGACCGATCCGTCCATTACCCTGGCCCGTAAAAAATTATACCCGAGTTTCTTGCAACTCCGGTATCGCTTAAATCCATCTACGATCTCATACGCACCGGGCTGCAGTTGACCGACGATCACCGGTGATAGCTGTCCGTAACGGGCTATGGACCGCACCATGGCGGCATCGGCTTTGGGATCGACCACCCGCAGATCACCCAGGGCTGTACCGGCCTTCTCGATGGGAAGCTCTATATTGTCCTTCAAATCGGGCGTGTTCATCATAATGCGACAATACTTTACGGAATAAAGGATTGTCGATCACCTCTTGAAAACCCAAATGGAGTTGTTGGTGAATATCAATATAAAAAATCATTTGGTTATATCCTTATCACCGCTTAAAAACACAAACCGGGTTGTTGGTGAGTATTTGTAAATATATTATGAGGTTCCATTCGCATCACATCTTAAAAACCTTATGGAGGGTTGTCGACTTCAACCGGGCGAAACACCGGATGCAAATTCTTTGATACCGGATATGACCTTATACGGCCCATAACCTGCTCGACAATATAATCGGCAACAATAACGCCTTTGGGAGTCAGCACTTCGGTAATACCCGAGCGGGGTAAATTCAAATTGATGCGGGGTATGGGAATATGATCGTGGAAATCGCCACCGGCCGATGCCTCATTGCAAACAGCAAGCTTTTTCTGAAGATAGATTTCTTTGAAGTACTCTTTGTTCTGCCGGTTCCATTTTTTACACTGTTTTTGATGCCACCTTCTTTTGCAATCCGGCAAAGCGCATGTCTTTTGCCGGTCCCCTAAGCGGGGATTGGGTAAAAACCACCGATGGCAGATTTTACACGGACGCTTACGGCAGGCTGTCCTGGGCATCGCATTTTCTCCACTTATGGGTTCTGAAAATACGAATTACCATAGGAAGCCAAATCGGATGAGTAAAAGAAAGGACGGGGTGGGTCCGGAATTATATTAAATCGCTTGTGTCTATGTTCCGGGAAGGTGGGTCCGTTTTCCGGCGGAAGGTGGGTCCGTTTTTAACCGGAAGTAGCAGCTTTGTACAATCTTCCAGGGTAAACAATTCTTGTAGATTCAACGGGCCAAATCTGACATATGAACCATTTATATGCATTAGGTACGAATTTTTTACGTTATATCCGGCATTTTTAAAGGCGTATCTTTGAAGAGCTATATCATCAAGATGATAATCCTTGACACCTGTCGACTGCTTCACTTCGATCAGATCCCATTGATCAGGCATGCTTGCCTCTTTCAGAATATCGATCCTGGAATAAGCGCCGTCCGGGGAACATGCTGTCGCTTCGTAAATATTTCCCGCGCCGTTTCGTATATGGTCTTCCGTTGAGGTGATGGCCTTATCAATTTCATAGTACTTCTCAGTCACTTCAACGCCGCCTGCGAAATACTGCTGGGCTAAGATGCCCACTTCGTGCCCCTGATCAAAGATGTGCTGCTTGCTGGCCGGTATTTCAGGGGCCAAATCGGGACGGTTGCGGTAGATCCACAGGGCCTTTGGGCACTGAAGGCCTTTCAAATACTGGGATTTGGATATACGAGAGATTTTTTTACCCAGGGGCATTTTTAATTACCTGACTTGTCGGTGTTTTCGAGGGATGAAAGGGTTGGCTTTTATATTTATCAGCCATTTCATTTAATTCCTTAAAAAGCGTTCCCCTGAGATCGGCGGGTTCAA
>SL_8KL_010_SEDDRAFT_10005003_pt1 | contig 10491 bp, 12 predicted proteins | sample SodLakKL_010_SED_4_FD_11160 | JGI IMG/M metagenome (IMG submission 11160) | reverse complement strand
CATCACCTTCATTAGGTTCAATAAATCCAAAGTTTTTCATGGTATTATAAAACTTAACTTTTCCTTTCATGTACTATTCACCTCCTGATATGTATATTTCAGATAGTCCTACCGCTGCTATGTTATATAGTTATGGGTAAGGATCAGGATCTAACCGAAATAGCCCATGAAGTACAAGACAGCTATCACGATGACTGCTACTATGATGAAGATGAGTTTTCTGACTATGCGTCTTACAAAATAACCCATTGGATCTCTACTTGCTGAACCACCTCTCAATGGGCCTCTCAAAGGGCTCATAGTTCACACCCCTTTACAAAGATATGCATATCGACGGATTTTTCAATCATTTTTTCACCTATCATGATAACGATATTATATAAAAGATATATTAATTTTGGCTTTCCTACCTCAGTTTTTCAAGCCTTTCCCGACTTTCGTAAGGTTTCACGAAACATCTGTAATCCTTTCCAGAAATCGATCTAAAATCACTTCGATCTACCATGCGACTTTCGAGCTTTTCACAGATATAATCTTCACATCTGGAACAGTTCTCGAATCCCTTCTCTAAGACACATTTTCTGACGGGACAAGAATCATCGTTAAGATGGGGGTTTTCTTCATCTGGAGTCAAACATCCGTCACATTTTATGTTTTCAGGGCTGATACGAAATCCAAAGTACTTGAACCAACCATCGCTGATCCGTTCCCTATCTTCAAAGCTCTTGATATTTTCTTTGTATGCCAGGCATAGGTCACATCTATATCCGCAGCGGGTGAGTATCGGTGATCCATCTTTAGAGTCGTTCATCTTTCTAGAAGTCACTTGTAATTATTTAACCATTCCCAGAGGAATATACTTCCCTTCGAATTAAGGGGATGAGTCATATCGTTGGCTAGTCCCCTGAACAATTTTACGATAAACATACATATACTTGATTCCACATAACGAAGTATGATGACAGGTCCAGATGAATGGAAAGTTGTCCAGGTTCTAGATAGTAAAAAGAATAAGGTCTATAAAGTTGAAATCCAGGGAAATTATTTAATTGTAAAAAAATTCGATCCAAAATTTCGGGATAATCTAAAAACCGAACTTACTCTTCTCAAAGAGTGTAGAAACAAAGGCCTCCGAGTGCCTGAGCTCATCGATATCAAAGATGACACATTGATACTCGAATATATCTCAGGAACTAACTGCAAAAAGATCTTTGATTCACGTGAAAACGTGGATAAAATCCTTTCCGGTATAGCGGAGTGGTTAGCTAGATTTCACACGTCATTCGGGTTTGATAAACGAAAGGGGGATTGTATCTTAGCCAATTTCATATTATTTGATGACAAAATCTACGGGATAGACTTCGAAGAGGCACAGACCGGTGATTTTCTAAGAGACCTCGGAGATATGTGTACATCGGTACTCCGTATGAGACCTGCTTTCACTGATGAAAAATTCAATCAGGTAGAGTTCTTTTTAGATATCTATTTCTCAAAAGTATCGAAACCAAGAGTAGATATCACTGAAAAGTTAGTTGAGTCGCTACTCCATTATTCAAAATACAGTTCTCAAGGAGAACTTATGAAAAAGTGGGGCGACAAGATCAAAGAAGAAGGTTTAGATAATATACATTAAAACTAAAGACCAAAAGTGCTATGATCAACACCGCATCCCATAATGTGAATCTTATAGGATGTAAAAATGTTTTTTTGTCGTACATTCCGAAACCTCTACCTTCCATGGAGGAAGCCAAAGTGTTCACTTTCGACATGGCTGAGTATAACAGAGGCATGGTCGTGAACCTCACTGATCGGATCAATCCCCTCACATTCTTATCGATCTTCAAACCCCTTATCTTCTGGGCTTGCTGCACGTTGGACAACTCGAACTGGAATATCGGTGCGAACCTCATTGCGATTATCAGTAAAAAACTGTAGCGATATGGAATACCTAGATTGGATAAAGCAGACGAGAGATCTCTAGGTTCTGTCGTACCTACAAAGATCCAAGACATAGTGATAAGAGAAAAGAATCTACCAGATATCAAAATGCCGTTTATAAGGCTTCCCGAAGTGATATGGAATAACCATAGATCTAGTATAACCTCCCCCTCGGGTACGAATATCACTTGGGCTAAAAATATAGCTACGACCAAAAAAACGATACCTCTGCCAAAACGTCCTTTGACACTGTAGATCACTTTAAGGAGTATCAATAATAGAACAAAAGAAATTAGGATCATGACTGAATCGATGAGGAAAACCATCACTGCACCGATAACCAGTGCTATGAGTTTAACAACGGGGTTGATCTTATTTTTCATTTTCACCACTCACACTTTTCAAACTATCTGGCTCTCCATCGTAAACGATCCTTCCATCTTTCAAGACCACAGCTCTTGTGCAGAATTTTTTGGCAAATTCGAGATCGTGAGTGACGATCATCAATGTTTTTCCCTCCCTCCATAGATCATTCATTATCTTTGCTATCATGAGAGCATTTTGATGATCCTGTCCGGAGAAGGGTTCATCTATCACCAGGAATTCTGGGTCGTGAGGAGAAGATGAATAGATATTCAACCTTCTCTTTTGACCGAAGCTCAGGGTGTGTGGATGAGTTTTTTCATCTAAGTTTTCTTCAGTGGTTATCTTTTTCAGCCATTTCTTAGCCTTAGCTCCTCCTTTAGAGAAGTTTTTAGTAGCGAACTTGATCTCCTCTTCTAAAGAGTTCTCGAATATCTGGTGATTTGGATTCTGGAAAACATATCCAATCCTCTTCCCTAGTTCATAAGGCTGTACTTTATTGGATCTGTCCATGACCCGATCAAATATCTTGATCTTTCCTTCATGGACTTCCGATAGAGCTGATATGAGTTTTACTAGAGTGGTTTTGCCTGACCCGTTCCTACCCATCAAAGCGATTATCTCCCCCTTTCTAACTTTTAAATCTATATCCTTGAGTATTTTTTTACCATCTAAAGTATGATCCAAATTTTTAATTTTCAGTAACGTTTCACCATCCTTCACACCCTCTCGAGAGTACTCTGGATAAGAGTAATCCATTATGGAATTTTTTTGCTCTAGATCTTGAAAATCTCTGGATAAGCCTCCATCCTCTAGTTTCAGTACCCGGTCGATCTGTTCTACCAAGTCGCCTATTCGATGTTCGGACAGGATTATAGTCAGATCATGACTTTTCCTCCGTACGTTTTCTATAGCGTTTAGAACCTCATTCATAGATATAGGGTCAAGGTTGGAAGTGGGTTCGTCCAGTATCAAAACCTTCGGATTCAAAACCAGCATAGAAGCGATGGCTATCTTCTGTTTCTCACCACCAGAAAGAGTACGTAACTCTCGATATCTTAATTCACTGCAGTTAAGATCCCTTAAAGTCGTTTCTATCCTTTTATCTATCTTCCTCCTAGATAAACATCTGTTTTCTAATCCAAAAGCTATCTCATCCTCTACAGTCTCTGTGCAGAACTGTGTTTCTGGATCCTGATGAACCATGGTTATGTGTCTTGAGAGCTGGAGTGGCTCTAGGTTCTTTTTTCCGTGAAATATGATGGACCCTTTTAAATCAGCAGGTATTATCTGGGGTATGAAACCACAGATACAGTTCATGAGAGTGGATTTTCCAGATGCACTTTCTCCTGCAAGCCAAACAAACTCTCCCTGTTTCAACGAAAAGGAAATATTTTGTATCGAAGGTTTGTCTTTGCTGGGGTATGTCACAGACAGTCCCTGAACTTCTAACATGATTCCACTAAGAAACTTCTATCCTACTTATATCTCTTACCCAATCTGAGCCGTCGTAACCTTCTTTTCTTGAATCCACCACTATCCTATATTCACCATCATCAAAAGAGATGATAACTTCATCGTCGTTCACCACACTCTCTAGATCGAATTCCCGGTCATAACCATCTGTGGCTATAACTCTTACCTTGGTGGCTCCATCCCGAGGTTCTGCATGGCTTAAGATCACGTTCAGAGGTATACCTGTATAATTTCTAGGTGGTTCGTAAGTCACCGATCCTTCGAGTTCCGCAAATACCACTACCTCTTGATCTTGAAAATCGTCATATACGAACTCGTATTCGTTATCCACCTCACCAATTATGCTTATAGACTCTGAACCAGGTGGTTCGTAAACGTTATGAAAATAATACACTCCTCCGACTGTGAAAGAGATAAGAAATATCACAGTAACGATCACACTACCGTATCTGATGTAAACTGGCTTATCCGTATCTTTCTTTTCATTTCTAGAACTGTATATGAGTCCCCCTTGTTCCAAAGAATCCATCATCTGAAGACTGACATAGCCTCCAAATATGATGCCAGAGGCAAATGCTAACATACCTAGCATAGATATCAAAACTATCGGGACTCCTGCAAAAAAGAATGCTTGAAAGATAAATACGTTAGATGCCGCAGAGATACCACCTGCAAAACAGTATGGCATCAATCCTCTATTCTCTTTAGTAGAATCTTTGAAAAGAACTGCATCGACCAACAAACCTTGAACAAGGGACACTACTACTATCACAACTCCATGTGTACCTCCTAAAAATAGTTCTACAACGCCCTTCAACAGACCGGTAGCGGTTCCTACACCTTTCTTTTTTGTTATGCCTACCGCCAAAACGATCCATATAACGTGTAAACCTGCCATGAACTGACCTGCACCGAAGGGTACTCCAACCACTCTATTGACCAGATTACCCAGGTAACCAACGTAGACTGATAGACCTCCGCCTAGAGCGGAGAGGATAGCTATAGTGACTAGGTCTTTAGTTGACAAGAAATATTTCCTATCCACTTTCCACCACCGTGAATGAACTTACATATTTTACCCATCTTGCACCTGCAGACTCGTATTCATTCCATCCCTGTCCTTCATAGGATGTGTTCTCACAGTTCTGGTTGGTATAATATCCGTCGTCAGGCATGAACACCGCTCTAGGTCCGTCGTTCCATTCGTCGATGGTCTGATTGTTATAAGTCAGAGCCAGGATGAACTCTCCCTGTTCAGATAAGAAGTATTCGTCCGGATACACGTTAAGATAACCGAATTCCTGTTCATGACCATCGATGGATTCAACAACAAGGATATCATCCTCATCCATTCCGCCTACTTTCTCGATGATAGTACTGATCTTAACTCCGCTGTAGTAGGCTTCACCTCTTTGATTCCCGAACTGGTTCTGGAAGGAAGACATCCCGGATACACCCTCCTGCTTCATGATCTGCAGCAACCTCTCGTAGGTGATGTCCTCTTTTTCTCCACCTCTTTCCACCGATATCTCAAATATGTTTTGTTCCGGTGTATCGATGGGGACTTTCTCGAAGGTCAAACCGGTGCTGTCTGCGGTGACGTGAGTGTAATGATGTACCCCCTCTACAAGCGATCCACCGCCACCACCGGTGATCAATCGCTGCATCCCGTGTGAAACATCCTCATGATAAGCATGTATATGGCCGGCCATGAAAACATCTATTGAACCATCTAAGAGGTACTGTTCAAGCATCGCATCGGATTCGGGATCAAGAGTATGATCTCCTCCGAAGGGGTCATAGTATGGGGAATGGGTTACGATAACGTTCTGTTTATCCTCTAACACCTGTGTGTCGATCCAGTCTATCTGGTCTTCAGTCAACGAAAGCTCTGATGTATCCAAGAATATGAAGTTATAGTCCGAGTAAACGAAGGAATACTCTGTTGGTCCTATCAACTCTTCGTATATCTCCGTACCGTTGAACCTGTTGTCGTGGTTTCCGATAGTTGGATAAACTGGAAAACCAGCATTGTTCATGACTTCTATAACTGCATGATATTCATCTACCTGTGAATGAGGTGTCAAGTCTCCGGTATGGATCAAAAACTCGATGTCCTCCATATCGTCAACTGCATTTTTGAATATGTGATTCATGCCCTGGGTATCACCGATGACCGCGAATTCGAAGTCGGTCTTTTCAGGTGTATCTATGGTTATGGTTTTTTCAGACCTATCATCGATATCCATATTTATGGAAGTCTTATCCATCTCATACCCCTCTACACCTTCTACCACAGAATCGAGATGGGAGTTCGTGAGCTCTATAGTACCATGGAAACCCTGTACCACTATCTCCGTATCCGGTGATATGGAGCGGATACGTATATGATCATCGGATTCCTCTAGTACTATTCCCCCTGACACCTCGAGGGCGTACTCCGGCTCCTCAGTACACCCTACGGTGAAGAGAGAGAGCGTGATCACGATGACTATCAACAGAGTTAGCTTTTTATTTATCATAATTCTAGGCCGACGAGTCTTATTTCAATGACATTTCTAACACTCTGCTCACCCGACAAACCTTCACCAACTAGTCGTAGTGGTGAATCGTTCTCATCTAATGGTTCACCATTCAAACGAGAGGCTAATATCATGGTGTCGTTGAAGGCCACATCATCTATATCGAATGTGTAGCTGTAACCGTCTTCAGCGATAACCTGAACTTCGTAACCACGTTCGACCAAAGTCTCATTCAATGACCAGTGGCTCAAGGTCTCCCCGTCATCAACAGCAGCGATAAGGATCCAAAGAGGTATACCTTCATAGGTACCCTCATCAGCATTGAAATCTTCGGTATGTACCCCACATCCTATCAAAGAACCGAATACCATAGCATCGTAATCCCTGACTAAAGTACCATTGAGGGTCAATGACCAATCCGGGATCTCGCTCTCGTCGGGAAGATCTGTGAGTTCGATCTTAACAATATTCCTAACGCTTTGTTCTCCAGGTAGGTCTTCACCTACCAACCTCAATGGAGCTTCTCCTTCAGGAAGAGGTTCTCCGTTCAGCTCATTTGCAAGGATTATGCTATCGTTCCTGGCGATCTGTTGAGATGTTAATGTTGCGGAGAATCCATCTCCTGCTTCTACTACAACATCATACCCCAATTCAGCCAACACGGTATTGTACATATAGTGACCATCAGGGGGATCTCCTCCATCAACAGCTGCCACTATTTCCCAGAGAGTTACACCTGCATAAACATCACCTTCCTCCTCATACTCAGCTCTATGGAATTCACAATTGGCTGCACTTTCAAAATACTGCTTGCTTATATCAACTGTTTCAGATCCTTTTTTCAACTCGAGTGTCCAATCTTCTTGTTCTGGTAAAACTCGAATATATCTTACCATTTTCGCCCATAGACCTGCTTCACTGAGATGGCCCTCTTCGTTTAAAAATGCAATACGAGGTCCGTCTTCCCAATCCGGTACGGGATCGCCGTCCTCTTCATAGGCCAGTATGACTTCAAAATCAGCATCTATGTCTGTCTCTTTATAATCTTCGTCTAAAACAGGTACATCGCCTTCTACCTGTTCTCTAGGATAAGTCATTGTGTAACCGTCTCTGGCCTCAACCTGAAGGGTATATTCCGACCCACTGTAGATGTTGGAAATTAGATCTGTAAGATAAATCCCTCTGTAAGAATTAGGTCCTCTAACATTTGCTGTCGACCGTATCCTCGTCCCTTCTCCCTGGATGGAATCCATGTTCCTCAATTCTTCGAAAGAATAATCATGTACAGTTGTCCCTTCAAGAGTAAGACCTATTTCAGTATCACTATAAACGTCTTCGTTCACTGTTATTTCCTCTACATTTTTAACCCATAAGGATCCTGCAGAGCTCTGAGAGTCGAATCGCGAGTCTAAAGACCTAGTCATGTTTAAATCATCGTTACTGAAATCTTCATCAGGGGGGAGTACAGCTATCATGGGACCATCTTCCCATTCGGGTACAGATATCCCGTCACTGACGTAGGCTAGTATTATCTCTCCCTGGATCTCCATGTTCGTCTCAGATGGGAAGATCTGTCTATAGGAAAATTCCTGTGAAAATCCATCTGAAGCAGTAACTTCCAGAACATCACTTGTTTCCATATCCGGAACTAGGGTATCCAAAGCTACCCCTTTGTATTCCGCTTTTTCGTTCCAGTTATAGAATCTATTTTGATATCTTGCTGTACCTTCTACTGTATCCATATCTTCTAGGTCCTCTAGGTCAAAATTTTGTCCATTGATAGTGATTAGTGCATCATCGTCATCAGTATCATCTTCTTCTAAACAACCGGCTGTGAACACCGATATCAACATCACTAAGACAATGGAAAACACTGCTAAATTTTTTAATCTATTATAACGCATCTGATTACCTCGTTATGCTCAATCAAGCATATCTAATATTTTAATTTTTGCCCATTTCGAAGTGTGATATCTCTAAAAACCTATCCAAAAGTTTCTTATCCATGTAAAAAATGGGGATATCCATGAGCAGAGACGATGAAATAGATATCAACGATGTTGGAAAGGGTGAAGAGATCGGAGTCGAAGTCGTAGAATGGCTCGGCGAGAAAAAAGGATTTCCGAATAATATACTAACTGGTACCGTAGAAGCAACTACGAAGAAAGCAGTGCTCATCGATGAAGAATGGGTACCGAAGAGTCAAGTCGAGAAAGCTTGGCTATTATGATCTTTTAGCTTTTAAAATATAGTCGTAGGGATGTAGTTTTTTGACCGAAGTTTGGAAATCACGCCTTGAAAAGAATTTTTGAAGAACTTCAGGTTCAAAGAAATAAGGTTGTTCCCCTACTAGTTTTTCCCCGAACTCGACGAATTTGGTCAAAGGACTTTGTGGATCCAGTTCTAGGATCAATATCTCGCCTTCAGATTTTAGAACTCTCATCATCTCCTTCAGACTCCCAGCTTTGTTTTCAAAATGATGAAGAGCATCCACACAGAGTAGGAGATCAAAAGACTTAGAATCGAAGGGAGTTCTACATGCTTTTCCACGGACTTTATTATGTGAGGAAGGTGCTTTCTGCATCATCTCTTTTGATTCATCTAACAGATACACATCTACATCGGAACGCTCTTTCAATATCTTCTCCAGTAACATACCCGTTCCACCTCCAACATCTAAAACTTTATTACAATGGCTTAATTCTAAATTCTGAATTATCTTTTCTTTAGTACCTGTAAACAACAATTTTTCAAAGAATGGATAAACAGGTGCGACCAGATCGAATATGTCACATTTCATCTAACTAATATAGGGTTTTTATAGTTAAAAGTTAACGGAACATAAAAAAAACGATAAAGAGATAACATAGAACTTAATTTATTTTGATTTTGGTTTGGTCTTTTTTCTTTTTTTGCGCTTTTTTTTAGTCCTGTTATCCTTATTTTTATAATATATAATAACTAAAATTATTACTACAAATATCATAAGGGCTATAACAAAAAGCAAGATATAATCGATATTGTCTGTATCGCCTTCAACAGTTATCGTTTTAACCTCATCTTCAACTGAAAATTCATAGTTTCCAGATTTTTGGAAAATCCGAACCAATGTAACTGTAACCGTTTCTCCTCCTTCTAAAGTGACTGAATCTGAACTTATGTGTTCTCCATCTAAATAAAATTCAACTGTATAATCACCAGTTTCTTCTCCAATGTTTGTGACGTCTATCCTTACTACTACATCTTCTCCTGTTTCAGCCTTTTCAGGGTCAATTCGAAGATTAGATATCTTGAATTCTGCATAACCACTTTCATCCTCGACTAGGATTCGATGAGAATCATCGTTAATAAAATTACTATTTGATCTTGTTTTGTATTCATAACTTCCTTCAAAAGATCCAAGATGTTGAGAGGATGTAAATGATTCTAACGATAAAACAGGACCTGAACACCCGATGATCAACACCAAGGTAATAGATAGTATAATTATCCTTCTACACTTCATATCACTTCATCCCTTAGTGATAAATAGTTAAAATCTGTATTAATAGTTTACTATATTTAACTCATTATATTTATGGACAAGGTGAAAAATGATTAGGTAATTTAAAATAATCAAGACCCGCCTTTAAATTTCATGAGTTTTCACCACGATTTTGAAAAATGGAAAGAGATGACCGATCCGGAGAACTGCCCTGTCTGCAGCTCGGAACCGATGCCAGAAGATATGATCCATCTGTACGAATTAGAGCATTCTTGGTTGAACTCAGAACCTGTAGAATGCATCAAATCGGCGTGCCATGTTACGGCCAAGTACCACGGGATCGAACTGCACGATCTGGATGAAGAAGAGCTACTGGGTTTCATGAAGGATGTACAGATATACTCAAAAGCGCTGAAGAAAGTCACGGATGCTGTTAAGATAAACTACGAGATCCAAGGTAATACTCTTCCACATCTGCATCTACACCTGTATCCCAGGACCATGGATGATCCTTTCCCTGGAAAACCTATCGATTACAACAAAAAAGATGATATCTACGAAGAAGGTGAGTATGAAATGTTTATCGAGGAGATGAGGGAAGAGCTAGGTAGATCGACTTCATCTCGATGATTTAAATAGGTTGAATATATTAGGTTTCTTTATGAATGAGGGAGAAAACAAACCAGGATACCTAGAGATGATAAGGGC
>SL_8KL_010_SEDDRAFT_10005002_pt1 | contig 10492 bp, 7 predicted proteins | sample SodLakKL_010_SED_4_FD_11160 | JGI IMG/M metagenome (IMG submission 11160) | reverse complement strand
GAAGAGTGATAGAGCAATTTCTTGATTACTTGGAAGGCAATGCAGGAAAGCACAGTGTTCTTCTGGCTTGGTATGGAAAGAAATTTGACTTTGTACATCTGGATAGATTTATAGAGAACTACGTTACTGAGAAAAAATATATTTGGGATAGAGTAGAAAAAAAGGATTTCATGTATTGGGTGGATAAGCACGCCGCTCTTCCCTGCAGGTGTTCAAAGCTCGATAGCGTCGCTTTGAGGTTGGGCTTTGAACCCGAACTTCTAGGTCTAGATGGAGGAGACGTAGGGAGAATTTACTCCGAGTACATGCAAGATAGAGAGAAAGAACCCGATTGGAAGGAGCTTAAGACTTACGCACGAGATGACGTCATCGCGATGAAGCACATCTACGAGAAGATAAAAGAGGCTCCAATGCTCTACGATATGAACGAAGTGAAAAGGAAGTATTCAAGGTGATCAAGTTTTCACTCACTGCACACTTATCGCATCTACTGGACAATTATCTTCTGCATCTTCTACGCAAGGTATCTCATCAGAGACTCTTCCTTCGTCATCACCATTTTCTCGATATTCTTCCACGATGGTGGAGTGTGGATTACCCGAAACTGAAAAGACCTGCGGGCATGTAGATTCGCACATCCCACAAGCTATGCAGGTGTCCTGATCTATCGTGACGGTCTTCATATTTTCATTCCTTATTTGGTTTATTTCAAACAGATTTATGAATCTTTCTATCTGAATTTAGATATGGTAGAAAAATGATTTTAAGTATGGCTTGTATATTTTTAGTAAAATGTCAAAGGTTTCCAATAAATACAGAGCTCTGAGCAAACATCTTTCCTACCTACTACGGCATCACCCAGAAGATGAAGATTTGAAAATAGATAAAAGAGGTTTCGCAGATCTAGAGGCTGTTATCGATTCTCTGAAGAATACGAAACATTCCTGGGCATCTAGAGAAGATATAGAAGAGCTTATAGAGAAAAGTGGAAAGAAAAGATTTGAGATCGTTGATGGAAAGATCCGGGCATTGTATGGGCATTCTATCGATGTGAAAGTAGAGGAGAAGGCGGAGCCTCCTGTTACATTGTACCACGGGACCTCTCCTGACTCTTTAGATTCTATCTTAGGTGAGGGTTTGAAGCCCATGGGAAGACAATATGTGCATCTTTCGATATCAGTAGAAGAAGCGGAAGAGGTAGGAAGAAGACATCATCCAAAACCAGTTATACTAGAAATCGATTCATTGCGGGCTTGGGAGGACGGGATCGATTTTTACAAAAGAGGAGATCTGTATTTGTCCGAGCATATACTTACAGAATATATAGATGTAAAGGTGGATGATCTTGAGAGACGGTGAGTTAAGTTTGTAATTGAAAAGTGTATTAAGATTTCTGTTATCTTTTGAAATGTATCCTCTTGAAGTGTTCGCCGATAATCGAGGTAAACTTTTTTATATGCTTAAAAAAGTCACAGGATTGTATAATTAAATGGAGATGTGGTGAGTCATGCAGATAAAAACTCTTTTCGTCGATGATGAACGATCTTTGTTGGAACAAGCAGAGATATTCATAGAAAGGATGGACGATGAGTTAGATGTTTATACCTCTACTTCTGCAGCTGAAGCACTTCATATTATGGATGAAAAGAACTTTGACGTGATAGTTTCGGATTACCAGATGCCTGAAATAAATGGTTTGGAATTTTTAGAAAAGGTTAGGGAAGAAAGAGACAGCGATATACCCTTCATAATGTTCACCGGGAAGGGTAGAGAAGAAGTGGCGATGAAAGCTTTGAATTTGGGAGCTGACCGTTACATCCAGAAGGGAGGAAATCCAAAGTCTCAGTATGGTGTTTTGGTTCAGGCCATCAAGCAGGAGGTAGAACATCACAGGACTGAAAAAGAGCTGGAGAAGAGTGAGAAAAGGGAGAAACTATTCAGTTCTTCTCTGGAAGGAGCTTCATTGGAAGTATTTTGGGTGACTCCTGAAGGAGAATTCGTATTCGCTAACGAAACCGCTAGAGATAGGCTCGGTTACTCGGAAGATGAACTAAAAGGTATGCACGTTTGGGACATCGATCCCAATTATCCAAAAGAAAAGAGGAAGGAATTTTGGGAAGAATTAAAAAGGAGAGGAAAACAGAATTTTGTAACTTCTCATATGAAAGACGATGGGGAGATATACCCAGTAGAGATAAGCAGCCAATATATAGAACATGATGGCGAAGAATACGAGTTCGCTTTTGCAAAAGATATCACTGAAAGGGAAGAGAGGAAAAATGAACTCCACGAGAGGGTAAAGGAACTAGAATGCCTCTATTCGATCTCAAATCTCACTCAAGGTGAAGAACTATCTATAGAAAGTACTATGAAAGAGGTCGTTGAGATCATCCCAAGGGGTTTCGCTTATCCAAAAAATACCTCTGCGAAGATCATCTTCGATGACCAAGTTTACGAATCTAACGATTTTGAAGAAAGTTCTAACAGTATTAGTGAAGAACTCTCTACCGATCATGGCTCTGGAAGAGTAGAAGTCCATGTGGATAAGGAAAAAGATGGAGAAGATGTATTTTTGGAACAGGAGAAAGACCTCTTGAGTTCCATAACGATACATTTAGAAAATTCCATCGAAAGAAAAATGAAAGTTGAGGAGATCGAAGAGCTCAGTAAATTTCAGGAAGCCCTTATCGAAGATTCTAATGTATGGCTCAATGTAACAGATGAAGAAGGCAACATTTTGGTGTGGAATAAAGGTGCGGAGGAAATAAGTGGTTATAAGGCAGAAGAGGTCGAAGGTAACGATAAGATCTGGGAATGGCTTTATCCTGATGAAGAATACAGGAAAGAGATAATGGAGAGGTTTTCGGGGATTTTTTCTGAGAAAGAAGTTTCAAATCTCGAAACGGAGATCGAGTGTAAAAAGGGCGAAAAGAAAATCATCTCTTGGAATTCCCGCGTGTGGAAAGATGATGAGGAAAACGTCACTGGGACCATCGCTTTAGGGAGAGATGTTACGAAACAGAAGGAAGTAGAGCATGAACTCAAATACGAAAAAAATAGATATGAAACTCTCTTCGAACAGAATCCTGAAGCCGTAGTTGAAGTCGATGAAGATTTTAGAGTGGTTAGAGTCAATACGAGATTTGAAAGATTATTCCATTTCGAAGAAAAAGAGATAAAGGGAGAACATATAGACGATCTTTTAGTCCCAGAAGAGAAGATCGAAGAGGCGAAAGAACTGGATGAAAGAACTCAGAAAGATGGACGTTTTGACTACGAGACGGTAAGGCTTACCAAGAGCGGTGAAGAGATACCTGTCTTCATCACGGGTAGAACGATCCATCAGGATGAAGGAACGCATCATCTGGCAGTTTACAGAGATATAACTGAACAAAAAGAGACGGAAGAGCGCATCAGGAAGAACAAGGAAAAGATCGAGAATTTGCACAAGATCAGTACAGAACTTGAAACCTGCGAAAACGAAGAACAAGTGTATGAACATGCGGTAAAAACCGCGGAAAGGATCCTTGAGTTCGACATATGCGCGATAAATGCTCCAGAAGGGAACTTTATGAAAGCGACAGCGATATCATCCCGATTCCCAGATGGTGCCTCTTCGGTAGATAAGCCTTTACCGATCGATGACAGTTTGGCCGGAAAGACGTATCGGGAGAATAGGTCATTTTTGGTAAAGGATAAGGAGGATAATGAGTACGTAAACCCCACAACTGATAAATTCATCTCAGGTATCAGCGTACCTATAGGAGATTTTGCAGTATTTCAGGCTGTTTCTACTGTAAAGGATGATTTCGATGATGAAGATTTGAGGATGGTCGAGTTGTTGATGGATCACGTATCAGAGGCTTTGAAGAGAGTGAAAGTTAAAGAAAGGGAAGATTTCCTCCACTCGCTTTTAAGACATGATGTGAGGAACAAAAACCAGATCATCAAAGGATATCTAGAATTGATGAAAGATTGCGATCTCTCTAAAGAAGCTAATGACTTCATAGAGAAAGCGGAGCACGCCGCTGAAGACAGTATAGACATAATCGAGAAAGTAAGAAAATTAAGGAAGATTGAGGAAGAGGAGGAAATAGAAAAGATAGACATGAGCTTGGTGTTCGACAAGATTTTATCAGAACATCAAGGTCAACTGAAAGAAAATGACATCAACATAAATATCAGCCGTTGCGACTGTAAAGTTAAGGGAGGCAAATTACTTGAAGAACTGTTCTCAAACCTGATAGAAAATTCGATCCAACACTCAAGATGTGATGAGATAAAGATCTCTTCTCTCATAGAAGATGATGAATGCGTAGTTTGTGTAGAGGACGACGGAGTTGGCATAGACGATGAAGTGAAAGAGAAGATATTTAAGAAGGGGTTCAAAAAAGGAGAAACTGCAGGAACTGGCCTAGGATTGTATATGGTGAAAGAGATAGCCGAAAGTTACGATGGTAGTGTAGAAGTAAAAGATTCTTCATTGGGCGGGGCAAAGTTTGTGATACATTTATTTAGAGAAAAAATAAGTGATGATCCTATCCCATAGGGTTGAGATCAGATCTTATCGTCTCAATAGTTTCGTCTTCAGACTCTTCTTTTAACGGAGATAATAGTTTTTCTTCTAGATTTTGCTCATCAGATCTTTGTGCTTTAGCGGTACTTTCAACCAAGTTGGCGCGCCATTCCACGGCTCCTATTTCGATACGGTTGTGAGTGCCTTCGTCCCCTATTCCAAATCCCTCGACAACGATCTCAACATCCGGGCCATACAAATCAAGCAATTCTCCTGCATTCCATTTGAGAGAGACGACCTCTCCGTGAATATCTTCGATCTCTTTTCGACCTGTTTCAGTCACAACGTCTCCGTTCTCACAGATCTTTACGTTTACCTCTGGATAAGGTGGGAAGAAAAATTCGTCTTCTGTCCTTCTAACTCTTACAAGAAATTCCTGCTCATCTTCTCCTATCTGTAACTTGTCCGGAGGGTTTGGGAAATCAGCTTTTAAGAGTGAATACTCACCTTCACCTGCCGTGGTGAGCCAGCTGTCAGTTGGTCTGGTCGGATCGCTTTGAATATCGTCTACTGATCCTTGTAGATTCTCCATCTCGATTATCGAAGCCGGTTCTAACCTCTCTTTAGAACTTTCTTCTTCGATCTTTTCTTCGGGTCCTTCTTCTGCTAGAGATTCTATGAAACCTTTCTCCTCTATCAGTCCTTTTTCTTCTACTTTGTCCGAGTAAATTTCTTCTTCGATGGCCTCTAAAGGACTTTTTCCTTCTATCTCAGGAGTTTTCGTCTTGGTTTCAGGTTTTGGTCTTTCCTTCGGTTTTTCTTTTGGTCTTTCTTTCGGCTTTTCTCTTTCAGGGACAATCCCAGGCTCTGGTTTTTGTTCCTTTACCTCTTTTTCCATCCTCTTCTTTCGCTCCTGCAGAGCTTTGTCGTGCTTGGTCTCATGGTATAAACGTTTGGCGTCGATACATGTCTTGCAAATGTCTAAGGTGATTTCTTGGCCAGCGAAATTGCAGTCCCAGTTCTCAACGAAGATGCACATCATTTATCACCTCTACTATTCGAATCAGCTGAAGCTTTTTCTCCTTGGAAGTCTACATCGTCGATTTTGATCGTACCGATACTTTGGATCTTTTTATCATCAAAGGTTTCAAGACTTAAATCCTCATTAGATTCCATAATACTGGTTACTGTAGTTGTATCTACGTACTCGTAGGCAGCCTCGTAAATGGTCACTTCAGAATCAGCCCATCCTTGGCTTTCAGTGTAGTACTGGAATTGAATATCTACTTCATCAATGCCTTCAACGTTTGCCGTACCTTCCCAATATACATCATCTTCCTCTAAGTTGGTGGTGTCCTCCATTACAGGGTTTTCTTCGTCACCGTTTATAAGAATTCTTACCCCTGCTTCTGCACCCCCTCCCGGATCCGGACTACCAGCGAGTTCATAGTGATATACGATTTCCATCTCATCTAAACCTTCCACATACACGTTGGTTTCTTCCCAGTGAGTCTCCCATCCAGCTGGATCTCCTGTGTAGGTTTGTGTCTCATCATTGACCTCCATAGCACTTCCATATACACTTACTGTCACTACTTCTTCGTCATCTTCGCTAGCTACGGTTACAACGTACTCTCCTGCATCATCCTCTTCTGTTGTCCATGTAAAGGTTTCGTCGTAGGTGTCTCCAGGCCCAAGGGTGACATCATTATCGGTACTACTACGGACAACAGTTCCATCTTGGTCTTCAACGGTGAATACTATATCTTGGGTGTCCTCCATATCTCCAGTGTTCGTAACCGTGTAATCCACTTCGAGTGTTTGTCCTTCTATCACCGGATCATCATAATCAACTATTTCTACTTCAAAGAACGGTTCTTGTAGGAATTCAGCTGTGATAGCGTAGTTATCTAACATCTCTATCGTAGTCTGATTATCTGTTGGATCTTCTATTGTATCGATATCACCTGTCCATTCAAAGAAGATATAGCCTTCATCAGCTAGAGCTTCTAGATCGACGATAGTTCCTTCTGGGTATTCAAAGGTACCTTCACCTGGTTCTACGACCGAGCCTCCTTCGGTTGAATCTATGGTTAATTCATAAGTTATTTGTTCAAATTCAGCCGTGATTGAATAATCGTCTAACATCTCTATCGTGGTCTGATTTGCTGTAGTATCTTCGATTGTTTCATTGTCGCCTGTCCATTCAACGAATTGATATCCTTCCTCTGGTACCGCTTCAAGCTCAACGAGGTTCCCAGCATCGTAAGTATAAGTTTCCTCACCAGGTTCTACGACCGAGCCTCCTTCAGTCGAGTTTATAGTAAGTTCATAGGTCTCAACGTCGAACACCGCCGTAAGGGTATAATTGTCCAACATCTCGATAGTGGTCTGATTTGCTGTAGTATCTTCGATTGTTTCATTGTCACCAGACCATCTGACGAAAGGCGTGTTTTCGTCTTCAACAGCTTCTAGGTCAACGATAGCTCCATGCTCAAATTCGAAAGTGCCTTCGCCCGGCTCTGTCACGTTGCCTCCTTCCGTAGAATCGATGGTGAGTTCATACATCATCGGAGCGAATTCTGCGGTTATACTGTAGTTGTCCAACATCTCGATCGTTGTCTGATTTGCTGTCGTATCATCTATAGTTTCGTTGTCGCCAGTCCATTCAACGAATTGGTATCCTTCGTCTGGTACCGTCTCAAGGTTAACGATCTCGCCCTCATCGTAGTTGTAAGTGCCTTCACCGGGCTCTACGACCGAGCCTCCTTCGGTGGAGTCTATCGTGAGGTCATATGTAACCACATCGAACACAGCCGTGATGGTGTAATCATCCAACATCTCGATCGTGGTCTGATTTGCCGTAGTGTCTTCGATTGTTTCGTTATCTCCGGTCCACTCAATGAAAGGAGAATCCTCGTCAGCCACAGCTTCTAAATCGACTATTGTTCCTGCTTCGTATTCGAAAGTACCTTCGCCAGGCTCAGTTACATTGCCGCCTTCAGTTGAGGATATCTCCAGTTCGACCATCTCAACTATGATATCTTCTTCGGATCTAACACCTTCTTGAACTTCATCGACCTGTATCATAAAACGTAAATCAAATACACCGCTGCTCCCCTCTTTTCTGTTATATGAGCCTTCACCGGTGGTATTAATAGAGATACCTTCCCCATCCCATCCGTTCTCCACCTGGAAACTTATCCTGCCGTTGCTTAGCGTCAGGTTTCCGATGGTCTGGTCTTCAGCTTTCATCTCTATGGCTAGGCTCTGAAGATGTTCTTCTACCTCGCCCGAGTTGAATAGATGTAAAGAACCAGAGATACTTTCTCTAGGATAATCTTCATGTAGAATAATATCGAAAAGGTGTTTATCTTCTTCTATATTCCCAGAAATACCTGCAGTAGGTTCCAATATCTCTTCAACCTCTTCGTTCGGCTCTATATCGACCTCGAAGACATCGCCGACGCCAACACTAGCGCGTTCCTGCGTACTCACAGCCCAGATGCTCACACTTCCAAACAAGAGGATCACGGCGAACAAGACCGCGGTTATCCTTATCACGTGAGGTTTCTTATTCATACTTTTCAACACCTGGGCTTAAATCTATTTAGATACTTTCGGTAATTCTTTCCTTTTCTTTATATACTCCTCTACGGACAATTCACCTTCATGGAATTTTTTGTTGAGTTCCTCTCGTACATGTTCCTTTTCTTCGGTCTCCACCTCTTCGATCATATTAGCAACGTCCATGACTTCTTCTTCAACTCTCTCTTTTCCACCATTTTCTGGAACTTTGATCTTGGTGGATTCATTATGGATCGATCTAGCTTTGATACATATCTTACAAACTTGGAGCGGAAATTCATCACGTTGAACAGGACAGTTCCATTCATCTATAAACATACATTTAGCCATCGTATCTTCCCTCCATCAATTCCTTTCTAAGCTCTATGAATTCATCCACAGAGATCTCTTCTTTTTGGAACTTTTTGTGAAGTTCATTCAAAGGCCGAAGATCTATCTTTCTTTCTTCACTTTCTTTTTCGGGGCTTGCCTTCTTTCTCATATCTATGAATTCATCTACAGAGAGATCTCCTTTCTGGAACTCTTTGTGTAATTCATCTAATGGTCTCAAATCTATCTCCTTTTTACCTTCCAATTTCTTTCTTTCTTTTTCTTCCCTCTCCGAGCCAGAAGGAGGTTCAGCATCTATTCCTTCATCTTCCGGCTCCTCAGATCCCTCCCTTTTCATCATTATATTTTCAGGTCTTGTCTCTTCCTCAGGCCCTCTTCGTATGGCGGCTATATTTCCTTCTGTGGTTCTACTCACCATAAGTCCACTTATGGATTCACCAACTGTTGTGGCGGTGTCACCCATAGCCTCCTGTATTTCAGTCAAGCGCTTGTGTAACGAGGTCACTCCACTTCCGAGGGTGTTCATCGCACTGTACCTCTCTTCTTTTTTGTCAATATGCCAGGGGAAGTAGACAGCTACGACGATCAGGATAAATACCAAGGAGAGAGTGAACATACCCTGCATGGTATTAGCGAATAGGAAGACCAGCCCTATCGCCGGTATCTCACTTCCGGTGTATTGGCCGATAACGTTTTCTTCCCTTGTCATGAACGGATCTGGGTTGGGTTCCGCGTCACCCTGGGTCTCGAAACGTATAGGACCTGGATAAGCTTCATGTATCTCTATCCTTCCTTCGGCCTCTTCTATCCTGTATTGTCTACGTCCACCGACAGCGATCCACCATTCACCGTTGGATAAAGTGATATTGGCATCTTCATCAAGACTCATGCCTTCTTCATCGAACCGGGCCGTGATAGTTTCATAATCTTGAACAGAGTCTCCATCCTCGACCCCAAGTTCATCTAAAGTATAGTCAATATTGAACAGGTGTCCATCATGCACTTCTATGACTCTATGGATCACGATCTCAGGATAGTTATATCGATCTTGATCAAAATCTGATACACCAAAGGCGATCACGTCGCCCTCTTCTATCTCTTCAGGGTCAGCCTCTTGTAGAAAAACGACGTCTCCTCTAGCGAAGACGGGTTCCATCGAATTAGATCTTACAGTTGCACTTCGCCTCCCTATAGGATTGACACTAAAAGGTAATAAAAGCATGATGGCCAAGAGGAGAATTATTATCCCAACTACAACAGCCCCAAAGGTAAACCTAGAGATGTCGCGGTACTCGATCAGATTCCTCAATTTTTTCGTACCTTTCATCTTCATCTTGCTCTCCTCGGCCCGCATGAGTGGAAATAAGTAAGGAAGAGTTTTTTAGAAAGGTGTTCAATGGTAGGTACGAGACCCACCGACGCGGTTCGGTTTTGTTCGGGATTGAATTACTAATTATCTATATTTATACGTCGTTTGGAACTCCAGGTTCGACGTCTATCAGGAATTCTACTTGTGTGTCTGTAAGGTCTGCAAACGGATGTGATCCATATGTTCCACCATCTATGATTATATCTCCAGCTCCTCCTAGGTCACCTTCATTAAAGTTAAAGGCGACTCGACCGTTCTCTAGTGTGAAGGTTGCTTCCTGATCTTCACCATCGAATGTTACTATCTCCCCAGTATCATCCTGAAGTTCGACGTCTAGTGTCATATATCTCAATCCTGCGTCCATCAGGTCAGCACCGTTTGTGATATACACTATCGCAGTGTACGGTGCACCCTCAAGAGCATCCGTATCATCAATGTTGTAGAGTTCATAAGGGGTGCTCACTGAACCTGGTCTTCCTGCGACCGAGTCCTCCAGTAACTCTTCTCCTACATTGGCACCAAGCGTCACTGAAATCTCATCTTCAATGATATCACCTGTCTCTGCCGTCGCTGTCGCCTGCGTACTAAGCGCCCACGCACTGAAAACACCTAGGAACAATAGTGCCGCTACTGCGATCGCTCCGAACCGAATCGCGTTTTTCTTTTTCGTATTTTTGCTCATCTTGTTA
>SL_8KL_010_SEDDRAFT_10005000_pt1 | contig 10493 bp, 9 predicted proteins | sample SodLakKL_010_SED_4_FD_11160 | JGI IMG/M metagenome (IMG submission 11160) | reverse complement strand
GATAGAGAAACGGCTTAATAAAATTGGAAGAGATAATAATCTTGATGCCCGCTTCGATAATGAAACAGTAAGCAGCAGTGCAGCATTCACCTTCCTTGAATCCTTTAAAAGAGTTTTGGGTCTTAGTAATATCATAGACTCTCATTTTTCCATGAAAAGCCATCATAATCAACAGTACTCTTTCCCGGAACTGTTGGAACAAGCTATAGATTCTTTAATCATCGGCTATTCCCGCTTTTCCCATATGCAGCAGCTAAAACATGATCCCGGATATAAAATAATTAAGGGAAAAGAACGTATTGCAGATGAAAGCACGGTTCGCAAGTTGTTTCCAAGGATGGGAGAAAAGCAGATAGAAGGCTTAGCAAAGATAAATGAGAGCCTCCTGCAAACACTGGTAAAGCTGCTGCAGCCTCAATATATTTGGGTGGATTTTGATGATTCAGTTATCACTGTGCACGGAGAACAAGAAAATTCTGAAGTGGGTTACAATCCTCGCTATCGGGGGCGCCTTCCTACAAGGTTAAGGTAGGGTTCATTTCCGAACTGGATCTGCTTTTGAACATAGGCCTCTACAATGGGAAGACAGCAAGTAATGGTGGTTTTTATCCTTTCTTAGAAAAGACTTTAGAAATCGCGAGAAACTTTGGTCCGCTGGTCATTCAAGGTGTTCGGATGGATAAAGGTTTCTTTGATCAGGATAACTTTGAAAAATTAGAGGAAGAGAATATTGATTACGTTTGCAAAGTTCCCCTTCGCCAAACCATAAAAAAGATGCTCGCATACATCGATGAAACAAATGATTGGACCTCTTTATCAGAGACATATGACAGTGCAGAACTGACAGTACCCCTGCCCAGCTGGGAGAAAGCAAGGCGTTTTGTCTTTATCCGGGAGAAAGTGGCGGGGAATGAGGACAGCCTTTTTTCGGGAACAACCATCCATTATCGTTATGAAGTCATGGTCACAAATATCGATGATATGAGCCCTGAAGAAGTATGGCATTGTTACAATAAAAGATGCGATGTAGAGAACAGGATTGATGAGCTTAAGGAAGGTTTTGGGTTGGATCAAGCCAGTCAAAACCAGTTCTTTGCCAATTATGCCTTTGCAGTGGTCAAGGGTATTGCTTACAACATCTTACAAGGCTTTAAGTGGTTATTACCCCGGGAAGTTCTTCCCTTTGAGGCTCCCAGGGTTAGAAGAACTTTTATTAATCAGCCTGGAAACATTCGTGGAAATGGACGTAATCGTTATGTTTCTTTGCCCCCAAATAGATGGTTGGAAAAAGCTATAATTATATTCAAGCGGAAGTTTTTATTGTTAAAAAAATACCTTGCTGCAATAAAGGCTTTAGAGCTTTTAAACCCCGTGTAGATCAACTATACCAAAGATCTAAAAATCCTATTTGACAGAGACCCTGGTTTCCTATACCCAAATTTCTTAACGGAGGGGCTGTTCCAGGAACATAAAGTGTTTTTTGATATTTTGGTGGTCCAGAATTTCCAGATTGTTGTAAAAAAAGCATGGGATTAGCTAAAAAATTCAGTTTTCTGGGTTACTTTCCGAATCTAGGTTTAATATTATTTAATCCTTCCCGAACCAGGGAACCGAATATCCTAACTCTTTTAACTTTGTAACCTTAAAAACATATTTTAATCCGACTAAACTGTATCAACAGAAAAAAAAAGAAAGGAAAGCCCCGTTATTCAAGAAGGGACCTTTCCTTTTTTTTCACCCTTTATTCAATGGGGTTTTCTCCGCAATAACAGGAAAATGATAATAGTTAACTGGAAAAATAATTTATTGTTTTTTTGCAGGGAACTTTTCCTTACCCCTCCCGCCATTTAATTCCTTTGGTAACAATAGTTAAGCTGACTGTTGCCAGTGCAAGCAAAATAATTAGATCTCCAAGGTAAACAGATACAGGCAGGCCTGCAAGAGCTGCCCTTATAGCATTTGCTCCATAAGTTACCGGCTGGATCCTTCCCCACCACTGTAAAACAAGGGGCAGGGATTCAATCTGGTAATAAACCGGAGCCAGGAAAATAAAAACAAACATGGCAACCAGGGAAATATGATTGGCCTGCTGGCCTGTTTTTGATGTTACTCCAATCATGGTTCCAATTGAAGCCATGGTAGCTGCAGTTAGAATAACTGCTAAGAAAAATCCCGGGCCGATACTTATTTGAATACCCAGAATTAGCCAGCCCAGTATACCCACTGCAATAAAACCAGGGAGGCTGAGCATAATATTGGAACACATCAGGGCCAAAACAAGGGAAAGCTTGCTTACCGGGAGGGTTGCATAAAATTCAAAACCCCTTGCTTCCTTCATGTTTCCGATATACTGGCCCAGGCTGGTAATGCAGGTATTTACCAGGGAAACCACTATATTTCCTGCCAATAGTAGGTAAGCATGTTCTTCAGAAGTAGAACCGGAAGTAAAGAGGATAAGAAACAGAGTTCCCAGAGGAACCAGAACTGCAACAATTGCCGTAAAAAGGCCCAGAAACCTGTACAGAGCTACCTGCATTTTGAAGAGTATTAAGGTATTGAGGAAAAACCTACGCAGCACCAAGGATCCCACCTCCCAGTTTCAGGTAAACATCTTCCAGGCTGGCAGTACCGATGCGGAAATCGTCAATGCAATCCAGCCCGTACTGCTCAACCAGGCCTACTGCTTTCTGCAGGGTTCCCCGGGAAGCCAGAACCACGACCCGGTTGTTGGCCTCGAATACTTCTCCCACCTGACCCAGATCCCGGGTTAAACCCCCGGGCAAGCCCCCGTTGTGGGGAATAATCTCCAGCCTGAGCCGGTTATCAACCCGCTGTTTTAATTCCCCCGGGCTCCCCATCGCTTTTAATCTTCCATCCTGGATTATGGCCAGCCGATCTAAAAGGTGCTCTGCTTCAATGACGCTGTGGGTAACAAGTAAAACCGTTACCCCCTCTTTTTGATTTAACTCCCTTACTTTATCCCAGAGTTTTCGCCTGCGGGCTACATCAAGGGCCGAAGTAGGTTCGTCCAGGACTAAAAGTTTTGGTTTGCCAATAAAAGCGGCTCCAAAACCTGCCAGCTGGCGGAGCCCACCGGATAGGTGGAAAATAGCTTTTTCTGCATGCTCTTCTATGCCCAGTTCCTCTAAAAGGATTTTGGTTTGTTTCTTTGCTTCCCCCAGAGATAAGCCCCTGAGCCTTCCGCTGTATTCGATAACTTCTCTCACCTTTAAGTGCCAGACTGCAAAAATATTCTGGGACATGTAATTGAGTCTGCTCCGGACTGCATCAGGATTCGCAATTACATCCTCACCCATCACCTTTAAACCTCCGGATGAAGGCTTAAGCAAGCCGACTACTTGCTTGACAAAAGTAGTCTTCCCTGCTCCGTTAGGGCCCAGAAGACCAAAAATTTCCCCTTCCTGGACCTGGAGATTAAGTTCAATATTGGCCTTCACATTATTCTTTTTGTAGGTCTTGCTCAAACCACTTGCTTCTATTGCCATTTGCAAGGCGGATCACCCCTTCAACTATTTTCTTTATTATTAAGCAAGGAGTGTGCCAGGGCAGAATGGCGCTCTTTGTGGCCTGAAAAAACCCGATGGGTAATTTCTTTCCCATCGGGCGAGTAAAAAGGGTTACAATTTTATTCCAACCCCAGGTTTTTCATTTTGTTATAGAGGGTCTTTCGGGTTATACCAAGCATTTCTGCTGCTTGGGTTTTATTTCCTTCGCATTCTGCCAGGATCCTGAGGATATGCTCCCGCTCGGTTTCCCGCAACTTTTCCTCCAGAGGCACGGCTTCCCCATTATTAATTTCTTCCTGTGGGTCGGGCGGCATAAAATCAGAGTGTGTCAATTGGTCCCCGTTACAGAGGATCACTGCCTGGTGAATGGCATTTTTCAACTGGCGGATGTTCCCCGGCCACTTCTGCTGTTTGAGCCAGGTCAGGGTTGCAGGTTCAATTGAAAGGTTTCTTTTATAGGCTGTATTGTAATCTTCAAGAAACCTGCTAACAAGAATAGGGATATCTTCTTTCCTTTCCCGCAGGGGAGGCAGTTTTAAATTTATAACTGCCAGGCGGTAATAAAGGTCCTGCCTGAATTTATTTCGTTCAACCTCTTTTTCCAGGTTTTCATTGGTAGCAGCAACTACCCGGAAATCTGAACTTATCTCTTTTTCCCCACCTACCGGGAAAAAACTTTTTTCCTGGATTGCCCGCAGAAGCTTGGCCTGGACTTCCAGGGGCATTGCTCCTATCTCATCTAAAAAAAGGGTCCCCTTATCTGCCAGTTTCAGATGACCCTGCCGAGATTCTTCAGCACCAGTAAATGCCCCCTTTACATGTCCGAAGAGCTCGCTTTCTAAAAGATTTGCCGGTAAGGCGGCACAATTGACTGCAATAAAATTACCTTTGCGGTTGCTTTTATTGTGGATGGCCCTGGCGGCAAGTTCTTTTCCGGTTCCACTTTCTCCGGTAATGAGGATGTCTGCAGAGGTAGGCCCCGCCTGGAGAATTACCTTAAACACCTGCTCCAGGGCAGGGGAATTCCCCTCCATGCCTTCCATTCCACCTTTTTCAAGCAACCTGTTTTTCAGGAAGGTAACCTGGTTATTTAATTCCCACTCCCCCGAGGCCCTCTTGACTACATGCACCACTTCATCCAGGTCAAAGGGTTTGGCCAGATAGTGGTATGCCCCCCGGGACATTGTATCTACTGCAGTCCGGATATTGCCGTGGGCGGTAAGCATTATTACCCTGCAGGTTGGATCTTCGGATAAAATTTTATCCAAAACCTGAATTCCATCCAGCCCCGGCATCCTGATATCCAGGAGCACAACCCGTGGTTTGAAATCTCCTGCAATTTCAAGCCCTTCTACTCCATCCGCAGCGGTTTTCACCTCATAACCTTCCTGCTTCAGGGTATCCGCTAAAACCTGGCGGATAGATTTTTCATCGTCAACAATCAAACAATGCGGTTTCATTCATTTTCAACCCCTTTAGGCAATTCAATGCAGAAGCTCGCTCCACCATCAATATTCTCCACATTTATTTTCCCTCTGTGCGCGGATATAATGCTGTGAACAACTGAAAGGCCAAGGCCCGTTCCTTTTTCCTTGCTGGAGTGGAAGGGATGCCAGATTCTTTCTAAAAGGTCAGAAGAAATTCCTCCCCCGGTATCCTGGATATAAAGTAGTGTCGATTGTTCATGCTCATCAATAATTAAAGAAATGTTTCCTCCACCCGGACCAATGGCTTCAATAGCATTCAGAAGCAGGTTTAAAATTGCCTGTTTGAATTGTTCCTGGTCAACATCCACCAGTTGAGATTTTCTAAAATCCCGGGTTACCTTAATATTGTTTTTCTCCAGCTGGCTTTTTAGGAGGAGTAAAACTGAATCCAAAAGAGCCTCCAGTCTAATTTCTTCCCTTTTAGGGTTGCGGGGAAGGGCAAATGCCTGGAGGTTTCCTACTATTTCATCAATCCGATCAATTTCAGATTCCAAAAGGTCCAGGTAATCAGCCTTTTCCTCTCTCAGGCGGGAATCTCTACCCAGATACTGAACCGCCCCTTTTAGACCAGAAAGGGGATTGCGGATTTCATGGGCTGCTCCTGCTACAAGTCCGCTCAAAGCCTTTAGGCGGTCAGCCCTTTCCATGGCTTTTTCTCTCTGTCGGCGGGCAGTAATGTCCTCAATAGTAAGGGTTGCCAGGTAAAAATGCCCCTCCTTGTAGCTAACTGAAACCTTAAAAAGCAGTTCCATCTTCTTACCACGCTTATTTTCCCAGGCTAATTCAATTTCTTTGACTTTTTGTTCCTGAATTGCCTGGTCAATCGTCTTCTTCAATGGTTCCCAGAGTTCCTTGTTAAAAGGCATATCAGTAGGAATATCCCCTAGAATTTCCCGGGCGACAGGGTTAGCAGCAAGGACAGTCCCACTCCAGGTGAGGACAATAACTCCAACGGGAACATGTTCGGCAGTCATTCCCGTAGAAGTTCGCCATAACTCCATTGATTGAGCATTAACCTGAATCAGGGCGGCCTGGACAGCTATTAAATAAAAGGAGAGCAGCTGTTCCTCATTGAGGGGCCTGTTCAGGGGGAAATACATTACCCCAATTCGGGCCATTCCCTCTCCCGGGTGAGGTAACATTACCTGCCGGTTTACTGAAATGGGGACCCAGATATGGTGGGAATAATTCTTATCCAGAGCCAGGGGATTTTCAGGATCATCGCAGATCAGAATCTCTTCTTCGATTTGGCGGAGAAGTTCTTCTCCCTTTTTTATTTCTTCCTCCCCCACATTATCAGAAACAATGGTATGAAGATCCCCGGTTTCGGAATTTTGGGAATAAAAAATAAAGGCAGGGATATTAGTTATTTCCTGCATTACCCTGAAGGTATTGTTTACTGCTTCGTAGAAATCCGGTCCATAATTTACCATGGGCTGCAGGTTATCAACCGGCAAACGTTTTATCCCAAACCAATCACCTCCAAAAAAGGACTTCGCAGCTTCTAATAATTATAGAAAAGAATTAAAAGCCTTAAAATCATCCCTGTTTTATTCTTGCTTAGACTAAAAATTTTTTCCTAATTTTTAAATTTCGCTGCCGGGTACTCTTTGCCTTCCTCCGGGTCTTTAATTTTACTGGATTTTGTCCCTGATAGGGGTATTGATAAAAGAAATTTTCCCCTAGCAATCCCCTTAGAAAAAAGCCTTGCAAAAACTATACTCCCCGACAACTGGAGGGCGCTTTTTTGATCACTTTTTAGGTTTTCTTTGTTAAATCCAATGAGAGGGTTTTAATTACAAAATCAATTTAAATAAATTCCCTCATTCTGGGGGGTTTTAATATCAACAATCATAACCAAATATTTGACCACCCGAAAATTTTAAAATATAATAATGGAAGAAATAGTTCTTATATTAAAGGATAATTTTTCAGGGGGAAAGGGAAAAACCAAGGTTTTACCTACCCTGTTTGAATAAAGGCGGAGGTGGCTTTTACCGTGGACGTTGTAACTAACATAAAGGAAAAATATCCCTCAATGACAAGGAAGCAGCGAAGTATTGCAGATTTTATGCTCGAACATCCGGAAGAAATGTCTTTTATTACTTTAAAAGATTTGAGCGAGGAAACAGATGTATCCGAAATGACTATCCTGAATACCTGTAACGTCCTGGGGTATAAAAATTTTAATGAACTGAAGTACGAGTTCCGCAAATATCTCAGCATCCTGTGCAAGGTAAATGTCCAGACAGAAGGTAGGTATGCTTCTCCAGGTGTCCCCGACAGGGAACTGGAAGATATGCACAATTTGCTCCTGCAGGTCTGCCAGGAAGAATTCGATATGATTAAAAACTTTTTTTCTTCTATAAATCTTGAGGAAATTTTTAAAGCTGCTCAAATGATTTTATCAGCTAAAACCGTTGTAATCTGTGGTTTTGGGGTATCAAGGAACATTGCCGACTATTTTTCTATGCGCCTCGCCCTTATGGGAATCCCTTCAGTTATAGTAAATACTGAATCCAACGACAGCATTCATTCCAGCCTGCCCATGTTTGATGAGAATACCCTTGTGATCCCGATTGTTTTCCCCGATTATTATGTAATGACAGTTAAGGTTGCTGAATATGCCAAACACAAAAAAGCTCCCATTTTGACCCTCACAGATTCCCTGAAATCCCCGGTTGCGGAAATAAGCGATTTAACCCTCCTCAGCCAGACTACCACCAGATTGTTTCTGAATACCATAACCCTGCCTATGATGATGGTTAATTTTATTACTACTGCTGTAAACATTGAAAAGAGCACCAATCCATCCAAGAAACCCTCTGCTCCCGATGAATTTGCCCAGTTTTTTTCTCCGGAAAACTCCGAGTAAAAATCTTTTTCCAAAAGAGGAAAAGGCCGGGATAAATTTTGCCTTCCTTTTCAATTCCGCCTTCCCCATGTAAGGCTTTCTTTATTCTTTCCTGGAATTCTCCTCTATTATCCTGGCAGCTTCTTTAAGGTTATCAGCCTGGTATTTAACATCGTTTCTTTTTTCCTTGCGAACCAGAATTGCCGGAATCCCTACGCGATTGGCTCCCCTTATATCTGCGTTTATATTGTCTCCAACCATCCACGCTTTTTGTGGATTTTTTGCTTTCGCAAGACCTATTCGGAATATTTCCGGATGGGGCTTTTCATAACCTACATTTGCTGAAGATATACATTCGGTGATATATTTATCTAATCCTAAACCCTGCACAATCACATCCAATTCAGGAACGTGATTGGAAAGAATAATGTTATTCCAGTCATTTTGCTGCATTTTTCTTAAAGCTTCAATCGTATCATCATAAAGCCGGAAATTTTCCGGGTTAATGAAAAACCTGTGAGCAAGATCAGCCAAATCCTCCGCTTCTTCCGCCCTTATTCCTAAGTCGTTATATGCTTCCCTAAAAATTTTTTTTATTCCACTCCACCATTTTTCAGGAGTTGATAGATGTGAATGGTTCTGCTCGGGATTATGCCAGGGAAAACCACTGCTTAAAAAAGGTCGGAAATCTTCTCTTTTTAAATTATGCTCGATACCCTTTTCATCAAGAGCCTGCAAAAGGGCGCCACCCCAGCCTCCTTCCCTGTATCCCAGGGTTCCATCGAAGTCCCAAAAAATCACTAAATTATTCCCCACTTGTTTTTGCCTCCTTCCTCTGGTCATAATATCATAGGGATTTTCTAAGTTAGCCTTTTTTCTATGGAAAAAGCATTTTCCTGGCAAAGGTTTCTGTTCTATTATCGTCAGGGAATACCCCATAACCTTCTTAAACAAAGTACTCTTTCCGGAAAGGGTTTTTTCATTTTCTCATTTTTTCAAATCATTATTTAAGAATACAATTTCATCTCTTTCCTTCTTTTTTGTGGGCTTCATCTCAGCCTTTGGATAGCCAAAGGCAATTATTTCCGAGGGGATATGACCTTCAGGTAAACCAAGCACCTTTGCTAATTCAGTTACCTTAAAGAGAGAAACCCAGGTTGAACCAATGCCATGTTCTAAGGCTGCTAAAACCATATGAGTACCGGGGATCTTGGTCTGGTGTTCCTCCTGGTTCAATTTACTATAAAGGTCTTTATCCATAGATTCAATTTCCGTTTCAATCTCCGGAAATCTTGCCTTCTGGATATCTCTCCCACCTTTTTCGTCAGCAACAATTGTGGTTATTAAAACAATTAAAAAACCGGCATTTTCTATCCATTTTTGGTTGTAAGCTATTGTGGAGATCTCCTTTATTAAATCTTGTTCTTTTATAACACCAAATTTCCAGGGCTGTTCATTCCCCCCTGATGGAGATAATCTGCCCGCTTCCAGGATATAATCAATAATTTCCTGGGAAACCTCCTTTTTGGAAAATTTCCGAACACTGCATCGTTTTTGCAGTATATCCAGTAACATAGCAAGTCTTCCTTTCCATTGGTTTTATGAAGTCCCAAAAACAAGCCAAATTATCCTGGCAAATCATTTAGTGCCGGCTATCCCAAAAACCTGCAGCCCAAATTTATTTGATGGAAATTTTTGCACTTGTTGGACCGGGCCCCGGCCTACTAAAATTCGAGTTCGTATTCACTGATTTCTCCGCCTAGTAGTTCTAAAACTTTATCCCGAATAACAGTCAGGTTTTTCAGCCTATTCTCCAAACTGCTTCCAATAAGAACCCTTTCTGCAGAGTTCCCCATCCTGCTATCCCGTTTCTTTAAATCTTCAACAAGGTGTTTATTCTCTGGCCGCCACCAGCTATGGAAGTCATAGTAAATGTCCAGGGCCTGGATTAATAACTCCTGCATAAGAATAACGGCTCCAGAATTATTTCCCTTCTCCTCCAACCCTTTAATCGAATTAATCTCCTGGATCAGAGCAATTTGGCCCATTTTTATTTCTTCTCTGGCCATTTTTTTGGGGCCCTCTGTCAGGGCCTTTTCCCGAGCCAGTTCAAAATTTTCCTTAACCAATCCTGTCGAATCATACAATATAACCCCCGTTAAACAAAGGGGTTTTGATCTGGTTTGTTTTTGGATTTTTTCCTGGAAATCCTCAACGGACCTGTACTGAGCCTGGACAGGCACCCCCTCTACAATCCTGCAGGTTGCACGGTCCTTTTCTCTTTGACCAATAACATAAAGGTCGATATCACTGTAAAAGTGAGGATTACCTTCGGCCAGGGAACCAAAGAGGATAATTCCCTGGATATCCGGATTTGTCTTATACTCGCTCACTACTTTGTCTATGATATGTTTCCACTTTCTTTCCAAAGTATACCTCCTCGCCAGAATGTTTTTAACAACCAGTTCTTCCCGGAGGAAAACCGTTGATTTTTTTACTCCTTTTCCAGAACTAACTTCTTGCTCCCCCTAATACTTCGCTGTTACCCAATTGGAAAATAGTGTTGCAATATATTAGCCCCCTGAGCTTCTGATCTCGAGACTTATTTTTAATACCAAAAACTAA
>SL_8KL_010_SEDDRAFT_10004999_pt1 | contig 10496 bp, 10 predicted proteins | sample SodLakKL_010_SED_4_FD_11160 | JGI IMG/M metagenome (IMG submission 11160) | reverse complement strand
AACATTTTATATAAGGGGTCATTGATATGGTTGTGATAGCGTAATTTATCTCCCAAATGGAGTGTGCATTTATGGATTCAATTGTTGATGAGGCTTTGTCTAAAGCCGAAAATAAAAAATCAAAAGAGTCAAACGCCGCAGAAGAAGGCGAGCAAGACCTATCGACGGATGACGAGGATTTGAGAGAGGTACTTTCAGAGCTAAAAACGGATATCAAAATCGTCGGAGTCGGTGGTGCTGGTTGTAATACCGTTGAAAGAATATCTGAAGAAGGTATAAAAGGCGCAAAGTTAGTCGCAGCTAATACCGATGCTCAGCATTTACTGACAGTTCATTCTCAAAGAAAAGTTTTACTCGGTAAGCGGAAGACGAGAGGGCTGGGAGCGGGAGCTCTACCTCAGGTAGGCCAGGAAGCTACAGAAGAAGCAAGAGAGAAATTAGAAAAAATACTAGAAGGTACTGATATGGTCTTTGTCACCTGTGGTCTCGGTGGTGGAACCGGAACAGGGGGTGCACCTGTTGTGGCGGAGATCGCTAAAAACAAAGGCGCTCTCACTGTTGCCATCTGTACTACTCCATTCGAAGCAGAGGGTAAATCCCGAATGGAAAATGCTGAATGGGGACTGCAAAGACTCAAAAACGTAGCTGATACTGTGATAACTATCCCTAACGATAAACTCTTGGAACTCTGTCCACGGCTCTCACTCAACAAAGCCTTTAAAGTCGCTGATGAGGTGTTATCTCGATCAATCAAAGGCATAACTGAACTTGTGACTAAACCAGGTCTTGTGAACCTTGATTTCAACGATCTGAAGACTGTTATGGAAGGGGCCGGTGTTGCGATGATAGGTATGGGTGAAGATGATTCAGAGAATCGTGCAGAAAAAGCAATTGAAGAAGCTATTGATTCGCCTCTCCTTGAAGTCGATATCAGCAATGCAAATGCTGCACTAGTAAATGTAGTAGGTGGAAGCGATATGACAGTGTCTGAGGCAGAAAAAGCAGCGAAAACTGTTGAAAGGAAGATCGGTAAGAATGCAAGGATAATCTGGGGTGCATCTGTGGATCCAAGTCAAGAGAACACCCTGAAAATCATGGTGGTCATCACAGGTGTTGAATCAAAACAGATATTTGGCAAAGAGATTTCAACTGAAGAAATAGAAACGGTAGCTTGAGGGAAAAAACATGGATATTATTGAAGGTTCCTGGAAAGTACAGGATAAGATCGAAGAGAAAACTGGAAAAATTGGTAAGGGCAAGTTCGGGCGTATCTTAAAGATGGCTCGGAAGCCTGATAAAGAAGAATACAGGAAGACTCTTCTGATTGTTGTAATCGGTATACTCTTGATCGGAGGAGTTGGTTTTTCAATAATGTGGCTTTGGGATAACCTACCAGGATTTTTTACAGTGATATGAGGTAAAAAACTATGGGACTACTAGATGATTTCACAGAGGACGAAATAGTCGAAGAAGAAGAGATCGAAGAAATTCCTGAAGGAGAGGAAAAAGAAGAAAAAGGAATATCTCTAGTCTGCGACCCTAACAAGAAGTCTATACCTACTAGAGAGAAAACAAGTTATAAAGTCAAGTTGATAAATACTACAGATTCAGATCAAGATATAGATCTTGAAGTTCATCTGTTGTATAGTACCGAAAGTGAAGAAGTCATCCCATGGAAAATAACTATACTCGATAAACATAGAATTTCCGAACCTTCAGATACTATTCGAGAAACGGTTGAAGTCGAGGCCGGTGGCGAGATTATAATACCTGTCAGAATTAATGCTCCTGAAGGAGCGAAATACGGAGATAAAGCAGAGATAGTTATCGATGCCTCTTCAAGTAAGGACATACTGTTATCAGATTCTATAACACTCATAACGACTGCTAGGCCCACTGTTGTAGCTATGAAAACCCAGATAAATCAAGAGAGGAGTGTGGCCGATTATATAGCTTCGTGGGCTAAAGATAAAGATATGGGTGTCTTTTCTATTCTCGCTCCTAAACCTGTCAGAGGATACATCTTCATCGAAGCGATGAATCCTTCTATGGTTGACGAGGTGAGTGACGGCACAAGGAAAGCAAAAGGCATTGTAGAAGGAGATACTAGTATAGAAGAAATTGAGCATTTTCTAGCCCCCAAACTTGCTGTAGAAGGAATTACTGAAGGTGATATAGTTGAATTATCAGCAGGACCCTTCAAAGGTGAGAAAGCTCGAGTTACCCAAATAGATGAAGATAACGATGAGATCACTGTTGAGTTATTTGAAGCTACAGTTCCAATCCCAGTTACGGTTAGAGGAGATCACGTAAGAGTATTAGAAAAAGAAAAATAAGACAATGTTATGTAGGTGATTAATATGGCGACTGAAACTATAGAAGCCCTTGTAGATGCAGGCGAAGCGAGTGCAGGACCACCCCTCGGTCCAAAACTTGGTCCATTAGGGGTAGACATAATGGAGATTGTAAACTCCATAAACGAAGAGACAGAAAAGTTCAAAGGTATGCAAGTTCCGATAAAATTAACCGTTGATACTGAAAGCGGTGATTTCGATATAGAAGTTGGTACCCCTCCAACATCAGGTTTGATTTTAGAGAAGATAGGTATAGAAAAAGGAAGTGGTGAACCTCACTCGAACAAAGTAGCTGACCTCAAAATAAAAGAGGCTAAAGAAATCGCAGAAATGAAAGATGATGACTTACTAGGAAAAAATTTGAAACAAAAAACCAAAGAAGTTATCGGTTCCTGCGTTTCAATGGGTATTACAGTAGACAAAAAAGATCCAAGGGAAGCACAAAGACTTATAGATGAAGGAGCATACGACTCTGTATTTGAATAAAAATTAATCAAAGCTTTATTTTCCTAGCTTTCCCTCTCTCTATCAAAACTTCTGCTAAATCTTCTCTAAGAGTGAGTACATCTTCTTTTTGTAAATCATAGGTAACGTTCATATCCACGAAAGAAGGTACATCTTCAGTTATATGTATCAATATCTCATCCTGTTCATTTAAATCCATTGAAAGACGTTCTTCTTTAGAGGCCTCGCTTTTATCTTCATCTTTTACAACTTGGGATTCTGTATGAGCGAGAGATTTTTTTCCCTCAGCTTGCTCCTGAGTTTTATCTTCGACTATTTCTTCAGGTTGGGATTCTTCCTCTTGAATCTTTTCTTCTATTCGTTCTTTCTCTTTTGAGACGCTCTTTTGAGGCTTTCTTTTATATTCTCCTAAAAAGACTTTATTCTTCAATTCTTCTAAAAGTGTAGATATTTCTTCTAAAAGTTCTAGTTCCGCATCAACTAAATTTTCAGCGCTAACCGTCTTTCCCATCGATTTATGATATGCCGCTAGTACAATCTTCTTTTGTCTCTCTTTGAAGAAAAGTTCAGCAATTTTTTGTACTCTCTCATATTGTTTTTGAATCCTCCTACCTCGTTTATTTTTGGGGGGTACTTCAATATCTTCTACATCGCTCTCTAAATCACGGATATAAGTTCTTAATCTCTCGTAAAAATTATTAGGCAATGTGCAAGGCAACTTTGCCTCTTTTTCTCTCTCCCACACATCGATTACGTCTTCATAAGTTAAGTCGTCATCGGCCATCGTAAAACCTACTTATTGATGATATTTGTGCTTTTGGAAACTATATCACCTAAAAAACTGCTCCGCACTTAGCACAATCTTCTGCATTTTCTTTTACTTCATTTCCGCATTTTGAACATACAGTTTTAGTCCGTCCTACAACATCTGTATCTAATATTTCTTCACCACATAAAATACATTCAAATTCATCCGGAACGAAGCCTCCACAGAAAGGACATTCTACCAGTTCTTCAATATACCCTTCCTTAATATCCTCTTCAACCATCAGTTATCAAAATAGTACAAGACTATTAATCCTTTTTGCTTTTTTCGACTAAACAAATCTCACCCCATCTTCCTGCAGATATCTGTTTTCCATAACCTTTATCCTGAACATAGCCATTGATGACTTTAATTTCACTACCTATCTCGAATTCTTCTTCCACTCTATCAGTCTCTTCATCCCAAAAAACAACCTTTATAGTTCCTGTTCCGTCATCGATTCTAACATTTCTAACTCTACCCCCTCCACTTTTATTTTTGAAAGGTTCTCAGAGAACCGAGATCTATTATCTTACCTTGTATCGTAGCTTCTTCCCCCGGCTCTATTTGAGAGATATCATGCACGGCGCTTTCATTTCTACCCTCCTCAGCTACAATCATATAGGCCAACGTTTTCTCATCAAAAAAATTGCCAAATTCCTTCTTTTTCATTTGTATCTTTTCTTCGAAGTCGCCCTTAGAGTAGATATCCGATACCTTTTTGTAAAGTTCATCAACAGTAGACATAATTCTAGCCCTAAAGATAATTCAGTGATTAAAAATGTATTGGTTTAGAGTTTTTTGTACACTACTCCAAATCATTTCTAAACCTATTGGATATGTTTTCTATAACAATTCGATTATCTTGTTCAATATCTCTAGATTTCTTGGAAGGTCAGTTTCAACTATTGGCGTGAGAGTTATCTCATCACCAAAGAGATTTTTTATAGTACCTCCCTTCTCGAATGAGGAGCGTATTGGTATTGTGAGATCTGGTTCGATTCTTTCATTTTCCTCAGCAGTTAGATGTATTATTTCTTTACCTTCGAGATTATCCATCGGTATATTCCTATCTCCATAAACCAGTACAGTCTCACTTTTTACGTCTCCCTCCAATATATCCAGACATGACAAACCGTAGGCATTAGCCCCCGGTTGGATAATTATTTTGTTCTCCAAACCTCCTGCTTTCCCCGGGGTTACTATGGCAATCCCTTCATCTAGATCATCCAGTGATTCGACTACGTCCGAACCTTTCTGTTTAGCCCTTTCAATAAACATTTTCATTATAGGTGCTATATCATAAACTAATGGATCAACATATAATTCCTTAGCCAATTGTAAGTCCTTCAGACTAACGGTCGATCTCTTATCTTTTACCGAAGCAACAATACTTCCTCCAATTTTATCTGCTAATTCCTTTAGCTTCTCCGCTTCCTCAATTGTTGTAGAGGTCCCTACAATTAGATCTATTTTTTTATCTCGAAGCATCTCTCTCAATTCGGGTAGTTTTTCTTCAAAATTCGTATCTAATTCTGCTGAATTTATTGAGCTTTCAAATTTTCCTAAATCGCAAAGGTGTTTCTGATAGATAGGGTCTTCATCTGGTTTCATCATGACAGGTCTTCCGTTGACTGTATGTATCTCCGCAGGGCAGGTCAACCCACATTCTACACAGAAAGTTTCTCCCCCGATTTCGGTTTCATGCGGACCGGGTTTTCTATCTTGAAGTACTTCTTCAAATGCACCGGTCGGACAGGCATCGGCTAAATCTCCTATTAATTTACTATCTACTTCGCCTAAGGGATCTCCAAAAGCCGGCTCTACGACGGTTTCAAATCCTCTATTTGCAAACTGAACTACACCTTCTCCGTGTACTTTCTCGGTCGTTCTCACACAAGAACCACATTGTATACATTTTCCAGGTTCTCTGAAAACATATGGGTGAGAATCATCCTTCTCTCGTTCGAATTTAAAACCTTCATATATCTCTTGATCGGCATCGTACAAATCTGAGTATTCCTTAAGTTTACATTTGAATCGATCAAGGCAACCGCACTCTAAACACCTTTTAGCTTCGTCTACCGCGGTTTCAGTTGAAAATCCAAGTTCGATTCTCTCAAAATCAGCGACACGGTCTTCTGGCTCCCTAGCGGGCATATCCTTTTTCATTTCTCTGTTATAGTCTACGAAATCTTCTTTACAGACCTCATCTCGATGAACGTAACCAAAAGGTTCTTTGTAATCCTCTAGCACTTCATAATCCTCTAATCCGTCTTCAAGATAAGCATTCAAAGCATAAGCGGCCTCTCTAGCCATACCTGTGCTTTCAACGATTGAAGATGGGCCGAGATGTGCATCCCCAGCAGTGAAGACGTTCTCATAATTGGTCTGGAATTTAAAATTTTTAGAAAGAGTGTAATCTTCGACTTTTAGACCTTCCCCCTCCAACAATTTCTCGTCTGGCTGCTGACCTATTGCAAGTACGACGCTGTCACTTTCGATCTCTACGGTTTCATCCGGGACCTCTATAGGCTTAGGTCTACCTGATTCATCCGGTTCACCCAATTCTACAGGAGAACACGTAACTTTTTCCACACACTGTTCGTCTTCTGCGCTGCAGACTTTTTTCGGACTCACTAGGAATTCAAACTTTACACCTTCTTCTTTTGCTTCATCGATTTCGTCTTGATGAGCCGGCGCCTGTTCTTCGCTCCTTCGATAAGCTATAGTTACTTCTTTACCCATCCTTTTTGCTGTCCTCGCCACGTCTATAGCTGTGTTTCCGCATCCAATTACAACTACCTTATCACCGAGGTCGAGATCTTTTCCCAAGTTGTAATCTATCAGAAAATCTATACCTCCCATTACACCACTCAGATCTATACCGTCAATAGGTATCATCCAAGGTTCCCATGCACCTGTTCCCATAAAAACAGCGTCGTGTTTTTCCCTAAGCTCTTGAAGTGAGATATCTTCACCGAGTTTCGTCTCCGTTTCTACCTCGATTCCCAAGCCTAATATCCAATCTATCTCTTTATCAAGCAGTTCGTTCGGTAATCTGTATTCAGGTATACCGTACCGCATCATACCTCCTAGTTCCGGCATCATATCATAGATCTTTACATCGTGTCCTTCAAGCCTCAAGAAATAAGCCGCAGTAAGTCCTGCAGGCCCTCCACCGACTACTCCAACGCTCTTACCCGTTTCTTCTTTAATCCCAGGAGTCCATGGGTCTTTGATGTCCTCTTCGGCTGCAAACATCTTTTGTTGTCTTATGGCGATCGGTTCTTCTACCAATTCTCTTCTACATTCATCCTCACAGGGGGCAAAACATGCCATCCCGAGGCTCAGAGCTAGAGGACTCTTTTCTTTTATTAGCTTGACAGCTTCACTTGGTCTTCCGTTAGCTATATGAGCAAGATAACCTTGTACATCTAAACTCGCAGGACATTTGATGGAGCATGGCTCTACACAATCCCCAGTATGCTCTGAAAGAAGAAGCTCTAGAGCCATCTTACGCCCTTCGTAAACATCTAGAGTATCGGTTTTGATTTTCATCTCATCCTGGATAGGGGTATCGCATGAGGTAGTGACTTCAGTACCTCTATCCGTAGTTACTTCAACAAGGCAGACTCTACACCCTCCAAAAGGTTCTTCGATATATTCGATTTCGCATAGTGTAGGCACGAAAACGTCGTTCTCTCTACATGCATCAAGGATCTTTTGTCCAGGATCCGCGTGATAGTCTTCACCATCGATAGTAACTGTAATCTTATCTGACATTTATTCCACCTCCACAGCATCAACAGGACAGACTTCTTGACATGCTCCGCATTTTATACATACATCTTGATCGATTACATGAATCTCTTGAGATTCACCCGAGATAGCACTCGCAGGACATTCTTTTGCACAAGTTCCACAACCTATACAACTTTCAGATATCGTGTAAGTAATCAATTCTCTACAGACTTTAGCTGGACAGGTGCCTTCTTCTAAATGGGCATGGTATTCGTCTTCAAAATATCTTAAAGTTGTCAATACAGGATTAGGGGCTGTCTGTCCCAAACCACATAGAGAATGTTTTTTTATCTTGTCGGCCATCTCTTTCAATTTTTCTATGTCTTCCTCGCTACCTTTTCCTTTCGAAAAGTCTTCTAACATCTCCAATAATCTTTTCGTACCCACTCTGCAGAAAGTGCATTTTCCACAGGACTCCTCTTGTGTAAAATCAAGAAAATAATGTGCAACGTTTACCATACAATCGTCCTCATCCATGACGATCATCCCTCCAGAGCCCATGATAGCTCCAGCTTCAGTCAGAGTCTCGTAGTCGACCGGTGTGTTAAGATGATCATCTGTCAAACAGCCACCGGATGGGCCGCCGAGCTGAACTGCTTTGAAGTCTTTTTCATCGGCTATACCACCACCTATTTCGAATATGACTTCTCTTAAAGTAGTACCTATAGGAACTTCTACTAGACCGCCTCTTTTTATTTTACCTGCGAGAGCGAACACTTTAGTACCACCACTTTCATCTGTACCTAGGGAACTGAACTCTTCCGATCCATTCCTCAAAATCCATGGAATGTTTGCCCATGTCTCAACATTGTTTATATTGGTCGGTTTTCCAAAAAGACCTTTCTGTGCCGGAAACGGAGGCCTAGGCCTGGGCATACCTCTTTCACCTTCAATAGAATGCATAAGAGCAGTTTCTTCCCCACAGACGAATGCTCCGGCACCTTCTTTAACTTGTATATCAAACGAAAAATCTGTATCAAGTATATTCTCTCCTAGCAAACCTCTTTTCTGCGCCTTTTCTATCGCAATTCCAAGCCTTTTAACCGCAATTGGATATTCTGCCCTGCAGTATATGTAGCCTTTAATCGCACCAGTAGCATACGCTCCAATTATCATCCCTTCTAGAACGGCATGAGGATCTCCCTCAAGCACACTCCTATCCATGAAGGCTCCAGGATCTCCTTCGTCGGCGTTGCATATCAAGTATTTTTCTTCGCTATCTGCATCCTTGGCGAACTGCCATTTTAGACCTGTAGGAAAACCAGCACCGCCTCTGCCTCGAAGGTTACTCTCTTTTATTATATCTATTATCTCCTGAGGTTTCATATCTAAAGCTTTCTCTAAAGCTTCATAACCATCTCTCTTCATATATTCCTCTATGCTTTCAGGGTCTATCACACCGCTGTTTCTTAGAACGACTTTACGCTGTTTTGAAAAGTAATCATATTCCTCAGAGGGTGAAGTTATAAGTTTATCCTCAAAAGGTATTTCATCAATAATATGCTTTTCAACTAACTCTTTAACATTGTCGACTTTAAGATTTCCATAGGTGTGGGCCCCCTCATTATCTTCTATCTCAACTATAGGTTCATTATGACACATACCTATGCATCCGACCTTTTCTATATCGACATCTAATTCATGTCCTTCTAGAATTTTTTTCAATGCCTGATAAACCTCCTCGGCTCCAGCGGCTATTCCACAGGACGCATATCCAACCCGGACCTTTTTTTTACTCATGATTCCACCTCATTATATTTCTCGATAACTTGCTTTGCTTTTTCTCTAGTGAGATTTCCATGTGCAGTATCATCAACCATCATTACAGGGGCAAGGCTGCAACAACCTAGACAAGCAACTCTTTCAAGGGTGAATTGGCCGTCCTCAGTAGTTTCTCCTGTTTCGATGCCAAGTTTGTTCTCAACTGCTTCCCCTATTTTATCTGCACCTTTGACGTGACATGCCGTGCCGTGACAAACTCTTACCATGTGTTCTCCAAGCGGCTCGAATCTGAACTGCGCATAAAAAGTCGCTACACCATAGATCTTGCTAACAGGAAGTTCTAGATATTCAGCTATATTTTCGATCACATCTCTAGGAAGATAACCAAATTTTTTCTGAGCTGTTTGAAGAATCGGTATAAGAGAACTCGGTTCAGCAGAGTGTTCCTCGAGTACTCTCTCAATGTCTCTTTCAAGAGAAGGAGTGGAAACATCAGCCTGTAACTCTATCTCATGTTTACATTCAGGACAAACAGTTTTATTTTCGAGTTCACTTTGATGAATCCATTCATGCCCACAATTTTCACATTCTAATTTCATCTTTAACCTCCAAAAAAGCGATCATATTTCTAAAAATTTCTCATCAATATGTTCCGCATTCATAATCCAGACCTTCAAGTAATTCAAACCTTCTTCCAATATTTTGATTTTGTATTTCATCGTATCATTTCCAATATTGTTGAATGATGTTTTGTATCCCCTATAAAAAGGGTAAAGGTATTAAGGATTTTTACCTCCATCATCACTTTAGATGACACCCTGATCCAGCATAGCTTTTGCTACCTTGACAAAACCGGCTATGTTAGCTCCAAGATGGAGATTACCTTCATCTTCGTAATTTTTAGAAGTCTCGTAACATGTTTCATGTATATTCTGCATTATCTGCTGTAATCGGTCGTCAACTTTGTCAAAACCCCAGCTTTCTCTCTGAGAATTCTGAGCCATCTCGAGACCGCTGACAGAAACGCCTCCAGCATTTGCGGCTTTAGCAGGCCCGACCATGATATCGTTCTGTCTGTATATCTCCGTCGCTGCCGGTGTAGAAGGCATGTTAGCACCTTCGCCTACAGCTATTATACCATTTTCTACCAATTTTTGGGCATCTTCCTCTTCTATCTCATTCTGGGTTGCAGATGGAAGTGCTATATCACCGTCGAATCGCCAGGGTTTGCAGCCTTCTTCATATTCCACATTGTATTCCTCAGCATACTCTCTTATTCTTCCTCTCCTGACTTGTTTAAGATCGAAAACGTAATCTTTTTTCTTACCAGATATGCCTTCTGGATC
>SL_8KL_010_SEDDRAFT_10004998_pt1 | contig 10497 bp, 7 predicted proteins | sample SodLakKL_010_SED_4_FD_11160 | JGI IMG/M metagenome (IMG submission 11160) | reverse complement strand
GTCCGTCTGTGATCAGCGCCACATCGTTGCCGAGGCCGGCTCCCATAATAGCCGCGGTGATGGAGAGCATCTCGCGCATACCGGGTCCGCCTTTGGGACCCTCATAGCGGATTATCACCACATCGCCCTTCTCTACCTTTCCGCCGCGAATTCCCTCAAGCGCATCCTCTTCCGATTCAAACACCTTGGCCGGNCCNGAAAATTGCGTTCCCTCCTTTCCCGTGATTTTAGCCACGCTGCCTTCAGGTGAGAGATTTCCGTAGAGAATCTGCAGGTGNCCTGTCTTCTTTACGGGNTTTGAAATCGGATGAATCACCTTTTGCTCGTCTAGCAGGCCCGGAAGTTCTTCAACATTTTCAGCCAGTGTTTTTCCGGTTACCGTGATGCAATCTCCTTTCAAATAGCCCTCTTTAAGGAGCAGTTTCTGTACAGCCGGCACACCACCCACATTGTAGAGATCTTCCATCACATACTTACCGCTCGGTTTCAGGTCGGCCAAAAACGGAGTCCGGTCGCTCACTTTTTGAAAATCATCAATGGTAAAGTTCACCCCTGCTGCGTGGGCTATCGCCAGCATGTGCATTACGGCATTGGTTGAGCCGCCCAGGGCAATGATCATCGCCACGGCATTCTCCAGAGAGTCTTTGGTAATGATATCCTTCGGCTTAATGTCCTTTTCCAGGAGAATCCGAATCGCGGCTCCGGCTTTTTCACACTCTTTAGTCTTCTCGTCATGCGTGGCAGGAATCGACGAGCTGTAAGGCAGGCTCATTCCCAGCGTTTCAATCGCCGATGCCATCGTATTGGCCGTGTACATTCCTCCGCAGGCTCCTGCTCCGGGGCAGGCGTGCCTCAATACGCGGTCCATCTGCTCTTCATCGATCTCTTCGGAGAGGTACTTTCCATACGACTCAAACGCCGACACAATATCCAGCTTCTCCCCGTTCAGGTTGCCGGGACGAATGGTCCCTCCATACACCATAATTGCGGGGCGGTTCACGCGAGCCATGGCCATCACGGCACCGGGCATATTCTTGTCGCAGCCCACCACCGAGATATTGGCATCGTACCACTGGGCGTTCATTACCGTCTCGATAGAGTCGGCAATGATGTCGCGTGATGGCAAGGAGAACTTCATCCCCTCTGTGCCCATCGAAATACCGTCGCTTACTCCAATGGAGTGAAATACAAACCCAACCATATCACTTGCCCAAACCCCCCTCTTTACGACCTCTGCCAAACCGTTCAGATGCATGTTGCACGGGTTGCCGTCCCAGCCCGTACTGGCAATGCCAACCTGGGCCTTTTTCATGTCATCCTCGCTCAGGCCGGTGGCATAAAGCATTGCCTTCGATCCAACTTGCGCCCGGTTTTCGGTTAAACGTGAGCTAAATTTGTTAATTTTCTTTGCCATTAGTACTGTGTGTTATTAGTCATTAGATTACAGTGACTTGCGCGTCTACTATTAGATACATGGAAGCGCTTTTTAAAAATCCATTCTTTCATCTTAATGATATCTAAAGATTTATTTAAAAAAAATCTTGACATCACACCCCCCTTTGTATAGCTTTTTTTAAGCGATAAACGATCAATCAACCAACTGCTTGAATCCAACAGAAACACATACCGCCTTAGCCGCTCTTCTTCCCGAAGATGCATCAAGCCGGATGTCTGTATTCAACAGCCTGTTTATCCTGATCTCTACACTTTCTGTACTTGTTACAATAAGTGTGATAAATGCTATCATCTCTTCCGTTAGCATCATAGGTATTATTATCAGCCTGCTGATTATTCTATCTATTCTAATTTCTGGCATTCTAATTCTAAACCTAATTATTAGATAACCCACCCAGCCAGAGGTTAGAGACCAAATCCAATTCACATCGCGATTTCAACTTACACCTCTGGCGGGTAAAGTATATCCGTGAGAAAAATGAAATCAACAAATTCGACATCCACAGCTAAAAAAGATTTAACGGCAACACCTCTTCAGCCGGTGCCCAGCCAATTAACCAAACCTGAAGCGCTCACGCACAACGGTGCCGAGATCCTGATTAAAACCCTGGTTGACCTGGATGTGGATACCATATTCGGATATCCCGGCGGTGCGGTTCTTCCTGTTTATGACGCACTTTTCGACAATCACGATTTCAAGCATGTGTTGATTCGCCACGAACAGGCCGGAACTCATGCTGCTGACGGGTATTCACGCGCAACCGGAAAACCCGGCGTGGTACTGGCTACATCGGGCCCCGGTGGCACAAATACCGTTACAGGTATAGCCACGGCTATGATGGACTCGATTCCGCTTGTAGTTTTTACCGGCCAGGTGCCTACCAGCGTGATTGGAAACGATGCCTTTCAGGAAGCGGACATTGTGGGCATTACAAGGCCCATCACCAAGCAGAACTACCTGGTTCGTGATGTAAATGAACTGGAGCATGTGATTCGCGAGGCGTTTCACATCGCAACACACGGACGTCCAGGCCCCGTTTTGGTGGATCTTCCCAAAGATATGCTCAACAGTAAAGGGCGCTTTTCAGGGATGAAGAAAGTGGATATTCCCAGTTTTAAACCTACCGTTGACGGACACCATCCGCAGATTGCCAAAGCGGCTGATATGCTCAGCAATGCCAAAAAACCGCTCATTTATGCCGGTGGCGGCGCCATTCTCGGTGAAGCATGGGAAGAACTGACCGCATTCGCAGAACGAATGAATATTCCTGTAACCACCACTTTAATGGGGCTCGGTGCATTCCCGGAGAGCAAACCGCAATCGCTGGGGATGCTGGGAATGCACGGCACATGGTACGCCAATATGGCGATGACCGAGTGCGATGTACTCATTGCCGTGGGTGCCCGGTTTGACGACCGCGTGACCGGCCGATTAGATGGATTCTCTCAAAAGTCACGAAAAATTCACATTGACATCGATCCCTCCTGCATCGGTAAAAATGTGGCCGTTGAAGTGCCAATCGTCGGCGATGTAAAGCGTGTGATACCGGCTATCGATGCGCTGGCTACACCTCCTGAAATTTCAGAGTGGTGGGATACCATCCATAACTGGCAAAAAGAACACCCTTTGGTGGTACCCGAATCGGACCATTGCATCTACCCACAGCACATGGTGAAGATGATCTCGGAAGTGACAAACGGCAATGCCATTGTGGTGACCGACGTGGGTCAGCATCAGATGTGGGCAGCCCAGCACTATCAATACAACCATCCGAGATCGTGGATCTCATCCGGCGGACTCGGAACAATGGGATATGGATTTCCTGCGGCGATGGGTGCTGCATTGGCCTGTCCCGATCGCGACGTGGTTTGTATCACGGGTGATGGCGGATTTCAGATGTCCAGTTATGAACTTGCTACCGCCGTTGAGTACAAGATACCCGTCAAAATTGCTCTCATGAATAATAACTGTCTCGGCATGGTTCGCCAGTGGCAGCAGCTCTTCTTCAATAACCGAACCAGCTACTCTGTGTTTGGCTCCAACAATCCCGATTTTGTAAAAATGGCCGAAGCCTATGGAGCAGTGGGGATGCGTGCCACCAACCCAAAAGAGATGCGGGAAGTTCTGGACAAAGCGATGGCTATCAAAGATGGCCCTGTAATGATGGACTTTCGCGTGGTTGAGACAGAAAATTGCTACCCGATGGTTCCCTCAGGTGCCGCACTGAATGAAATGGTAGAATCTGACGAGGAGTGTAAGTAATGGCTATGCAAACACTCACAAAAGATTCTCGTCACACCCTTACCGTATTGGTCAAGCACAACCTGAACACCTTTTCGAGGATTATCGGCATCTTCAGCGGAAAGGGATTCGAGCTGGAGAGTGTCACCTTTGCTTCGGAAGCGGAACGGGGCATGGCCAGGATTACCATCACCACTTACGGTAATGAGGAGACCGTTGAGCAGATCAACAAACACCTTCACAATGTGATCGATGTATTGAAGGTGACCGATCTGACCCACAAAAAATGTATTGAACGCGAACTGGCCATTGTGAAGGTCTCTACGGCGAAAGTGGGTCGTCCGGAAATCATGTTGATCGCACAGGCCTTCAAAGCCAAAGTGATCGACATCACCCCCGACAAACTCGCGCTCGAAGTAACCGGCAACACCGATAAGGTAGACGCCATGATAGAAGTATTGAAACCATACGGCATAATTGAAATGTCAAGAACCGGAAGCATTGCGCTTAAACGCGAGTTCCAGGGCTCGGTAAATATTAATTGATTTAATGATGATAATAATGACAGGAATCATAAAGTCTCCCCTCGAGGGGAGTACGGCTTAAGCCGGGAGGGGTGTTTACGGAGCATTGATCTGAATCAGGTCTTAATTCAGAGTTCATCGCCTCCACAAACATCCCCCCGGAAAAACCGCTAAACGCGATTTTTCATCCCCCCTTCAAAGGGAGACTTCTAAATCCCAAACTATAATTAAAACACCAAATATACTTCACTTCCTGAATCTGATTATAAAGTTCCCCCTCTTTGCGAATCGCCGGTAGGCGTGAGCAGAGAGGGGGACAGGGGGTGAGTCACAACAAAACACAAAATGAAAGCAACAACATATTATAACGGCGATGCCAACTTAGACCACCTCTCAGGAAAAACGGTGGCTGTAATCGGCTACGGAAGCCAGGGCCATGCCCATGCGCTGAATCTTAAGGACAGCGGCGTAAGCGTGGTGGTGGGGCTCCGGAAGGAGAGTTCTTCATGGAGCGAAGCCGAGCAGGAAGGCCTCACGGTAATGGAAACTGCCGAAGCAGCAAATACGGGCGACATCATCATGGTTCTCATCCCCGATCAGCATCAGGGTGATGTTTATAAGGAGAGTATTGCTCCAAACCTGAAAGCCGGCAACGCCCTCATGTTTGCCCACGGATTTAATATCCATTTCGACCAGATTGTCCCACCTGAAAATATAGACGTTTTCATGGTTGCCCCTAAAGGACCCGGGCACCTGGTACGCCGCGTATTCACGGAAGGATCGGGAGTTCCCTGCCTCTTTGCCGTTTATCAGGATGCCTCCGGTTCCGCAAAAGAGACAGCCCTCGCTTACGCTAAAGCCATTGGCGGAACCCGCGCAGGCGTACTCGAAACCACATTTAAAGAGGAGACCGAAACCGATCTCTTCGGTGAGCAGGCCGTTCTCTGCGGCGGTGCATCTGAACTGGTGAAGATCGGATTTGAAGTACTCGTAGAAGCGGGTTACCAGCCTGAAATCGCCTACTTCGAATGCCTCCACGAACTGAAACTGATTGTTGACCTGATGTATGAAGGCGGTATTGAGCGGATGTACTATTCCGTAAGTGACACGGCCGAATACGGCGGACTCTCCCGCGGTACCCGGGTAGTAGACCAGGATACGAAGAAGCGAATGAAAAACATCCTGGAAGAGGTACAGAGCGGTGTTTTTGCTAAAGAGTGGATGAAGGAGAACAAAGATGGCCTCCCGAACCTGACCAAAATGAGGAATAAGCTGGGCGACCACAAAATTGAAAGCGTAGGCAAAGAGCTCCGATCCATGATGAACTGGATTCCCGGCAACAAAAAACAGAACCCCGAACCGGAACCTGCGGAGTGATATGAGCAAGGAGCCCAATGTCCCCTCTTGCCCCGTAGGGATGCCTATGGCAAGAGGGGACTTCTGAAACCCAAACTTTAATTAAACACCAAACATAAATTCTCCCCGATATCTCACTACAAAGCTCCCCCTCTCTACCCGTAGAGAGGGGGATGGGGGGTGAGTCCAAACAACCCATGTCCAAAACCATCCACATATTCGACACTACCCTGCGGGACGGCACCCAGGGCGAGAAGGTCTCCTTTTCGGCGGAGGATAAGTTTCGTATTGCAAAGAAGCTTGATGAGTTCGGTATTCACTATATCGAAGGGGGATGGCCGGGATCCAACCCGAAGGACATGGCATTCTTTGAAAAAGCAAAGAGCCACACGTTTAAACATGCAAAAGTGGTTGCGTTCGGAAGTACCTGCCGTGCCGGCAATAAGCCACAGAATGACCCAAACCTTCAGGCAATGATTGATGCCGATACACCTGCGGTTTCCATGTTTGGAAAAACCTGGCTGTTGCATGTTGAAGAGGCCCTGAAAATCACCCCGGAAGAGAACCTCAAAATCATCTCCGGATCAGTAGGGTATTTGAAGCAGAACGGTAAAGAGGTGATTTATGACGCTGAACACTTTTTCGACGGTTATAAAAGTGATCCGGATTACGCCATCAAAACACTTTTGACAGCCGAAGCTGCAGGAGCGGACGTGATCGTACTTTGTGATACAAATGGCGGCACACTTACACACGAAATTGCCCGGATAGTAAGCGAAGTGAAGGAGAAGGTAACCGCTCCACTCGGAATTCACACTCATAACGACTGTGAACTGGCCGTGGCCAATACACTTGCCGCTGTTGAAGCTGGGGCGGTACACGTTCAGGGTACCGTAAACGGATATGGCGAACGGTGCGGCAATGCCAACCTCTGCTCGGTAATTCCCAATCTTCAGTTAAAGATGGGTTATAGCTGTGTTCCTTCAGGAAAAATTCAGCAACTCTCCACCCTCTCCAAATTCGTGAGTGAACTGGGCAACCTCGTTCCCGATAACAAACAGCCTTACGTTGGCAAGAGTGCATTCGCTCACAAAGGCGGGGTACACGTGAGTGCAGTGATGAAAAATGCAGCTACATACGAACATATCAAACCTGAAGAGGTGGGCAATCTGCGCAGGGTACTCGTTTCTGATCTCTCCGGAAAGAGTAATGTATGCTACAAATCGGATGAACTCGGATTTAAATTCGATAAATCCTCTCCCGAAAGTACCCGGATTGTACAACAGCTTAAGAAACTTGAAAACGAAGGATACCAGTACGAAGCGGCTGAAGCCTCTTTTGAACTATTGGTGAAACAGATGAACGATCAGGCTCCCGATTATTTCAGCCTTGAAAGCTTCCGTGTCATAATGGAGCGAAACGGCAGAGGAGAAACTAGGTCGGAAGCCACAATTAAAGTGCGCGTAAACGATCAGATTGAATTGAGTGCAGCTGAAGGAAACGGACCGGTTCATGCGCTTGATGCCGCCTTGAGGCGAGCATTATGCGAATTCTATCCGGAAATCTCCAGGATGCAATTACAGGATTATAAAGTGCGTGTTCTCAACGAAAAAGATGGCACCGGGGCGAAAGTCCGGGTGCTCATCGACTCTGCCATGGACGGTAAAAGCTGGGGCACCGTCGGTGTCTCCGAAAACATCATCGACGCCAGCTGGCAGGCCCTTTCGGAGGGAATAACCTATTACCTGATGAATGAAAACAGTAAACCGAAACGGAAATTTGAACTTGAAGAAAACAAGTCTCCCCTCGAGGGGAGTACGGCGCAAGCCGGGAGGGGTGTTAACGAGCNTTGATTGAGNTTGGAAATTGATCCTGACTCATTGCNCGTACAAATCATCCCCCCAGAGTAAACTCTCAACGCGTTTACTCATCCCCCCTTCAAAGGGGGAATTTTTAACACCAAACTTAAAACAAACACTAAACCTTAAATCTTATTCCTGACTTCATTACGAAGTCCCCCCTCTCTACCATGTAGAGAGGGGGACAGCCCCGTAGGGATCCGTCAACTGACGGAGGGTTGAGTCCAAAAAATAAACCAATGAACAATCACATCACCATCTTCGACACCACTCTCCGGGATGGAGAACAGAGTCCCGGGTACAGCATGAACCGCAGTGAAAAATTGCGTCTTGCTCTACAGCTGGAGAAGCTGGGCGCAGATGTGATTGAAGCGGGTTTCCCAATCGCCTCGGATGGCGACTACGAAACCGTTCGTGAAATCGGAAAAGTTATTAAACAGAGCACGGTGGCCGCACTCTGCAGAACTCGTGATATAGATCTCGAGCGGGCTGTTTCTGCACTTGAGTTTGCTGCCAGGCCGAGGGTTCACACCTTTATCGCCACCAGCGACATTCACATGAAGTACAAGCTCGGGCAGAGCCGGGAGCAGGTATTGGAGTCGGCAGTGAAAGCTGTGGAGTATGCAAAATCCCATTGCGACGATGTGGAGTTTTCTGCAGAGGACGCCTCCCGCAGCGACCCGCAATTTTTGATCGACATATTCACCGCGGTAATTGATGCCGGTGCCACCACTATAAATGTACCCGACACAGTTGGATACGCACTTCCCTGGGAGTATGGCGAGTTGATCAAAACCCTGAAGGAAGGCATCCCGAATATCGACAAAGCGGTAATCAGTGTACACTGCCATAACGATCTTGGCCTTGCAGTTGCCAACTCACTGATGGCCGTCCGAAACGGTGCCCGTCAGGTTGAGTGTACGGTAAACGGCATCGGCGAGCGGGCAGGCAACGCCTCTCTCGAAGAGGTGGTGATGGCGATGGAGACACGGAAAAACAACATGAATTACTCTACCTCCATCAACACAAAAGAGATTTTTCCCTCCAGCCAGTTGCTGACACAGATAACCGGTAAGGGGGTTCAGCCTAACAAAGCAATTGTAGGTGAAAACGCCTTCGCACATGAAGCAGGTATTCATCAGCACGGCGTTCTGAAAAATCCGCTTGCTATGAAATATGACACCCGAATCCGTTGGCCTGACCTGCAACAGGATCGTAATCGGCAAGCACTCCGGGCGCTTTGCCTTATGCAAAAAGCTGGAAGACCTCGGCTATATCCTCAACAAGGAGGATCTCAACCGGGTTTACGTCAAAGTGACCAAACTGGCTGATAAACAGAAAACCGTAGAGGATCACGATTTGATCTCAATTATGTCGATGATGAACGACCTGAACTACGAAAGACACGGAAAGGTGGCTTCCGGTGGGTAATGTCAAAATTAGTCGTTTCGCATGTCCCCCTTTGAAGGGGGACTTTAAATCAAACATTTTAAAAATTAAAACTAAAACATAAATATCACTCCAAAACTTAGTTCAAAGCCCCCCCTCTCTACTCGTAGGGAGGGGGACAGCCCCGAAGGGATCCCTTTGGGAGGGGTGAGTAAAAACAACACCAAACCATGGGAATGACGCTTACCGAAAAGATACTTGCAAAACACAGTGGCAGAGAACGGGTTTCGCCCGGCGACAACGTGTGGGTCGATGTAGATGTACTGATGACTCACGATGTATGCGGGCCGCCGGCTATATCCATCTTTCACAGGGAATTCGGCGATGACGCCAAAGTGTGGGACAAGGATAAACTGGTCATTATACCCGACCACTATATTTTTACCAAAGACAAATACGCAAACCGGAACGTGGATGTGCTTCGGGCATTTGCCGCCGAACAGGACCTCCCTCACTTCTATGATGTGGGCACCGACCGCTACAAAGGCGTTTGCCATGTGGCGCTTCCCGAAGAGGGCTTTACCCGACCCGGTGAGGTATTGTTCGGAACCGACTCCCATACCTGTACCGCAGGTGCATTCGGCCAGTTTGCTACCGGAATTGGCAATACCGACGCAGCTTTTATCATGGGAACCGGCAAGCTTTGGGTAAAAGTACCCGAAACCATGCGTTTTGTTTTTGAGGGAACCTCACTCCCGCCCTACCTGATGGCCAAAGACATCATCCTGAAAATTATCGGAGATATTGGCGTTGACGGTGCCACATACAGAACCATGGAATTCACGGGACACGGCATCAAAGCCCTCACTATGGAAGATCGTATGACCCTCACCAATATGGCTATCGAGGCAGGCGGGAAAAATGGCGTGGTTGAGCCGGACGAGGTTACCGAAGAGTATGTGAAATCGCGTACCAATAAACCCTTCGAGAAGTTTTACAGTGATCCTGATGCGAAGTATCACAGCGAGCACTTTTATAACCTGGAAGAATTGGTGCCGATGGTGGCCAAACCGCACAGTCCTGACAACAAGGCTACTGCCGAAGAATTGGAAGGCGTGATGCTCGACAGAGCCTATATCGGATCGTGTACAGGAGGAAAGCTCTCCGATTTTCGTGCAGCAGCCGAGATTATCCGGGGTAATAAGCTGAAAATTGACACCTATATTGTTCCTGCAACAACCGAAATTGCACGTGCACTCGAAACCGAAACCATGCTCGGCACTCCGCTGATCGAAATCTTCCGCGAAGCGGGATGCAAGATCGGCAATGCGTCGTGCGCGGCGTGCCTTGGCGGGCCCTCTGATACATTCGGCCGATTAAACCAGGAAGAGGTCTGCATATCATCCACCAACCGGAATTATCCCGGAAGGATGGGATCTAAAGCAGCCCAGGTTTACCTGGCTTCGCCATACACTGTTGCCGCTTCAGCTGTAACCGGCGTAATTACCGATCCAAGAGTNTTTATTCAGGAGACGGTGATATGATTTTATGTTCAGAAACACAGCNACGAAGTGNCCCCCTTCGAAGGGGGCAATGGGGGATGACTTTCGGAGCTTTGATCTGAATCAGAAATAATTTGAGGTTACGAAGCCCTAAGAACATCCCCCCAGAG
>SL_8KL_010_SEDDRAFT_10004994_pt1 | contig 10503 bp, 12 predicted proteins | sample SodLakKL_010_SED_4_FD_11160 | JGI IMG/M metagenome (IMG submission 11160) | reverse complement strand
ATCCCCACCTACACCGCCCGCAGGGCCCACGAGGAACACCTCATAGACCTCGACGACTACTTCTACGACCCGTTAGACCAACGGTTAACCTACTCAATAACTCACCAGCAAGACCAGGACAACCTCACCGCCTACGTAGATGAGCACTACCTCTCTTTCCACTCGGAAGGGAAGGTCGGCTCCTACGAATTCAGAGTCCAAGCCACCAACGAGGACGGTTACTCCATCGAAAGCAACACGTTCGTAGTCCAAGTAACGCCCAGGCTGGACATACCGGACTATAAGTTGAGGGCCGAAACCCGTTCTTGGTACGATATCGCGCCCTACGCATCGGAGCTAGAAGGTGAAGAGCGAGAGTTAACGACGGACTCGGAACACGTCACCGCACACGCTCACAACATGACCTTAGAACTGTACTACGAGCAGCAAACCGAAGAAACCGTCGAAGTCTCTTTAACAGTAAAAAATTCCACCGCAACTGATCGGTTCAACGTTACCGTAACACCCTATAATGTACCCATAATAGGACCTATACCGGACGTGACCATCGAAAGAGGCGAAAACCTGAGCGAAGAGAATTCGATCAACGTCTTTGAACACACTTCGCACCCGGAAGAGCCCGTGGAAGAACTGCAATACACTTTAAACTGGGAGGACGACAGGTACATAACCTTACAGATGGCGGAAGACGGCTGGCTCCACGGCACCATAGATCCGGACTACCACGGAACCTCTAACATAGAAGTCACGGTGGAAGATGTGCAGAACCACTCGGATACTACGGAATTCGCACTCCACGTAAACAACACCATGTTCCCACCGATCTACCTGGGCAACATCCAAGAGCATCATGGAACCACCGTTACAGAAGGAGAAAGATGGACTATAAACCTGGAAAACTACTTCGAACAGCCGGATAACGAGGAATTACTATACACGAGCAACAAAGACGAGATCAGGATTCTCAACCGCTCCTGGGCAACCTGGGAACCCGAAGGCAACGCTTCCAACCTTTACGACGTTACGTTCACCGCCAGACTTTCAGCCTATCCACAGCTCAGAGCGGAATCGGATCCCATAAACCTGTTCTACGAGGAAAAACCGCCCATGCCTATCTACATAGGAGGTCTTTACAGCACCGTGGTAAATATAGGCGAAACTTGGAGCGTCGACCTCTCAGATCACTTCGACTATCCCAACGAGAGTATGGATAACCTGAGCTACTCCACGAACAGAGACGAGATCAGTATAGAGGACGGCATAGCCTCTTGGACCCCTGAAGATAACAGGAGCCTTACCAACGTAACGTTCACGGCCTACGATAGAGACAACCCGGCGCTCAACGCGACTTCGCAGCCCATAGATCTGGTGGTACCGGACGAAGAAGGCACTCCCACGCCGTACATACTATCCATAACGCCCGACGAGGCGGAAAAAGGCGAGACAATCCACTTCGAAGGAAGGTCCACCAACGCTCTCGGTAACGTCACGTACCGCTGGACTTCCGATATAGACGGGGTACTCTACGAAGGAGAGAACAGAGGATTCAACACGACCCTAAGCCCGGGAGAGCACACCATCGAATTACAGGTCAGAGATTTGAGAGGTGAGTGGAGCGACCCCATAACGAGGAGCGTCACTGTGGAAGAAGAAGAGGACGCTTTGAGAGGATTCCTGTATTCCAACGAATTCCGTGTAGCGGTCGCGATAATAATCGTGGGTGCGGCGCTCAACTTCATCGGCATGAACGTGCTGGATAAACCGAGGAAAGAGTGAAAGTAGGATCGATTCAATGTAAGATGGTTAATTTTATTTACTACTCTACCCGTTTCATAAATGAGGCGTTTAAGATGTCTGAATCCATACCTAAAGAGATCTCTGAGTTGAGTAAAAAATTCAAAGTCGTTTGGAAGCAAAAGGAGGAAGGTGATCCATGGGATGAGATCACTGGTAAGATAGAGATAGGAAGAAAAGTTGACATCGAAAAGCTGCTGAAAGAAAAGGGATTCGAGGGTCATGATATTTGATGACCGAATAGAGATAGTTAGTCCCGGCCCCTTTCCAGAAGGAGTGACACCTGAAGAACCCAAACATGTACCAGTTAATCCCACTTTATCTCAATTAATGTACGATATAGGCTTTGTTGAGAAATACGGAACTGGGATATATCTAATAAAAGAGGAGTGTAAAAAACACGGGATGTCAGAACCAAAATACGAAACAGGGCCAAGAGAGACTGCGGTATCCTTTAAATCTCCAGGAAAAGCCGTGCTGCTCTCAGAAATAGAAAAGGATACATCTGAATTGAATGAGAGAATGAAGAAAGGATTGAAATACGCTTTAAATGAAGGAAGTATCAGTAATAGAGAGTATAGAAAGATAAATGAGGTATCAAACTATACAGCAAATATCGAACTCTCGAAACTTACTGATCTGGGCATCTTAGAACAGATCGGTAAAGGCAGATCCGTTAGGTACAAACCCAAAATCTAATGATTATCTAATGATTATCTAATGATTACCGATACCTAGATAGGAGAGGGAAAGGGAGAGGTACTTACTATGTTCTCCGAACGAAAAGAACGAAAAGTGAACGATTCTAAAACTAATTAAGTTATGATTATAACTGGGAAGAAGCAAAGCATACCAGGTACACTCCCTGAAGAATTGACTCCTGAGATTTTGAAAGAGAAACACGAATCCATACCAAAGAACACAGCGATTAACGACCTCTCAGAGATGGTTGAATACAATATTATTAAGAAGGTCGGTAAAGGTAGAGCTGTTCGTTATAAGCTTCTATAAATCGAAATGTGCGATTATTGTGCGATTAGAATTCTTAAATCTATGAAGGGTAGAAATTTATGCATAAACACCGAACCTTTTAATATCTACAAAATCATCTTTAAACTGTATGATTGAGAGTAAAACAGATGAACTGAATAAAGAAAAGATAATTGAAAAGATCGAAGAAAAAAGAGAAAAAATAGCTCTTTTGGAGTTAAAAAACTAACACTTTTTGGTTCCTATGCTGAGAAAAAAGCATCAGAAGAGAGCGATCTGGTGGCGGTAGAGGACGACAAAGGGATGTTCTTCGAGGTGAAGTGGAGCGAATTGAACCGTAGAGAGGTCGAAAATACGTTGAAGGAACTGGAAAGAAAAGCAGAACGGTTCGAGCTCAAGGAAAAGTATTACGGGCTTGTCACAAAGGACGCCCCCAAAAGGAGAATTGATGTTCACGTTGAAGGACATGGAAAAACTCATTCATGAGTGAGTGGTCATTGCAAAGATCCTGCTGGGTCCCTTTTGACTATCTGCTCATCCTCATGTCCCATCATCGGGACGGACTTCAGAGAAAAATGATCCACAGATAACGGCAGCATATTAACCGATAAACTTATTAGCTAATATGTCAATAACACTTCATGTCCCTCTTAAACCTCCCGAAAGCTCAGAAGAACATATTGGAGCTTTTATCTCTGAAAAATAGAAGCCTGACCGAATTGTCAACGCAGCTAGATATGAGTAAAGCTGGTGCCCTCAAACACCTGGATTCGTTGATGGGGAATGAACTGATAAGGAAAGAGATGATCATAAACGAAAAGGGAAGGGAATCTATCTATTCTCTCAACAGAACAACTTATCTCTTATCTATCGATCCCGAATCGGACTCCATATTGGAATTGAAAACCCATTCAATCTTTGAATTCGAATGTCTGTTGGTGGAACAGGTACCTCAACAGGAGTTCAGGGATGATCTCCGAACTTTCTTCACCGAGATGAAAAACAAACCGTTCGCCATAGTGTACGGTTCAGTCGCAAGAGGCGAAGGAACATGGAAAAGCGATATTGATATACTGTTTCTTGGTGAAAAATGGAAAAACCAAGAGAGGGTAGAAGACAATATATCCGAGATCAATATGAAATTGAAACATCAAATAAAGCCTCTTTTCAGAACATTTTCGGAATTCAAAAAGGACGACCATTTATCGCGGGAGATAAAGGAAGATGGGATAATTATTTATAATGATCTTTTTTCCTATCCGAACGTATGGAAACAGATGAAGAGGTACAGGAATTTTATTCTTTAAGCCGGGAATATCTTACGGCAGCGGAAGATAACCTCTTATCCGGTTTGGTAGAACCCGCCATGTTCAACGCTATCCATGCTTTGGAACTTGCTCTCAAGAGTGTTTTGCTGAAAACGACTGGAGAAAATTTCAAAACCCACAACATCGGAGGGATTTTCGGGAAACATTTTAAAGAATCTTTAGGCACAAAAAAATGCCGCGCAACTTGAACTGGCTCCGCTTATTTTCCCATTACTCACTTCCTTCGTAATGAAAAAATGCAAAAGGATAAACAAGATCCTGATGAGTTATAATCTTCCTAGATATCCAACTCAATCATTCCCGTCAAAAATAGAAGTGGAAGATGATATCGACTTCATTTCCAAATTCATAAAGAACGATATAAACACCTTACTCAAGGAATAACACCATGCGAAAAACAATCTTCATCAGTTTTCGATCTGCTGTACTTGTATAGTCTCCTCTCACACTTCATCGAACTCTGTTGCAGCCATGCCGACGGTATGTGGATACGTTTAAACAGTCTACTCACTCACGAGTAAGTGAACATCCTAAAAATCCTGCTCGGTCTCCTTTGACTTTTAGCTCATCCTCATGTCCCATGATCGGGACGAACTTCAAAGAAAATGAAAAAAATGCAGAATAACACAAATACACAAAATCTCAGTAACTCACCGTGCAAAACTAAAAATATGCAGCCTCATTTAACAACACCTGTTCAAAGGCGGGAACATGATAGGCAGGAAATCTTTCCTGGTTTACTTCAACCAGATATTCGGGGCCGTTACGGGCGTTATCGGGATGTTCTTCATAGCCCGGTTCATGACGGACCCGGCTTACAACTACGGTATTGTTACCTTCGCCCTGGGATTCGCCGGATTGTTTTCCTTCGTGGGTACCGTATTTAACGGTGCACATGTGAAACGTGTTTCGGAAGGACAAGATGAAGGTACATGCATGGGCACCTACATCTCCCTGAAGACCATAAGCGTAACGATCATGCTGATCTCCGCCTTCGGGGGTATTCTTTTCTGGAAACACATTCTGGGAAGGGGATTTCAGTCACCGACTCACGAGAGCGTACTCTACATAATACTGATACTCATCACCATTAAATCCATGACAGGTATAGGAACTAATACTTTTGTGGGCCGGAGAGAAATAGTCAAGCTGGAGATAGTCAAGTTCATGGACCACAACATCCCCTTTGTGTTCATAATACTGGTATCCATAACCGGGGGTCAGGCAGTCCAGCTTGCCTATGCATACTTTACCGGCGGCCTCCTCATGGCCCTGGCGGCCCTTCACTTTCTCAAGCCCATACCGGTCAAAAGACCTACCTGGGCGATGGCAAAGAGCTACTGGGGAATTCGGCATTCCATCCTTTTTTGCAAGTGTTGTCGGGCTGCTCGGTAATAAAGTTGACATCGTCATGGTGCAGCTTTTCTGGAGTTCGGTGTACGTTGGGTACTACGGTGTGAGCCTTCGATTCTCCGCCATGATCGGAGGGCTTTCCACAGCGGTTGTCACCATCGTATTTCCAACAATCTCCAAGTACCACGCCAACGCCGATTGGGACAGCATAAAAAAGCTGGTCAGTGAATCCTCACGGTACCTAAGCATGGTGGTGATCCCGGTCATAATGTTCCTGATAGTATTCCCGGGGCAGACCATAATCATACTCCTCAGCAGAGATTTCATCCCGGCTGTGACCGTCGTCAGAATAATGGCCATAAACGCCTTCTTTCTGGTGGTCACGGGACCCATGCGCACCGTCTTCAGCGGTATAAACAGGCCCGGGCTGGGTGCCAAGCTATCCATATTCAGCAACATAATCAACTTCGGACTCAACATACTGCTCATACCGTCGTCCATATTCGGTATCCCCCTCATGGGTCTCAAGGAGGTGGGGGCCGCCCTGGCCACCCTGACAGCATCCATAATACTCTTCGCACTCACCATAGTGTACTCCAGGAAGGTTGCGGGAACCACCCTGTACGGAAAGATACCCCTGCATATAATCTCGGGGCTCATCACTTCCGCTGTGTTCTTCTTCATTGAAAACAATCTGATCCCAATCACAAGATACTACCACCTAGGCATATACAGCCTGGCTTTCCTGGGCTTTTACACACTGGTGCTCTACATCTTCGGCGAGTTCACCAGGAAGGACTGGGACTACATCTGGAGTTCCGTACATCCCGGTGAGATGTTGGGTTACGTGAAGGATGAGATGAGGAAAAAATGATGATTTCAATACAAGTATCGTACTTCACGAAGTATTAAATAATGGAAAGGTAAGCAATTTCTTCCCTTATTTAGGAAAAGGTTAAATTCTACCGGAAATTTGTATCCTTTAGATGGAAAAAGATATAGTCATAACGGAGATTGCAAAATGAAAAAATTAACAAAGGTTCTCTCCTTTTTGGTGGCGGTTTTCATCGTAGTAGCTACACTTTCAGTAGCCGCGATACTGCTCACCGAAGAGGATGGAACAAGGATGGTTTTGATTTGATTGGGAAGCGAAGGCGATATATCCCTAATGGAAAGCCGGGGAGTGAACGTACTTCACAGGTATCCGGAATACGCCCTGGTGGAACTGAACCGTAGGCATGAAAAAGAATTGAACGCCATGGGTATCTTCGTGGACGACAGGCTACCCGCCAGGACAGAGATATACGTAAACCGACACAGATTCGACTTCACGAAGGGAGAACCGGCTCTGCCCGGAGAGCTCATGGTTGAAGGATACAAAGCCGGTGAGATGGGACTTTACATCGTACACATGCTGGGGCCTGTTGACTCCGCCTGGCGAAATACTTTGGAGCTCAACGGAGGGCAGGTGCTGAACTACATGCACAACCATGCCTATCTTGTACGCATGACACCCGAAACTGCAAGGAAGGTGGAGGACCTCTACTTCGTTGATTGGGTGGGATTCTACCATCCGGGATACAAGATACACGGTGGTACGGAACCGGGACTGATCAACATAGGCATGCTCAGCGGTTCCAGCACCGGGCCTTTCTCCCCATGATGCCTTTATCCCTGTATGACCCCGTGGACGACAAAAGAGATAAATAATACGGTTTAACATACTCACTCAACCATGAACGTATCTGTGATAGTAACATCGAACGGGGATGTCCGGGTCCACACCACCGTTGAGTGCCTTGTAGGGCAGGAGATGGCTCGGGGGTGCGGCCCATGAAAGTACTCATGATACCCGATATAAAGCACCCCTACATGCTCAAGCTGGGCGAGGAATTGAACAGGGAGGGCATTGAGGTGAGCTATATCAAATCTTTTCACTATTCTACACCCATGAACATCATCAAAACCATATACCTACGTTTACGAGGATACGATATAATACACATACACTGGATGTTCGTTTTCCCCTTCATCTTCATGATGAAGTTCTACGTCAAGTTCGCCCACCTGCTGGGGTACAAGGTGGTCTGGTCCATTCACGACATATTACCCCACGATCAGCACACCGAGAAAAGCAAAAAGAAGGCGGTCTGGTTCTACAACAATGTGGATTACAAGTTCATCCACTATCGTTCAAACGTCAAAGTATTGAAAGAGACCCTGGGTGTGGAGGAGAAGGACCTGAAGGTGATTTATCACCCTTCTCTGGAGGAGTCCTATCCCAACGAGGTCAGCAAGGAGGAAGCAAGGAAAGAGCTTGGGATTCCCATGGACAGCAAGGTATCCCTGTGCTTCGGGCACATGCGGGGGTACAAGGGTGTGGACATATTCCTGGACGCCATGAAGCTCCTGGGAGACGATCATCACGGGCTCATAGTGGGAAAACCCCAGGATAAGGAACTGTATCGCCGGATCGAGTCCGAGTCCTCGGGCATGTCCAACGTGACCGTGGTGCCTCGCATGGTGGATGCCAGCGAGGTCCAGACTTATCTCAACGCCTGCGACGTCCTGGTGGCCCCATACCGGCACATCACTACATCTGGGGTCACGCTCCTGGCATACAGCTTTTCACGACCGGTCATATCCACCTCCCTTGGATGTATCCCGGAAGTAATCAAGAACGGCAGAACCGGCCTGATCGTGGAAGAGAACACCCCGGAGAGCATCGCCGCCGCCATACGAAAGATCTTCACCATGGATCATGAAAAGATGGGAAAGGACGCTTACGCCCTATCGAAAAAGTTTTCATGGAAGGGCCTATGTAAGAAGACGATAGAAGGATACAAGGAAGTTCTGGGGTAGGTTATGTTATATGATAAACCAAAATGATAAAAAAAACCTAGATGTAGATCAAGTTTTCAAACTTGTTGCGGAGAAGCTAGACGAACATGGTATCGAGTGGTGGGTTGATTATGGATCTCTACTCGGTTGTTACAGGGAGGGCAAAAGGATAGAATGGGACGACGATTATGATATAGGTTATTGGGTTGAAGATGCACCCAAAGTATTGGAAGCTTTGCTCGAAATACCCTATGTTTTCATAAGTTGGAACCTTTATTTCAGTGTTGGCAAAGTTGATACCGACAGAAGAGAGCATATGGTTTGCGTAAAACCCCATGTTAAAACAGAAGTTGGTGTTTATGAAATTTTACAACCTATGCGATATTTTCTGAAAAAATTAAATAAAATATTTGGTTCACGAATACTTGAAAATGTTTTAGGATTCATAATAACAATTATAGTTAGGTTATTCCCGTTAGATGTTCAAAAAATGATTGTTAAAGTAAATATGATCACATGCATACAGGTAAAATATAAAGGCACAAAAAGAGAATATGCTAAAACATATTCAAACAAGATGAATGGGACAAATGTATCGATACCCTGTGGAGTAAAAAAAATCCTTATAAGGATGTATGGTGAGGATTTTATGATACCTAAGCGGAAATAGAAACCAATTTTTGTTATTATTAGAATGCAGGGGTAGTAAAATTTAAAAGTAAACCATCGATAAGTGAAAATATAATTATGGATGAGAACGATGCGGTATACATGTTGAAGCACCTGAAAAGAGTGCTTGATACAAATGATATAATTTACTGGATAGACTGTGGTACCTTATTAGGTGCGGTGAGAGATGGAAAAATAATTCCTTGGGATGAAGACATAGATATCGGTGTTTGGATAAAAGAATTCCCGAAACTGACAAAATCCTTTGAAAAATTACCCAAAAACATCCATTATTGGCACAAAGAACAATCTGCAAATGTGTTTTTTAAAGATTGTAATGTTAGTATTATGGTGTACGATCGAAAAAATGATTGTGCGTTACATAGCTACTATATCGAATGTAATTATATCACTGGTGTGATCCACAGTATAGTTAAGCTTTTAGAGTATGAGGGTAATGCTATAGTAGTATCAAGAAATATTCCAATTCCTATCACAAAGATTATCGCTAAATTCTTATCAAAAATACCACTTAAGATTAGACTCAAGTTGATCCCTATTTTAGAAAATTTTCATAAGAAACATTCTTCAAAAGCGATAGTGTCTGTTCCTGCGAGATATTTCAAAAACCTTTCCACCATTAATTTTTATGGTATGGAATTCAACGTTCCCAGTCCCGTGGAGGAATACCTTGAATTTCGCTATGGTGAGGATTGGAGGATACCGAGGAAGGATTATGTTTATTACAGGGATGACGGTGCAATTGTAAGTAGAGAAAACACCAAAAAATAATATAAGTCTCCTGTTTATTAGTCATACAAGGTGCTCCATATGAAAAAGGTATATCTCGCCATGGGTACGGACATAATACATCACGGTCATATCAATGTGATAGAGAAGGCAAGAGAACTGGGTGAGGTCACCGTGGGTGTGCTCACCGACGAAGTGATCGCCAGCTACAAAAAGTATCCTCTGTTGTCGTATGAAGCCAGGAAGCGTATAGTCGAGAACATCAAAGGCGTGGAGCACGTGGTGAAGAGGGAAGAGCTTGATTACACACCCTATCTACGTGAGTTGAAGCCGGACTATGTAGTACATGGTGACGACTGGCGGACCGGGCCCCAGAGGAAGGTGCGTGAGAGGGTGATAGAGATTTTGAAGGAATGGGGCGGTGAATTAGTTGAGGTGGAATATACCCGAGACGTATCTTTGGACCAGCTGGACGACAAGATACAGCGACTGGGGACGACACCCGGTGAAAGGAGAAAGAAGCTGCGAAAACTCATCGAACTCAAACCATTGGTAAGGATAATCGAAGCCCACAACGGCTTGACCGGTCTGATCGCCGAGAACGTTAAGGTTACCAAGGACGATCGGGTGGAGAGTTTCGACGGTATGTGGATCTCCAGTTTATGCGATTCAACGGTGAAGGGAAAGCCGGATATCGAACTGGTGGACCCGACCTCAAGGTTGAGGACGATAAATGAGATACTGGAAGTTACCACCAAACCTATAATTTTGGATGGTG
>SL_8KL_010_SEDDRAFT_10004993_pt1 | contig 10504 bp, 9 predicted proteins | sample SodLakKL_010_SED_4_FD_11160 | JGI IMG/M metagenome (IMG submission 11160) | reverse complement strand
AATCCCGTCCGGGGCGCTTTGAATTTCCTCATTACTGGGTCTCGGAGGAGTTAAGGAGTATGTTCTGCTTGCAAGGCGTTTACTCTTTTCTCCTCCTCCGGACCCGCCTTCATTTTTACAGGAGTTTCTACCATCTCTTTTTCTCTCTCCGGATAATGCAAATTCTCTAACATCTCGTCCAACTGATCTATTTTTTCTCCTGTTGTCGTTCTTGATGTGAGTCAACAGTCTCTCCAATCTTCGCAGGCACTCGCACTCGTTTCCCGTCATCCCGCTGTCGTTCCTGAAGTCCTTACAGAACTCTTCCAGTAGCTTCTCGTACTTTAGGTCGGAACTCATCTTATCTACCTTCTTTATCTCTTGAGCTGCAGATCTCGTTTTCCTTCTCAGTCGCTAGAACCTCTTTCGCAGGGGAAACATGCTTATCCGTCTTTTTCGAACTTTTTGTTTCCATGTTATCATTAGCTCCACCGCCTTCGATCATAAAATAGGAATAACAGATGGCGGGTCGGCGAAAGTGAAAGACATCTTTTTAGATTCGATCACAGGTCTAACCGATCTTCACCCACTTCTATTTGGCCGTCTAGCTTCCTTTTCAGCCTCATGATCTCCATCTGCTGTTCGAGGATTATCGAGAGGAAAAAGGTCTCGATGGGCCTGTTTTTTCACCAGTGTTTGATAGACTTTAGCCTATTTGATGAGATTGTTAAATGTATATCTCTTCACAGTTTTTGTTCCTTCCCGGTAAAGGTTGAAGAGGGACTTTCTTGTTTCTTCAAGCTCTGCATATCCTCCTTTAGCACAATTTACTACTTTTTGTTTTTAGTAAACAACATATTTGTTAATTTACAAGCAACAAAACACATATATAAGCCAAAAACTTACACATGATAAGATGGATAAGCTGACTATCATCAAACGATTAGAATCTTCAAGTATGGCTGTCTTCACCACTTCTCAAGTCTCCGCTTTGTTCGACAAAGACATAAAGAGTACCAGAGTTTTATTAAGCAGATTGGCAAAAGAAGGAATACTCGTGAGAGTGAAAAGGGGTCATTACTGCCTACCATCTACCAACGTGTTGAGTGTGGTTTCTAATATCTATACGCCATCTTATGTTTCTCTATGGGCAGCTTTTGAGCATTACGGAACAACGACTCAATCGCCTCAAGTTATAGACGTGATAAATGCGAATAAATCAGGTAAACGAGAATTATCACTAGATGAAGGTCGATTTGAATCACGCTTCGTTAAAACCGATAAGTCTTTTTTATACGGTATAGAAAAAAGCTATCTAGATGGTAAAGTGGCTTTTATCGCCGAGAAAGAAAAGGCCATAATAGATGGCTTATTGTTCAGCGACTACGTTCCTTTAGGCGAGGTTCAGGAAGCTATAAAGGACGGGATCGATACCGACAAAGCGATAGAATATGCATCGAGATCTAAAAAACAAGTAGTGAAAAAACGCTTGGGATATTTGTTGAATCAAGAGGGTTTCGATTGTGATCCCGAACGTTTCGATAATCTATCCGATACATACGTTCCGTTGGACCCGTCTTTTTGCCGAAGAGGAGAATATGACTCGAAGTGGCGCATAATCGATAACAGGAGGCAAAGATGAATAGAGAAGAGCTTAAGGAGTATGTAGGAACTACGGCGTTCTCACTTGGTCATGTGGAAAAAGACTACATCCAACATATAATTTTAGGATCACTTTCAAGAAATTGGAGTGGTTATCTAGTCTTCAAAGGAGGCACTGCCCTACAGAAGATCGGGTTGATCAACAGATTCAGCGAAGATTTGGATTTTACAGAGAAAAACGATATATCTCCAGACAAACTCGCCGATGTGGTGGTAAAATCCATTGAATCTTACAACTATCCTGTTGAAGTAGATGAATTTTCTGACAAAGAGATAACATCCGGTTTCAGAGTAAAAGTTGAGGGACCTCTATACAGAAACAATAGAGGTTTGTGTTCCATACGATTGGAGATCAGTAGAAGGGAAGAAGTTCTAAAACAACCGACGAGAAAAGAGATCGACCCTCCTTACCGAGACGTTCTTCCGTACGTCATAAAAGTGATGGACAAAGACGAGATAGCAGCTGAAAAGGTCCGAGCTATCCTGACTAGAGACAAAGTCAGAGATGTGTACGATCTTTACAAACTTATAGAGAATGATGCAACAATTGATAGAGAAATAATCGAGAAGAAATTGGAATACTACGAAATGGAATTAGAAAAATCAGAATTCATACAACGGGTCATCGAATTGAGCAATCGATGGGATACAGATCTCAGAAGTCTGATGGATATCGTGCCTGAAAAGGAAAAGGTATTGGAGACCGTGATATCTGAGATGAAAGCGTTGGGAAATACCTCCGATGAGAGCTAAAGAGCATGTGAAAACATGGATCTATTTTGTCATGATACATAGATTTTTGATAGCTATAGCTAAGCATGAGAAGGATGATCTTCAAAATGAGTATTTATAAGATATTATGAGAAACGATAGTAGGTGAGTGTCTTTCACATTAAATCATAGCGATGCAGCACGATCTTTTCCGTTTCGATACAAGATAAACAGTTCACTTTCACTCAGCCCCTATAACTCTCTATAAATACTGGGACGAACTATCGTATAGTTGCGATGGAACTGAAAGATCTAGAGAAAGGTTCATTAACACTCATAGAAGGTAGGGATCACAGGGCCATCTCTTCGATGGCGGTCGAAGTCGTTTCGGTAGAGGAAAAAAAGGCATTGATAATGGATGGAAGTCAAACAATAAATCCATACTTTATCGTTAGGGAGTGTAAAAATAAAGGACTAGATGAAAAAAAAAATTCTGAAAAGTATAATGATATCTAGGGCTTTCACCGCCTACCAATATGAAGATCTCATAAGAAAGGCCGAGGAAAGATTGGATGATGAAGAGATCATCTTTTTAGGCGCAGTAGCATTAACACCGATCTTTGAAGACGAAGAGATGAGCGAAGAAGAAGGAAGATGGTTAAGATCACGATCGATAAAAAAGGTAAAGAGCCTGGTGAAAGAAAAAGAGTTGTATGGGGCTATCGTAGACCCTGAAATTGAGATGTTAGAGAGTATAGATAAAAAAGATGAAAGGACTTTCTTCGAACAAAAGTCAAGGATGAAAAAATATATGAACACCCTTGATGCCTCATCTTTTGGATGAGATATAGAAGATTCATAAACCTTCCATTAGCGGCGGTATTCTTCATAATATTACTCTTGATTTTAGTTCTGATACCTCTATTTATAGCCGGGGCCTTCAGGATGCTCGGATTCAGTCCTTTGCAAACTTTTTTTCTGTTCTTCTTTTCATTGATAGGCAGCGTAGTAAATATACCGATTTATTCTATGACAGTCCAACAGCGGATTCAAAGACCTCGTGATGGATTCTTGATAGATCTTCTTTATCCAGAACGTTATTTCTCCCATCAGAAGATGAAATCCACTGTGGCGGTCAATCTAGGCGGAGCTGTCATCCCAGCGATGATATGTTTATACCTGATGATACAGAATTCACACTTGATTTGGCAGTATCTGATCGGTACGACCGTTATGTCAGTGATATGTTATAAGCTCGCACGTCCGATCCGAGGTGTGGGTATAAGCATGCCATTCTTGATACCGCCTTTAGCTGCGGCTCTGATCGCACTCCTTCTGCCTGGTCAACCACAGCAGGCTATCGCCTATGTTTCAGGGGTGAGCGGCGTTATAATAGGAGCGGACATCTTGAATCTGAAAAAAACTATAGGCATGGGCAGCAGAACTCTGAGTATAGGTGGAGCGGGCACATTTGATGGCATCTTTTTAACAGGCATAGTGGCAGTATTTTTGACCGCACTATGATCACTTTCCGAACATGCCTGATACCAAAAATTATTAATTATTTAATACCAATAACTATTCCCTAATTTAGACGGATAGCTCGGTTATAGCAAATATCTACAAGTATTACCCCGGTTATGTCTTTATTCAAAAATGAGAGGAATAGAAAAAAACAATAAACCCTTTCGCTATAGCCAAATAGGGCCCAGGATAAATATGGAATTCGAGACCGTTGAGAAGAGTGAAAAATCTAGGGGTGAAGGATTTGTGCGGTAAATATCTAAAAGCTAGACAGCTCGCTAAGGAGATGGAAGAAAAGGCAAAAAAAACCGCCGAGATGAAAGAAGAGGCTCAAGATGAAAAAGAAAGAGCCGAAAAAATACTCGACGAGATAGATTCGCTAGATGTAGAATTGGACTTTGCTGACTTAAAAGATGAATTCGAGGAAGGGAAAAATCATCTAGATAAAAAGAAATTCGAAAAAGCTTTTGAGATTTTTAACGGAACTATCGAAGGCATAAAAGAGGAAAGCAGAGAAAAAATAGATGAGATCCTCGATCCTTTGATGGAAACTTTAGAAAATGCAGAAAGCGACGAAGATATCGAATCTATGTTTGAAGATATAGAAAGATCAAAAGAACTCATCGATGACGGGAACATTAAAGAGGCGCTCGATAAAGCCTTAGATATCAAAGATCGGTCGGATGAGTTTTTTGTGAATAAATTGGAAAACAAAATTTCAAGTCTCGATACCCTATTCAATAGGATAGAAAAAGATAACGACGAGGTCTTACACGATGCAGAAGAACTCCTGTCGAAAGCAGAATACTCTTTAGAAGCTGAAGATTACAGCAGAGCATTTTCTTTATTGGGTGAGGCTGAAGGATCAATAGGAAAAGAAACAAAAGATAAATTGATAGGTATAATAGAAACTTTAGAGCAGAGGATTGAACATCTGAAAGAAAACGGAAATGACCTAGATGAGAGTGAAAAGTCACTCCAAACCGCCAGGGAAAAAATAGAAGAAGACATCATCGAAGGGTGGGATATCATCGAAAAAACTTCGGAAAAAGTCAACGAGGTATACGGGGAAGAGATCTTATCTGATGCCTTTGAAAAAATAGAAGATGAGATTAGCGAAGCTGAGGACATAGGTGCACCGACAGAGGAAATAGAGAAGATGGTCGAAAAGGCCAAGGAGTTCAAAGATGAAAATGAGATTCTAGAAGTCGAAAATATCTTAGACGAGGCCTTCGAAAAGATAGAAGAAGCTAAATTTGACAAGGTCTTGAACACCATAGCTGAGTCTAGAGAGGATTTCATAAAGGCCAAAGAGATGGGCGCAGATATCGAGAAGCCTATGCAACTCTTGAAGAAAGCTAGAAACTCTCTAAAAAACGATGATTACAAAGAAGCTCTAGAATGGGCTAGGAAGGGAAGGGAAAAAGTTCAGGACCTTACAGATAAATTAGAAGAATTGAAGGATCAAATACAAAATAAAGAAAAAGAAGTGAAACAGCTGGAAGAAACTCTACAGAAAGAATTTTCCTCTTTGAAAGATATCATAGAGGAGGCGAGGACTAAATTAGAACAAAAGTCTCCTGAAGAAGCCGTTTCCAAGCTAGAAGAACTGGATGACAAGATAGAACGATCCGCTAGATCAGAAGTTCAGGAGATAGCTGATGAGTTCGAAAAATTGAATAAATTAGCACAAGATCTCGAAATCGAAGTTGGAGAACTTTCAAAACAGCAGGTGGAATGTAAAAGAAAGATCGTATCATCAGAGTATCTCACTGCGGCAAACATGGCCCTTAGTGGCAAAAACAAGGTAGAGCAGATGATAAAAGAGAAAATAGAAAACGAAATAGAAAGGATAACAGATGAAATAGAACATGTTAAAGGCATAAAAGATGAACTTGCTAGTGATGTTTTAGATCTGATAAAAGAAACTGACAAAGAGTTTAACTCCGGTTCTCTTGCAGAGGCAGCTGAGAAACTAAATGAAGCGAAAAACTTTTTCTTAGATGAAAGAACTAAACTTTGTGAAGATATCATCGAGGGCTTTTCTAAATATATTCAGGATGTTGAGGACTTAACAGATGGATTTGAGGATATCGATGATTACGAAGAAAAGCTCGAAAAAGCAAGATCGGACCTCTCAGAAGAAAACTTCAATGAGGCACTCGATCAGATAAAGGATTTCATACCTGAACTCACCCGTAAGATCCAAAAAACAGCTGAGAAAGAAGTACAAAGCGCTGAAAGAGCTGGTGTCAAAGTAAATAGTCTAAAAAAGGAGCTAAAACTCTCTGATGAAAGTTTTCAAGACGATGATTTCGTAGAATCAGTTGATAAATCTTTAAAGGTGTTGGAAGAGGCAAAGGAGAAAAAGGAACAGCGTGAAAAGGCTTACGAGAAGGTAAAAGAAGGCGCTACTGAACTGAACTCTATAAAAGAAGAGATACAAGGAGAGGGAGTAAATGAAGTAAGAGAGAGATTAAGAGAGGCGAAGGATAAGTTCAAAACTAGAGATTATTTAGATTCGATAGATATCGCAGAAGATGCCTTAGATTTACTCGAAAAAGTCAAAGTGAAGGGGAGGTTTTCAAAAGCAAAAAGTGAACTTTTAGAAAGATCCAAGAAGGCAAAAAATCTGAAACTCGATCACCAAAAAATAGACGATTTCGATCCAGAGATCGAAAAAATTGAAGAATTAGAGGAAAAGGACGAACATGAAAAAGCTCAAGAGGTGTTAGAAAGTAAGAAGTCTGAATTAGATGATCTTCTGTTGGAGTGCGCTGACGAGAAAATCAAGAAGACCAGAGAATTTTTGAAGGCGGCAGACAATATGGGATTCGATGTTGAAGATTCTAGAGATAAACTCAAAAGAGCTAATTCCTTATATGAAAAAGAAGAATCATTGAAAACATTAACTCTTTTGGAAGAAGTAGAGGAGGAACTTAAAAATCTTCGAGGCAAAGGAGATGTAGCTAGAGAAGAATTGGAAGAAGCTATTTGCCAGCTTAAAGAAGCTGAAGTAATCGATGCAGATGTCGACGATATAAAATCTCTTTTGGATGAATCTGAAGAACTTCTAAAGAATGATCTTTATGGTGAGAGCCTCAAAAAAACTAAAGAAGCTAAAGAAAAAATATCGGAAGCAAAGCAAAAAAGGATAGAAGGCATAATCCACGATTTTGATAAGAAGATAAAGGAATTGAGGAGTAAAGATGTAGATACAGCTTTGGCCGAGAACAAATTACGAAAAGCTAAAAAGGCTGTCGATAATGAAGATTTTGTCGATAGTATCAGGTTGGCTTTACAGAGTGAAGGAGAACTAGAAAGAGTTGATAAACAGAGAGTTATAGCAAAAAACAGTCTTTCAAAGATCAAAGGGATGTTGGAAAAAGTAGAAGGAAAAGAGATCCTTGTCGACCAGGCGAGGAAGGAGATACAAAGATGTGAACAAGCTTTTGAAAGCGGCTTTTATCCTAAAGTCGTAGAGGATGCGGTGGATGCTTCAAAAGAGTTATACGAAGTTCTGAGAACACATAAAAACATCGAGACTTTTTTAACAGATTTTGATCTACTTATCGAAGAACTCGAGAGGGAAGAATTAGAGCACTCTAAACTCAAAGAGACGAAAGAAAATATCGAACACCTCTACAAGGACGGTAAATATGAAAAAGCGGATGAAAAAATTTTGAAGGCTGAAGAATCGATCCGAGAAGAAAAGAAAACGATAAAAGAATTGATATCTAGGATTGAAGAAGAGATATCAAATAAAGGTATCACAGAAGTCGAAAAAGCAGTCAAAAAGCTTGAAAAGGCTAGATTTTTACTGGATCTAGGGAATCCGATAAAGGCTTTAACCAATATTCATGAAGCAGAAGAAATCTCTGGTTTGAAAAATCTCAGAGAGTACGACAAATTGGTTTCACAGGTCGAAAGTTCTATCAGCAACGCTAAAAAATTCGGAGCTTCAGTAAAAGATGTTGAAAATTTAGTGAGTTCGGCCAAAAAGAAGAAAGATTCTGGAGAGATTGTCAAAGCCTATGAAGAGATAAAGAAGGCAAACGATGATATCGAAAAAGTCCTAGAAGCTTATAGTCCAAAGTTAAAACTTGAAATATCTAAGACCCTCATAATAGATAAGTGGAATCCAGTGGAGATCCTTCTTGTCAACGAAGGAGAAGCACTAGGAAAGGACCCTGACATAGAATTGAGAGGTGGAGATATAAGGAACACGGATATGCCTGGCAAATTGAAGGCGGGAGAGGAGAAGGATATCGAGGTAGAGATCAAACCTAAAAAAGAGAACGCTGTCGTTATCGCCAAGGCACTCAGGATATTTGATGATGAAGTGTTTGAAGATAAGGTAGAACTAGATGTGAGCATGGGTTCAGATGTAAAAAAGGCGAGAGATACAAAAACCTGTGATTACTGCGGAGAAAACATCATGAGTGGTGAACAATTTGTCCTCTGCAGCTGCGAGAAGACCTATGATATTTCGTGCGCTGAAGAGATAAACGAATGTTTAAATTGTGGAACTGAACTTGAGACAGAAAAAGAAGAGGAAGAAAAGAAGCAAAAGAAAAAACGAGTTTCTCTTGATCTCTAAAAGGATCAAAATCATGAGTTGAGCATTATGGACCTTTTACTTCACACATGCTGTGCACCATGTCTAACGTATTCAGCAAAGGTGTTCAAAGAAGAGTATGAAAATGTAACGGCTTTTTGGTACAATCCAAATATACATCCATTCAAAGAGTATGAGAAACGATTCCAAGCATTGGAAAAATATGAAGAAAAATCGGATATAGACATAATATATCTAGATGACTATGACTTGGAAAGATTTTTAGAAGAAGCTCTTAAAACCGAACCAAGATGCCGCTATTGTTATATGGAGCGATTGGGTAAAACTGCCGAGATCGCTGCAGAACTAGGATTCCAGTATTTTTCAACGACGATGACCATCTCTCCATACCAAGATCACGAATTGATAAAAGAAGTTGGAGAAGAGATCGCTGAAGAATTTGATGTCGATTTCATATATAAAGATCTTAGAAGTGGATTTTCAGAACATCATGAGATGGCCAATGATATGGGACTTTACAAACAAAGTTATTGTGGATGTATTTTCAGTGAAAAAGACAGATATCACAGGAACCTATCGGAGTGAATACAGTCACTCTTTTCTATAAAACTTTCCTTTGCCGCCTTTATTTATGATCTCTTCAACTGCTCTTTCTGCCTGTTCCTCAAAAACCTCTTCAGCTATTTTGTAATCTTCAGAACGTATTTCGACTCTGTATTTAGGAGCAGCGAGATAACTTATTTCTACATGTGAATCTTCAGTATCCTGGAAAGTTGCCAACGAATCTTTTATGTCCTCTACACCGTTTGGGTTGGAAGAGGAAAGTTCAACAAATCCAGTTATACTCACATAGGGTGGAGAAATATTTTCTTCAGCAACATCGACAAAATGATCTACCCATCCGCCTTTAAAGCCTTCTTGTTCTAAAATATCTGAATTCAAAGAGACTTTCTCAAAAGCTTTGTAAAGACTTCCGAAAACATCGCTCAGTTCAAAGCCGAATTCCTCATAACACTCTTCTAGCTCTTTCCCATACCTTTCAGCAACTATACTTAATAGATTATCGGCTTTCTTCTGATTCTTCCAAGCCTGAAGTTTTTCTCGTTTCTGATGTTCGTTGACCTGCTTGAGAGAAAGATCGATATGTCCTTTTCCTCTATCAACTCGGAGTACCTTACAGACTCTTTTTTCACCCTCTTGTATGTGATCCTGAATCCTTTTAACCCAGCCTGAAGATATCTCAGATATGTGTACAAAGCCCTCTTTTCCTCCGTACTCCTCTAATTTTAAAAAGGCACCAAAATCCTTGACAGTCTTTACATTACAGATGACAAGTTCTCCTTCTCCAGGCCACTCGTAATCTTCGCCTTCTGTCATTATTCGCCCTCTTCTTTTATACCAAGTTCTTCGACTATCTCACCCTTGAATTTTGAATAACCACCAGTGGGTTTAACAAGAGGTGCGCCACAGACGAGGCATTCTACTACCGAGGATACTCGTTTGAAAGTTACCTGCTCGTTTTCGCAATCCATACATTTTACCTTAACAAATTTCTTATCTTCAGGCATGATATCAAATCCGTTCACTCTTCAAATTCAAATCTTCCGGCTCGCTGACATTTCTTTTGCCATGTCTTACCGCAATCTGTGCAGGTGTATTTTAGATAAACTCGTTTCACAGGCTTACCTGCTCCAGAAGGTTTTGACCATGGGAAGCCACCGTATCCAGATGTTACTCTGCGGAACCTTCTCTGACCTTTTCTCAGTTCACTACCCGGTCTGTTCTTTCCTCTGGTCACCTCCATCTCGGTGTGGGTGTCACAGGAGGGACAGTAATCCTTGATTTTACGTGGTTTCTTCATAGTGGTCAGTTCATAATATCCTCCCCTATTAAAAGGTTACCCAACCTCTAAAAAAAAACAGAAGTCTTCAAATTGATTTCATATTGAATGCTAGGAGCATGGAATTTATATATCACATCATAGTAACTAAACCCTGCTAGGTCTAACCGGGGCGTTCGGCGTGCCCTTATACACCGAAAACGCCGATA
>SL_8KL_010_SEDDRAFT_10004989_pt1 | contig 10509 bp, 20 predicted proteins | sample SodLakKL_010_SED_4_FD_11160 | JGI IMG/M metagenome (IMG submission 11160) | reverse complement strand
CGCATGTTCGACTATCCGCCGCTTAATGGTCATATAATCAAATGGATTTTCCATCCAGTAAGCCATCATCTCCGTTTTTGTCTTGAATTTCTTNTCGCTGTACTTNAAGTTCCATCCATCCATCAACCCTAATTTTTTGGCATAGTCCAGCGTNGTNNTGAANTCATAAGANGTTCCGGCAAGGCATTCGTCTGTATTTTCCAGCGCAATATAAAATTGCCCCTTNCCGGCAAGGGTAAAAAGTTTCCTTTTTATCCCCGGNGANACNATCGAAAGNGAAAACTTGCCATAACTCGGCAACTCNGTATCTTTNTTTACATATTGNGCATCNGTTTTCAATGNCCCCAACCGGCAAGTTAAATGCCAATCATGNTTNGAAGCGAAACCACCNGGGGTTTCNTCCCCCCCCATGAAACCCCCTATGACTGCACGTACCTGATTTGTTGCCAAAAATGCGGTATTTACTTTCCGACGCTTCTGCAAAATCAAGGTGGATTTTACTTTGTTCATTAACTTCGCATGGAGCCTCGCCCTCATCCCCACTTGGTAACTCAGGGCCGGATCGGTTATTTCCTGCTCCGGTATCACCCTTGCGAGGCTGTCCAAAACCACGAGACCGCAATCATCTGTATTGAGGCATTCGTAAATAATGTCTACGGCCTCTTCGCCGGTCATCGGTTCGGCCACAATCAAGTCATCTACATTCACCCCGAGTTTCTCGGCCCAATCAAGGTCAAACCTTTCTGTAGAGACGAGGACTGCTTTTTTGGGAAGCTGATTCTCGCATTTACAATCCCATAAAAATTCAAAACAATTCCAGCAAGTCATTTGCGCCGAAGCCAATAGTTTGGTGCTAATTGTACTTTTCCCGCTACCTGCGGGGCCGTACATAGAAGATGTTACCCCGACCGGGATTCCTGCCGTGCAATAGTCAAAGGCAAAAATACCTGTGTACAGGCGGGGGAAATCCCGCCCATAATCCGATTGAGAATAAAAAGAATAATTCTTTTTTTTATCTTTCATTATATCCGCTATCTTTGTCATATTTCTACCTTCTTACTGGCGGCTACTTCTTTCAGTTCCAACACTTCCGCTTCCACCCGCTTGTCTACCCAATCTTTTAACTTGGGGTATGTTTCATCAACCTTAGCCGGTTCACATGGATAAGTAATAGAAACGGAAATTTTACCACTATTGAACGATCCAAGATTGATCGTCGCCCCTGCGGTTACGTTTATCCATGCCGGGAACCCCTCTGCGGGGGGTACGGGCAAATATTCTTCTTTTTCCTTAATCGCTTGCTTGTTCATTTGTACCTCCGTCTGTGCTTTCGCCTCCGAAGCCCAACTCCCCTTTTGTCCAGTTGGCGTGTAAATATTCACGGCGCTCCTCCAATGATGACTTTTGCCATTTTTTGGCACGACCAAATACCCGATTTAACAGCCTCACTTGCCTTGCGGAATAATACCACCTCGTGTATTCCTTGAACTTCCCCCACGGCTGAACGAAAGATTTCTTGTATATGGGTTGTGGGATGATACCGGCGCTGACATAATTGGCAAACGTCCTCGGGTTCAGGTGGTTTATTTTTTCGTTTATTACCATTTTTTTTTCATACAGCGTCACCCCGTCTATCTCAAGGATAAACTTTTTGTTCTTCAATATTCGCCGTTTGCGCTCTTTTCTCTTTTTTTCAAGTTCCGGCCCCCTCCCCGAAGCATGTTCAATCCGCCTCCGTATCTTGCACTTTTCCTTATACGCTTCATATCTTTCGGGGTCTTCTTCCCGCATTCGGGTAAAATAATTTCTGTTCCGCTCTCTCTGTTTTTTCCTTTTTAGGTATTTTTTTCTTTCCATTATACGCCATCTGTGTATTTAACGGTAAATGCCTGCTCCTCGTAAAACCTTTTGCGCTTCGTTGCCCATCTCTTTGTTTCGGGGTACGGGTCTATTATATCCACTACTACCGGCAGCGGCACGTTTGGATTTATTCTTCTGATACGCCCCACCACCTGATGTACGTCTGATTTGGGGGTGGCGAAAACCAACCCCCGTAAGGTATCAATGTCAATCCCTATCTCAAGCATTTTTAATGTGGCGAGGATACAATCGGCTTCTTTTTCTATCCGTCTTTTTTCAGCGTCCGGTGTTTTGCCTATATACAATCCGGTGTTGGTGTACCCCTTTTCTTTCAAATACTTCTGTATCTCCTGCAACTGCGCTATCCTGTCACCTATCACAAGAGTTTGAAGCCCCTTGTCCATCAAGGTTCCGGCAAAATCCGCAATCTGTTCGTTGCGCTCTTTGTTTTTTGAAAGCATGGTGAGGATAGATGCCCTCAATTTTATCGGGTCGTACTTGTCCACCCAACTTGGAACCCTGCCGGAAGATTTCTCGTAATGATGGAAAAATACTCGGGGCTTCGGCTGTGTTTTCTTTTCCGAAGATATGATATTCTTCCCGAGGTGGTAAAAATATACATCTTCTGTTCCATCCTGGCGCTCTAATGTGGCGGAAGCCCCGAGTCTATGCTTTGCTTTGAACATAGGTAATACTTTTGAAAACTGCTCACTTCCTGTGTTTTGTAATTCGTCTATGATAATCAGGCCAAAATAATCTTTAAACTCCTGCGGGTATTTGTCTTTGCACAATGAATGAACCATCCCCACACAGGCTTGCTTGCCCTCGTAATCACATACGTCCTGCTGCACTTTCCCAATCTTTTTTACAGTCGTGAAGGCTTGTATCTGATCTATCCAATATGTCATGAGGCGTTCGAGCGGCACGATTACCAGAAACGGTACTTTAAGTTCACAGGCAATCTTCAGCATGATGATGGTTTTACCCACCCCTGTATCCCCTTTTATTACCCAGTCAGAAACGCCACCACCATATAAGGTTTTCCAGTCTTCAAACATACTTTCCTGAACTTGCCGCAATTCCCCCGTAAACCGGCATTGTATCCGTTTGGATACGATACGCTCGTCTTTAGTGTCTTCGGGGGGTACGATAAAATTTCGAGGGAGGCCGAGGTATTCTTCCGTTTCGACATACGTTTCAATCGGCACCCGGTTATCGTACTTGGGCTTTACAGTCAGTTCTTTTTTGAGTGCTTTGGGGTTCTCCACCCGCTCCTTCGGCACCCATAACATATTGGATAGGATCATGCGAAAACCTTTACAGAAATTAGCCCACCGTTTCTCAAATCCGGGTATTCTCTACAAATATCATCAACACTCATATCAGCAAGAGCATTATAATGATCTTGTACTCTTTTTAATTCTTCCTGTGCGGCATTAACTTTCCCTCTATTTTCTTCAATTTGACCCAAATATCCACGAATCACTTTTTTAGCATATTCTCTTTTTTCGTCTTTAAATTCTCTCTCTACTTCAATAGATAGCCCTGACATACTCCCCCCTTATTTTTTTCTATTCTGGCCGGTTTGATTAAGCAAATGTTGCAAGCTTACGGAATCGGATACCGTCATCAAAATGGCGTCTTCTGTGGTAAACCCAGCTCCCTCATACTCTTTGATGGAACGAATACGACTCTGCACCATAAATGACCGAAACTTTTCACAAACATCGCCAAGATAGGGGGTGTACATATCCAACACCTTTACCCCCAAATCGGCAATCGGCTTAAATGATTCGGCCTCGGCCAACAATCCAATAATCTCTTCCATGTCCTTTTGTGAAATACTCATACGCCCCCCTTTATATCATATCCTTTAATTGGGCTTTGGCCGGTTCTTTGGCCGGTTCGTCTGCCGGGGCTGATTCTGCCGCACCCACTGGTTCGGACAACCCAATCTCAGCCCTCATTTCTGCCGGTGTCATCGGCTTGAAGATTTCATCGTAATTGAACGGCTTGATCCATTCATCCGGGTCAATTCCTGTGGGGGCAAACTTTTTCAATACTTCGGGATCAACATCTTTCTCGTAATCAATATCGGTTCCTGTGCGTTCGGCCTTGTCATCATCGGAACGGTAAATTTCAAATTTCTTGAATTTTAGTTCACCCAATTTATCCTGCCGCTTCAACAGGCGCTCCGTGCCCCCCTTCTTTACCACCATCAATTTCTTTGTGGGTTCTGTAAAAGAGCCGTCCTTTTTCTTATGCTCGGTAAAATCAATAATAGTCGTAACAGATACCAAAGAGGGGTTATTGTCATTGTCGCACAACGGGCACTCTCCCTCGATGTCCCTCAGACAAGTTGCGTAATTATAGTAATTATCCCCTTTTTTATATTGATGCTCAAGAAGGAATGTCCGCAGATTGTCGATAAACACCACATATCCGGTGCCACCTTTTTTCAGGTAAAACCGCCAACTTTTAACATCGCCGCCTTCTTTGGCTTTTTGCTCCCGGCGCTTCTTTTCTTCCTGATAAAATTCCCTACCTGCTGAATCTTGCTTTAACCAGCTCATATTCTTTCCTCCCACTTGTCTTTGAACTTAAAGTTCTCTGTTTGTGTCTTTAAGACTATTCTCAAGTCTTCCTTTGATTTCAAATCTCCGGGGTCTTTTGCCCCCACTTTTGACCAATCGAGGTCTAATACAGGCCCATCAAACTGTCTTTTTATCACCTCCTTAAATTTGGTTCCGGCGGCATCGGCATCAAAGCCCGTGTAAATAATCCTTGGCTGCATTTCTATGAGGCGCTTTACCTTCTCGGACTTGTCGTATATACCCCCATGCGCCGCAATTACATTTTCGATGCCCAAAGTCTTTAGCCGGAGGCAATCAAAAATCCCTTCCACAAGAAACACCGGCTTGTTTATGTCCAAAAACTCTATACCAAACCAGCTATCGCTCCGACCCCATTTGATGTCAAAATTAAAATGCTCCGGCTTGCCGTGCCAAAACCGCTTGCTGTCTATGGAACGAAAATGAACCCAATATGACTCAAAATCCATGTCCCGTATAGGGCAGACCACTGCGTTTTCCCACACTTTGTTTATGGGCGTCTTGTACTTTCTGAGGTACATCAGGCCGTGGCGCTCGGCAATCGCAAGGCCAATCCCACGACTGTACAAATATGCCCTGGCTTCCTCTATGGGTTCAAAATAATCGAAGACTGCTTGCGGCACAGGAACATGAGATATCTCCTCTTGCCGTAGGAACGGATCATTGAAATCTGGAACGTGGGCTGTATCATCCACCTCGTTTCGGATATAATCCTCAAAGCAGTCAATACCCCTTTTCCATTTCAACGTATTCAAGATACTTTCGATGGATCGTGTACCGCAAGCAAAACAATGAAAGACAGATTTACCGTCTGGGTTGATTGAAAACCCTGCGGACGGATTGCTGTCTTCGTGAAGGGGGCAATTCACCTTAATCCAACTCCCCTGGATTTGGTGAGCCACAACACCAAGCTTCCCCAACAGGCTCATGAGCGATTTCTGGTTCATCCTGCCCCACAATGTCCCAATATAGAAGGTTTGTATCCTCAATCATATCCCTGAGCCAGACCGGTGCCGTCTCTGTAATATAATCACCATTTGGCGAAAATCCAGTAATTATTTCACATTTTGTGGTCATTGGGTTATGTTCCCCAGGCTCCAAGGCAAATTCGATATCCATAAATACTTCATGCCCATTAATCTCAATTACATACATAATTGTTGCTCCTGTTCCATTTGCTTGTGTAACCAGCCCAACTCCCGTTGTTCAAGAAATTGGTCTATGTGGAAGTGAGGGGAACGGCATCGCTTTACAAACTCCATATCCCCTTTTCTCGAAAATTCGGGTACGGCCCTGTTTGCTTTTTTAGCCCTCCCTTCAGCAATCGCCTTGCCAATCTTTTTGCTGGGGCTGTCCTTGTCACTACACACTGCCTGTCCAAAAGTCACCAGATTCGAGGCTGGGTCGTAAATAAGACAGCGGGTAATCATCGGTCTACGATTTTCGTCCCTTATATACCGAAAATATTTTTTCATTTCTACCCCCTAATGTGCTACGATTAATAGTTGATCCGGCGTGAGGTAAATTACCACATGCTCCCCCTTCATTTGATACGACACATGCCTTGCGCCGTCCGGCCCGTACTGCCAGGGACTCATTTGCCGAGAGTCCTGCGCCAAGTACCCCACAATATCTCTTAAATCTGAAAAATTGGTTGTGGAAACACCATAAAACCACCCCTCCCGATACACATGGGTTTCCTTAATCGCATTGGTTATTTCCGTCGTCTGGGTTTTCATGAAAAGCTCGTCCTTGAAGTTTTCTATCGCCCACGCCTGGACTGAAAACAACAGCACAATCAATACTGCCAAAATTGTTTTTCTCATTCCGCCACCCCCTTTTTGTTTAAAATTTTCGCCACCCTTTTTATAATCAGGTAGCCGATAAGGTCAAATTCCACATCCTCGTCTTCGTCCAACTGCCCCGACATAATTCTTGAAAGTTTATCGTCTATCCTGGTATTTATTTGACTCACAACGTCTGCTTTTGAAAAAATTCGTTTCGGCTGCAAAACTGAATTACCGTATTTCCGGTTCTTGTTTATCAGTTCGTCCTTTACTTCGTCGCATACTTGAGCAATCAGTTTTTGGGTTTCATTTGACAATTCTTGATTTATCATATATCCACCTTATCAGAATTTTCATCGTTTGTCAAGGTTTTTTCGTGCCGGTCAATAAACTCTTTCAACAACTCAACAAAACCACGCTCGATAAGGCACCGGGTTTCATACGGCGACATATCCACCACCAAAGTCGAAGACCCATCCTTGTTTTCTCTGATCTCATGGATTATCATATTTCCTCCCTCCCCACTGAAAGTTTTATAAAGCTGGCGATTATTCCTATTGCTATTCCCGGCCAACACAAAGCCATCAGCCCCCATACAACTATTTTCTGAAATTTGTGTTCTTGAAGTTCATATTCCCCGGTTATCATCGGCACCATAAACAGGAAACCGAAACTTGCCCCTAAATAGAATGATATAATATGCCCCACAACCCCCTCCTTATGCCTATATGAAGGCTTTTTTTAGTTTTTAATACTATCCCACCATCGCGGCTTTCAAGTCGTCACAAAGCGCCCTCACCTCTGCTATCGCATCTTTTAAATTATCAGCGCCGGAGTTCAACAAAACCCTGTTGGGAAACATCTTTATCAAAGAATCAATATCGCCATAATACCCCACCACAGAGCGGGTTACTTCCCCCGCCTTCTTTGTCCCCGCACCAGCCACACCCAATTTATATAAAGTGTAGCAAGCAGAATCTGAAACAATTTCATATTTGTCACCAATCTTCGCCCTCATATAAACCCCCCTTTTGGTGTTTTGTGTTAGTTTTGTCTGTACAATAAAATTGTACATATTAAATTTTTGTACGAGATTATTCTTCTATTTCTATCTCAAACGGGCCGTCATATCTATCAGACCAAGACTCTCGGCAAACATCAGCCAGTTGTTGATCACCAAAAATACGAAATTGCGCCACGCTCCCGCTGTCACGAAATTTATCATAAAGTATATATTTCTTCACTTTCCGTTTTGGGAGCGTCAAAGCAGATTTGGGTATATTTAATGTTACTTCATCCCAATACAGGGCCGGCCACAAATCGTTACGATACTCCTTGCCATCCAAAGTATAAGAACAATGCCCCAAATCACCAAAATCAACACATATTTTAACTCGGTCCACCTGCACAACACCTCCCCAACCTTTTGTTATGCTGAACACCCTATCCCCCAACTCTGCTTCGCTAAAATCTGGCATTTTTATTCCCCCTTTTTTTAGTCTATTGCGCCACATCTACCTCGGTCCTCTGCGTCGTGGGGTATCCACCACATACAATTTGAGCCGATACAATTTACATCCTTACTGTTTGGAAAAAATTCACATCTGTTTGTGTACTCTGAGTCAGTCTGCCCAGAAATTCTTACCATCGGGCACCATTTTTCTTTCGCCTCTTCTTCTTTTATATTCATTGTTGCCTCTATCTATATCAAAATTATTTTTGTTTGTCAAGGGTTTTTTACACAAAGTCAAAACCCACCCCTTTTATAAAGATAATTGGAAATTTAATATAATCTGTCTGCTCCCATTCCCTTAAATCAACCAACCATATTTCCCGCTCCCGCAACCCACCCACAGGGAAATACCTCGGCAGCATCGGCAACACAAAAACACCAAAAAATCGTAGGGGTTGAATTCGATACCGCGTTTCCTCGAAAAAGTAAGGCAACATCCGTTTGTAATCGTCAACCGTCACAACAAAAGTCAACCTTGAAACAGGGTACGTGCTATTGTGTTTATCATACAACTCTTTTACCATCCCCTTAAAACACCAAGCCCCGTCCAAACCATCCAAATCCATTAGGGGATATTTTGGTTTTTCGTGGGGCAAATCCACTTTTTTCTGCGCCACTTTCCTCCGCACCCGGCTCTTACTTTTATTCTCGTCTATACATTTCTGGCATATTGCATCTCCATAAAAATCATATGCCCCGTATTCCCCGCATACATCACATTGTAAATCCGGCTCTTCATGTACTTCTCTGTTTCCCATTTTTACCCCCCTTTTATGTACTTGAAGTTCAAAGATTTAAAACCTTGTGAAATCCTCCACCTCATCAGAAGGTATCGGCTCCTCGTCTGTTTTTAAATTGTCCACAATAATGGTACAAGAATCAGAGGCCCACATATTAAATTTGTACTTCCGGCAAACATCCCTGATTTCTTCCAAAAATTCCTCACACCTTTGTGCGGGCACTTTTCGAAAGCGTCTCGACTCTTCGGCTATTTCTTTTTGTAGTGACGGCGGGTAAGATTTACAAACATACAAACTCCCATGATAGTGTTTACATATGTCACACCACCGGCAATGCCGCCACTTCCCCTCAACAATCTTCTCTCCGTGTTTTTTCATACCCCCTCCGTACTTGAAGTTCATTTTACACCTTTAAAAAACGTCATCCAAACTGTCCGTCCCGTTTTTCCAGTAAAATCCCCAAACAAAGGTTGCACAGGAAACTCTTTTATAAGGTCGGCAGCTTTTTTATTGGCATCGTTCCATTTAAAAATCAAGGTTCCATAAACATCCAAAACCCGCCAACACTCCACAAAACCGGCAACAATATCCTGTTTCCATGTATCCCTATTTAATATCCCATATTTTTTGTTTATCACGGATTTCATACTTCCACTTGTTAAATGGGGAGGGTCGTACACTACCAATTTAAACGAATTGTCTGCAAACGGCATATACCTAAAATCATGCACCGCATCTGGGGCTATACACCAATTCGGATTCCAATTGTTCGCAAACGCACCTTTTTCAATTTGTCTATTATCACAAAAAACAGTATTGCTTTGATTTTTTTGTTTCCAAAACATCCGCCCCCCGCAACAAACATCCAGAATAAGTTTAGTCATTCATCCCCCCTTGGGTACTTGAAGTTCATGCGTACATTAAGTCCAACAGGTTCACATTCGGATCGTTTATATCCAGGCTGTTTATATAATCCGCTTTTTTCTTTTTCCTGTATTGGGGGCTGGCTTCCAATTCAGCCTCCCTTTGTTCCGGGGTCATACTTTTCCAATACTGCGCCACCTTCGTCTGATTCATATACTCACATATAAAATATTTCCGCAACCCCTCAACATCTTCTCTCGTGTCAGATAGCAAAGTTTCATGTTCCACATAAGCATCAACAACATCTTTAACCTTATCTCCCAGCCCCTCGTACCTCGTCATCGCCTTGGCATATTGGGCATGGGTAAACCGGAGGCCGGAGCGGGCGCGGGGGCGAAAATTTTTCGTTAAACCCCCCTTCGGGCTAAGGGAAACCCCCTTTTGCAAACTTTCTTCTTTTGTTTCACTATCGGAAATTTCTTTTTCGGATGTTTCCTTATCGGAAATCTTTTTTTTCGATTTCGGCTTAACGTAAGGAGGAATCTTTGTGGAAATCTCCGTAGTAGTTTCCGTATGCTCACGTTTTTTTGTGCCACCCCCTACGTTTTTTTGTGGGGGGTCTAACGTTTTTTCGTATGGGGGGTTACATTGTAAATAAATTGGCTGGTGTTTTTCTGATACCGGAGTATTAATATATTTTATTTTTTCCACCACCGGCTCAAAGTAAGTCACCCCTGTCAACTTCAGCCCTTGATCTGTTGTGATGTCTTTTATTTCTCGTTTTACCACCCCCAAATCCACTAAAGTTTTCATGGATGTTTGGATTTGCCGTTTTGTTACTCCAAACTTTTCTGCCCATGCGCTATACCATTTCTGATATTTTTCAGCTTTGAATTTTTTCTTGTACTCCACCGTCTTTCCGGTCTCCTCTTCCCTTATTTCTGATGCTCTGTACCAATATATTAAATCNGCCAAAATATTTATGGCTAAAATATCGGCTTTGTGGGTTTTCTTTTTTTCGGTCTGTCTTTTTATATGACAATACCATGTGTTTGGTATTGTGTTTCCTTCAAATTTTAATTGTGTTATCTCATCAACTATTTTATTCCCCGTGTTCATTTATTATCCTCCTG
>SL_8KL_010_SEDDRAFT_10004988_pt1 | contig 10511 bp, 12 predicted proteins | sample SodLakKL_010_SED_4_FD_11160 | JGI IMG/M metagenome (IMG submission 11160) | reverse complement strand
GTGAGGTTCTTGATTAGTTCGATCTATTCAACTCCGTTCCCCATTGATATTCAGAAAGTATATTCATAGTATCAGTACTTTTCTTAAACAGAGCGATTTGTTCTCACCAAATTCATAAAATTTCCAGCTTCTCCCCAGCTCTTTGCTGAGCCTATAATCACTCTTATTGTCAATATATATACAAGATACAATATCACCATTAACACCAATTTGTTCAGCACTTTGAGCAAGATCTTTTTTTGCATTCGAATTTAAAGGTTCATTAAAAACTCGAGAATAAATTATCCATTTTTTCCCTGGCAAATTGCTTAAATCATCAGCGATGTCTTCAGCATAATCTCTTTGGAAATCCAAAGAAATATTTTTGTGTAATTCTATCGGAGGGTAAAACTTCCATACCTGAGGATCGACCATAGTTATACTAAGCTTCTTGTGAGGATATTCAGTAATATAGTGATTAATTCCGAGCAAATCCAGATTGTTCCCAGCCCCAATGATTATAATGCTTTTTATATCTTCATCTTTTAGAACAATATCACACAATTTGTACGCATCCAGAGCATACCTAAATGTGTACCAGTAGGAATAAAATAGAGCTCCTTCCAGAGTGCGATAGTCGATTGCCCTAAAATCTTCTAACTTACATAGTTTAAGATCATTTTCTGAAAAACGCGGCAAATATTCTTTCTGATATAACTTTAATAAGTCTTTTTGTCCTTCACCTTTGGTATTTCGCTTCACACGATATTCAGTATTTCGCTTCAAACGATTGGAGTGATATTCTAACCCCTCTTCATCGGCCCAAAGTTTAGCTATTTCATTTCAGACTTTGTTATAATTCCTTTTAACTTTTGATGTTTTTAATTTTTTAACTTTTTCCATCTTAAAAATAGTGTGAGAGGAATCTTTCGAACTTTTCTTTAAAACATCATAAACATCCTCTAAGCTCACAAAAACTTCTCGACCAACTGAATCTAATTTAAATGAGCGTAGGGTCTCCAAATCTACATTTTTTCTAAACCTCTTAGGTATCCCTTGAGGTTCTAAAACCTCAAAATTTAACAAAAGTTCATGATTAGCATTCATTTTTGAAGAGACAATCCTCATCTTACCAAAAGCCCAATGATAAAATTCCTGTTTTTTTAAAACCGATTCTGACAAAATGTTTCATCCCCTTTTTTATCTTAATAAACATTCAAAACATTTGCTTTAAATTGAAAATATTTAAAAACGAAGAAGCATGTATCATTAATTCGACGCTGCCAAGCTAACTAAATCTTTGTATGATCCTTAATAATGCAGGAAATTATATGTATCAAGACGGATCATATTTGAACACGATACGTCTGCGGTTCTAGATTGAAGTTTTTCTCTATGTCACCCAGGACACGATAGAATTTAGGTTTCTCGGCTTCTATATCGTATATTCTATACACCCAGTAATTATTTAGCCTCTTCGATGTTTCTAGCTCATTTTTACTGACATAAAAATCTGCATCAGTTTTCTGAGTTGTTGCTTTGACTTCTATATAGCGATGAACTATCTTTCCGAAGTCATCAAGATCGTAAGAAAGGATGTCGTATCCATAAAGGTCGCTTTCTTGAGAAACCCATTTGACTTGCTCTTTATAATCGGCAAGCCCAATGGATTCAAGTCGATCTTTTTCATAAGCGAGCGTCAACTTTTCGCCTAAATATCCGGTCTTTTGATCTTTTACCGTTTTGTCTATATAATCAGTTTTTCTGACATGTTTACTGTGGACACGTGTAAAGGATTTCTTTTTGTGAGGCACTGAAACTTCTTCTAAAGTCTTTACAGTTGCCGACTCTTGATTACTAGCTTCTAATAGTTTTTGATCTATAATTCTCTGTGCATCGTCCGCTTCTTTAAAGTCATCTGCGCTAAGTACGTATTTTATGTATTCTTCATAGGGAGAAGGTTTTATGTTTTCTCCAGCTCTTCATAATTTCTCCGATCCCTTCTTCTATTCCTCTGAATCTTGTTCTTCCAGAACTCCACGTTGCTTCCCGGGATGCCTGATAGTCTGCAGTCTTTGTGTCCGTGCCAGAAGCAACCGTTGATGAAGATAGCGACTTTGTACTTTTTTATGGCCACATCAGGACTTCCCGGGATATCCTTGACGTTCTTGCGGAATCTATACCCCCTGGCGTGAAGCCATCTCCTGACCATGAGCTCTATGCTTGTATCCTTGCCCCTGATTTTTGACATGACTTCGCTTCTTTTCTTCTTGGAGAATACATCACTCATATATCAGTCACCCGACACCTGGATTTTAGAAATGAAGGAATTGAAGTACATGGACTTTGATAAGGAAAATTACCAATTTGAGGACATGAAAACAACAAGATTTTTCTGTGTCCGCTACTGGATTCTGGATTTTATATATTCCTGGAGCTTCTTATCCGTGCAGTAGATATAGCATCCCTTCAAGCCGCGGGTCATCAAGGTTCGGTACGTGTTGCGGATAATCTGGTCCACGCGTTGTTCCATAGTCTCCGGGTCTTCTCGCATGCCTTTCTTCCACCCCTTGACCGATTGGTCCGTCTTAGCGCGCATGTAGACATCGGTAATGACCTTGCCGTCTTCATAGCGTAAGTCATCGCCTATAATCACGCCGACATAGTCGACCTCTAGACCCTGCGAGGTATGGATACATCCCGCTTCATTGATGCTGTCGCGCTGGACAAGCCACCCCTGGCCATCTCTTTCAAGATTCCAGCTCATCTTGAAATCATGTTCCGGGATGACAATATCATAATGCTCGGGGTCATCACGCTTCGGCTTCTCCCACTCCCAACAGTAGCCGGCGAGCAGCCGGGCCTTGGTGTTTTCAGTGTTCTTGTTGAAAATCTCATCCCTTAAAGTGTTCGGATCATCATAGACCCGGAAATCGAACATATCGGTATCGAATGTCTTGTTCGCCGTCTCCCGTATACCGAGGACATCGTCCACCCACGGGAGAAAGCCGTCTGAGCCATTGCATCTGAACTGTGAAGTGAGCGATAGCTTGTAGACGCTGGCGCCGTGATAGTCCGCCCAGTCTTCTATCTCCTGTGACGACCCCTTGTCCTTGAGCGTGACAACCTGGGCTTCGTCGATGAAAAAGACGGAAAGACGGGCGGCGCGGATAATCTCCTTCATCTGATTCTCGCCGCGGTTCGCGAACAATCCGGACTTTTCATTCAACCGATGCGCCTCATCGACGATGAGCGCTTCGAATTCATCGCGCTCTGCGTCCACATAGGAGCCGGAGCCGTTGAAAAGATTGTCGATCTCCCGCTTTGTCTTCTCCCCTTTTAAAAGGGTGGCGTACACTTCGCGTGGCGCCGCGTTTCTTGTCACATACCTGGCGTTGACACGTTCTTGAATCAGCCTTGCCAGCAGATTAATGGCGATGACGCTCTTGCCGGTACCGGGACCGCCTTCGATGATCACGACATCCTTGCCTTCGGCACCTTCCAAATGCCTCTCATGGGCTTGATCGGCGAGAAGCTTCAATTCTTCATAGACATTCTTCTGTTCATCGATCATGCGGAATTCTTCGTTCCCCCGCAACATCGAGGCGACTGATTCCGCAAGGTTCTTAGAAGGGCGGATCTTGCCGTTTTCAATACGGTAGAGCAGATCCCCTCTGTCCGGCCGGCGGACATATTTGGCGATGAAGCTGGAAAGCTTGTCGATGTCACGCTCCAAAAAGAGTGGGGACTTCTCGATATGCGTTTCATAAAAAGGCGAGAGCAACGGGTCGTTTTCCTGAAGTCTGTAGTTATGCAGGAAGGCACAGGGGATGAGCTCTATGTCATCATCCTGGACCGTCTCGTTGAATTCACGGATCAGACTCGCATACGTCCATGCCTGATAGGACGGGTGCACTGTCTCGATTGGACGTCCGGAAAAGCGTGTCACCACGATGCCGTCCTTCGGTGTCTCGCGCGCTTCCTGCCATTGTTTCAGTTCAACAATGACCACGTGTTCCTTCTTTGCATCATCGAGTCCACTGATCATGAAGTCAACGCGCTTTTCAGTATTGGGCACCTTGAACTCCACAGCCACTTTCGCTTCGGAGGGAATAGTGTCGACACTCAAGACATCGCTCATATCTCTCAGTGAATTCCGCCAGGAATTGATTTCGCTCTTGCTTGTGCGGCCGATCAGTCGCTTATATTCTTCATAGATCTTCTCATCGATGATACGGGCGCGTACATCGCGCATGAACTCTTCCTTGGTCGCTTCGTATACAATCACTTCCGAAGCCCCCCTCCCTTAAAGCTCGTTATATTTTTTCGCGGTACCGTAGGCCTTCTCGGCCGGATATTTCTTTTCGTTCTTGTCGATCTTCTCATGAAGAATGGTATCAAGGTCGAAGCCATAATGATCGCACAGTAAAAGACAATAGCCGACGATATCGGCCAGTTCCTCTTTTATGTTATCCTTATCGCCCTCATCGCTCCACTGAAAGTTCTCCAGAAGCTCCGATGATTCGAGTACGACGGACTTCGCCAGATTTTCGGGCGTGTGGAATTGATTCCAGTTCCTTTCATCACGAAATTTTCTGAGGCGCTCGATGACATCCTTCACAGCCAACATCCTTTGCGATATGGATTTTGTAGATAATTAACGATATGGTGAGAAACAAACACGATTTGATAAAATTATACAACCGCATTATCATGCCTATTTGAATTCTATCACGGATCCTGCCTTTTCAAAAGATGACTTGGGTTTTCTAAAACGGTATACAAGGCTTTATAGTGAGAATCAGCATCGCATCTTTCTAAAAATTAACACTAAGGGTCCTGAAGCTTTAAAATGGTAAATCAGTCATCGGAGCTACAAGTCGATTAACTTCTTCTCGGTTTAGGTTTTTGTCACTTCTTTATAGAGCTCCGTCTTGCGCCGCTGAAATTCTTCATTCGTCGTCGCAAAGGTATTCTCTATAAACCCTTTCTCCACTCTGCGCTTCGTGATCTGCCTGGCTGTCTCATTGACGATGAGTTCCATCAGATAGCTCTTTTCCCTGCTGCTCAACAGACCGTTCCTGATGCTTTCCCTGGTGAGGTCTTCGAACATCGCAGCGTTGATGGCGTGAGCGCGATTGATGGTGATGACACCCTTCACGGAATCGAAGAATGTCTGCCAGTCCTCTGCAGGCTTCGCACCGACTTCTATGTCGCTGAATAGGTCCTCCACGCCTTCTTCCTGCTTAGGGCGGCTGCGGATGAATACTCTGGCTTCGGCGGTGCGCTCCCTGCAGGTTGCCTGCACTGTATAATCAGCGCCGTCGGTGCCTGCGGGGAACGTGATGGGCACGCAGGCGATGGGATCGGCGATGGTGTGTGATTCCTTGATCGAAAGGCTCTTTTCACGGGGGATGAGCTCCTGTGGTGAGGTCATCCGGACATCGACCTGCGTGCCGATACCGTACTTGCCGAGGTCGGCGTATAGATTCAATGTATGGGACTTCCCGGGCTTGATGCGTGCCTGCGCAGGGATGAACTCCAGCCCGTATTCAGGGAAAGGAAGGTCCGCTTCGACGATGCTCACCGATGTCTCGGACGTATAGGCGCCGGTCTCCGCCGTTAGTGTGAACGGGCTTTCTGTCGGCACCTTAGCATGCAGGTGGATGTGCTTGGTGACAAGGTTGTTCTTATTCTCATCACCTTCAGTGTAGCTTATAGTGTCGGGGTGGAACTCAAGATGCTCTTCACCCGTCGATGCGATGCGGATCTTCTCTTCCGGCTTGATCAGGTCGACGTTGATGAAGAGTTTCAGCGCGTACTGCTTGTCCTTTGTGATGGTGATCTTCGGCCGCGCGAAAGCAATCCCTGACTGAGGCGGCTTCTCGCCCGGGTCGAGGCCGCCGATCTCTTCGAGCTCGAGCGCTCTCAAATAGCGGTTCATCGCCTCGAGCGCTTCGTTGATCTCGGTGATGTCCTTGAGGCTCTCCCGCGGCGTTTCTTTTTCTGTCTCGAGACGCTCAAGCTGGCGATGGACATGGTGTTTGCAGCGCTCGAAGAGCTGCTTGGTGAAACTGTGCCTCTCGTCAAAACCATCTCGGGAGTCCTTGAGAATCTCCTCGGGAGGTTCTGTGTTCAGATAGTCCCTGAGAAGGCGGTAGATCTCCGGGAGCACGAGCACACCCTTGATATGCCCTGCGTTGGGATGCTCGTCGAGATTGAACAACGTGTTGTCGTAGACGACATTGTTTTCATCCACTATGAGCACTTTGGTGTGGTCTTGCTTCCCTGTCTTTTTATAGAGTGAGAGCTTTCCTTCGATGGTATGGGATTCGTAGCGGATAGTGACGGGCTTTGCCTTAAGAAGAGACGGCTCCTTATCACAGAGAAAGCGTTCCGAAGAGAGCTTCCTCCGCTGTTTGTCGTGATGGAGCACGACTTCCCTTTTCGGATCGGCAAGCACGTAGCGGAGCATGTAGTAACGCTCGATCTTGTCCCCGATCATGTTCTTTTTAGGAATAGAGACCTTGTTTGGAAGGCCGAAATGAACAATCGTGCCATTGCCTTCTACATCAAATTTATTTCTGAGGTTCCGTATGTTGTTCTTATGGGTGACAGGGTTTTCGAGTTTAATACTTTGTTCCTTGTCCGCCATGATGAACTTGCATTTATAGAGCACATCATCCTTGAAACTCATGATCTCGGCTTTCTTTTTGGCGTAGGAACCGTTAAAGAGAACATCGGAAGCGCCCTGCCCGAACAGCCCCCGGATGGAATCGGTCTCCCCGCCACCGCTTCTGTCGGCCCCGTATTCAGTGAAGATATCCCGCATCGTGTCATCGTCCATGCCTTCCGCACGGTCGACGACGATAACCTCGCGTTTTTGCCTTTTGAGATGGATGTCGATGCGCTTCACACTGGTGTCGCCTGTGTTTTGCTCGAGGCGCTTATAGCTGTCATCCGCATTGAGAATGATCTCCGTCAGATACTTTAAAAAATCATTGGAGAGCGTCTTGACGAGGTCCCTTTTCAATTTCCTCGATGCCCGTCTTACCGGGTATTCATTCTTCTTCAGTGCAATCACCACTCTTTTGAAACCTAACGTTTGCTTTTCGCGTGTTCATGTATGGCCTTACCATTTGAAGTTGCCTTTTTCGCGTTTTTTGAACGCCGCCTCCAGATCATCCACAGCGTCACGCAAAGAAGCGATGATTCTCTCATAATCCTCGCGGGTATAGTGATAATTGTTGGTGTTGGCGAGATTCTCTAGAAGCCCGATATTCTTGAGAGTCTTATTTATGCGCGCCTCAGAGAGACGCTTGAATCTATCATGCTTGGTTTCTTCGCTCATAGCTTCACCCCGTGACGTTTATACTTTCAATGTAGAGAAAAAGACATCATAAATCAAGGAAAAACAGGTCATTGTCATATATTTGACAAAATGTCATGAAATATTCAAACAATATTCAACGATAGTCATACCCAACGGCAGCAAACCAAGTAAAAAACCGCACTCAGCCATACTGAAACAAGCTTGTGCGGTCGGCTACATTCGTTGTATGCAATATGCGTCGAACAAGACGGGTGATAAAACCGTTTCCCTCATACATACCCCTGCAATGAGATTAATATCAAGTCGACAGCCGGCGCTTAAAGACACGGTGAACCCTGATCTCCATAAGGCCATGAACCTCTCTTAAAACTAAGGACCGGCGTGCCCACGGCCTGTATAAAGATGCGGTGAGGAAGCTCCGCCGGGATTGCGTCATTTTCGTGCGCGCCTCTCGACTTGCGCCTGCATACCCATTATACTTCATGACCCTGCCGGAGCCCAAGACCTTCTGCGCATCTCAGCCCTGGCTTTCAAGATTCACGCCGAGGCCATGCACGACGCGGTTCACGTAATTGAAATACGCCGCGATCTGATTGACATGGAAGATGGCGAGGTCGTCGAGGCCTTCTTTGCGCAAGCGCTCGATATCTTCCTCTGTTATTTTATAGGGGGTTTCACTAAGCTTCATCGCGTAATCGCAGATCGCGCGCTCCCTTTTAGAGATGTCCGCGTTGTCATAGTCCACGCTCAACACTTCGGCGAGCTCCGCGCGGTCCGTGACATGCGCGAAGGAATCGCCGTGGTGCTTCACGCAGTAGGGGCATTCGTTCGCACTCGATACAACGACGCCGATCATCTCGCGCTCCCTTCTTGAAAGCGGACCGTCGGCGAACATGAGGTGCTCATAGAGGGCGATGTGCCTCTCAAGCGCATCGGGGTCGATGCTGTGGACTTTCAGCACATTCGCCACCTTCTCTTTTGTGCGTGCCTCTGTGCGCTCATAGATCGATTTCAGACGGGGCTTCTCTTCAGGAGAATATTCTTTGATCCAGGACATATTTCCACCTTGCTTTCATTAAAGTGGGTATTGTGTTCCTTCGTATTCATCAACTTTGAAATCACTGCCTAATGGGCCGGCACACGTACCAGTTCGTCCATCGGCCGACATCCAGGACCTCTATGTCTGAAAAGCAGGATTCCAGTGCCCTGACGGTTTTCTTGGTCTCCTCGCGGGCGTGGTCGCGGAAATAGAAATAATCGCCGCCCTCGAGCCATTCGACGGCTGACACCATCCAGGAGCGCTTATCGTTATAATCATGAATCACAACACGCTCCCTGGCGATCCTGCACATCTCACTTATCATCGCCTTCCGTTTCGACGCCTCAAGGCCGTGGGCGACATAGGAGGAGATGGCGATGTCGAAGCTCTTGTCCGCGAAAGGAAGCTTCTCACTCGCATCGCCCTGCACGAAGTCGATACCCTGACCCTTTGTCTTCTTCCTTGCCGTCTTCACCATGTTCTTGGAATTGTCAACCCCTGTCGCCTCTAGTCCTTCCTCCGCCAAGACCGAAAGGAGCGCCCCGGTGCCGCATCCCAGATCGATGACGGACTCATAGGCGGCCACATCCATAGTGGGCCTTATGGTGTTGATGATCTTTTTATAGTAGCGTTTCTGATAGCGAAAGAACAGTCCATAGACCGGGGCTATCACATTGAAAAGCGACCAATCCTTCCTGTGTTTCACCATGCCTGCTGTCCCCCCTTCTATGATGAAAAGCTATAAAAAGGCCTTATACCCTCACTATAGCATATAAGACTTTTATGGACCTATACATTCCTCAAATTCGTGAACCATGCATGTACATTGTATCCGCTTATTCATCCATAGCACCGGAGATAAGACAGCCATCCTCCTCATGATAGATGACAGAATTGGCCCCCCGCTGAAAAGCTTGATGGAAGCGTTTTGAGTTTCAATGCCCGCTTTCTCTCTAAGCGTATGCAAGGCATACAGTCCCATACGTGCGTGAAACCGAGGAAGGAACAGTCTATGCTTTCAATACATGTAATAGTCTATGATAAATCCCTGCAACCGATGATGTATCCTGGAAGAATGTTACAATAGGGGTGCTATATGCCAGGAAAACGAGGAAGGAAGAGAGACATGAAGATCGAACGTTACAACAGCCCCCGGGAGTTCATGGATGATGTGGAGGATCTTCTGCTCAGAGCGCCTCGCCTCAATAACCTGATGCTCGGACTCCTCGGACATATCGAAGAGCGGGGCGCCGGCCCTGACGATGTCTTCCTGACAGTCAGGCAAGGCGGAAGGCGGCTCGCGGGGATGATATCAGGACTCTATCTGATCCTCTACGCCGACACCGCTGAAGAGGCGTTCTACAATGAATTGGTGCGCTATCTCGAAAAACAGGGCATCGACTATCCGGGGGGCATCGGGCCCCGAACCTATTGCGACGCCTTCAGACAAGCCTACGAAAGTCACACCGGAGAACGGATGGAACTAGAAATGCGCCAGAGAGTCTTCAAGATCGAATCCATCCAGAGGAAATCTCCGCTCGAAGGACGCCTCGTGCAGGCGAAGAAGGCGCATTTTCCATGGCTGAGGACCTGGATGGAGGACTTTGCGCAGGCCATGGATGAAGAGGACCTCGACGGCGAGGAGAAACTGAACGAATTGATCGAGGCAAAGCGTCTGTTCCTGCTCGAGCATGATGCCAGCTACGTCTCGATGGCGGCCGGCATCCGGCCGTTTCAATCAGGCATATCGATCGCCTATGTCTATACCCCGGCTGAATACCGCAACCAAGGGTACGCGACAAAATGCGTCGAGCTCCTGACAGAGCGCCTTCTTGAAAACTACGCCTACTGCACGCTCTATACGGACCTTTCCAATCCCACCTCCAACAGCATCTATAAAAAAATCGGCTACCGCCCCGTCGGGGATTCGGTGGTCTATAAGAGACCTTCAAGAGGGGTTTAGAATCTTCACCGGAATCAATGAGCACAATCATTCTGAACATGCGGAGGAATTTTATGAGCAAGGATGACATTATCCGGACACTCGTTTTCCTGGCCGTCGCCGCCCTGATCGTCCTAGGTTTCGCCATGTGCGGCCTCGACATGCCGCCGGGACCCGCACTCTATTAAAAGACCGGCTGGTCAAGCCGGTGGAATGCC
>SL_8KL_010_SEDDRAFT_10004986_pt1 | contig 10518 bp, 12 predicted proteins | sample SodLakKL_010_SED_4_FD_11160 | JGI IMG/M metagenome (IMG submission 11160) | reverse complement strand
GTAGGGCTATCAGAAGACGAAGAAAACCCAGGAATATTCATGGAATACGCAGACACAGGAAAAGGAGCAAAGGAAATAGAAAAAACAGGAGAAAGATCAGTAAAAGAAGTATTCAGCTTCAGAAACTGGCAAGTAAAAGACATAATCAGCAAATCAGCCGAAACAAGACCAAAAAGAAACACCTACGCCTGTGCACTGGCAGCAGTACTGTTCTTCCCGGAAGAAGACTAGAAAACAGAAAAACTTCTTCCAGAATACTGCCCTAGACCAAACTACCCAATTGACCTAAACAAAAGTTTATTTAAAATAAACCACTCACTTAATTAACACTATGAACAGAGAAAAGAAAAAGAAATCCAGAAGCCTCAAAAAAGAAAAAATAAAAAGAGAAACCCTAGATAGAAAAAAGATGAAAAAAGACGTCCTACAAAGCGAAAAAAGACTAAGAGAATACATAAAAGAAAGAATAAGAAAAATGGATAAAAAAGAAATCCTCAAATACGAAAACAAAGGCGAAGTATCGGACCAAATACTGAAGGAACTGGAGGAAGAGGCGAAAAAACAAAATATAGAGATCCCCTCAAAAAGAATAAACAAAAAAGTAATATACAGCGTGATAAACAGAGTGGACGACGACTCAGATATAGCTCCAAAACTAAACATACTCACAAAACGGAGCAGAAGAGACGAACAAGAAAATAAAAAAATAATAAACAGTATAAAATCCGAATTCGGGAAAAAAGAAAGAGAAGCTCAACAAATACTCGAAAAATCCAGAAAAGAAGGAAAATCAATATCTCAAATATTAAAAGAGAAGAATAAAGAGGTTAAGGAAAAAGATAATAAATAATAAAAAGAAAAAAGATTTTTGAAGCTTTTTCAGCTTCTATTACCATCTATTCTTGAGGATAAAATTCTATGCACTCTATTGCTGCATCATTCATGACTTCTTCAAATTCTTCGCTGTATTCCTCTTCCATCGACTCTTCCATGAATTCCTGTTCACCGAACTCATCTAATATGTAGTTGTAGGTGCATTCGCAGAAATCCTCGAGCTCTTCGTCTTCTTCCATGCATCCTTCCATGTATACATCCCTAATACCATTTTCATATTCTGTTTCTTCGTCTTCGTCCTCTGTTTCATCTGTATCCTCATCATCTGTTTCCTCGTCTTCTTCATCAGTCTCTTCTGTGTCTTCCTCATCTGTCTCTTCCGTCTCTTCCATTTCTTCATCTTCTTCACCGTTTACTTCTTCTTCGGGATCTTCCTCTGCAAAAGGACCTATACAACCGATTCCGATCAGAAGAACTCCGATCAGTGCAAGCGATATTATTTTTCCTTTCATGTCAATCATCTCATTTTGTTGAGGTAATTGAAATATATAAAGATTGATCCATCTAGATAGATAAAATCTATGAAAAAAGTGATTTAAATAACTATTAAAATACTAGAACCAGTCTGGCTTGTTATCGATCTTCTTCCATTCCGCAAAACCGCGCTTCTCACCCTTATAATAAGATCTGTAAGCTTTTACAGGATCTTCGGATTCGTACTTCTTGGGCAATGCCTGTGCAAAAGAAGATCTCTCTTCAGTGATAGATTCTTCGGAGAAATCGGGTAATTCACTTAGATAAGGTAATAGATCTTCACAAGAATGTCTCTTACCATACCTCTTTTCAAATTCATTTAAAAGAGCTTTAAAATGTTCTAAAGCCCATTCATAGTTAGCTGAGTTTTCCCTAACCCATTCACTACAAGGATGATTCACATGAGTCTCCTTATAAATCTTATCCTTATCCATATTCGTTCCAATAACATGGTGCGCTGTACTCAGCATCTGAGCTGTTTCCAAAGGCATCTTAACCACGTGTTTATCACACTGCATCTCAGCAGCTTTCCATGGATCCTCGCTCAAAACAAATATGTTCATATCCATCACCTTGGTTAAATATAGTGATATCTTAGGCACTACATTTTAATTATGATAAATTCAAATGAAAATTAGTTTTGGAAAGGTAGGGGAACCAGAAAATCTTTCTTAAGATCCTACCGAGAATTAGGAAAAAAGCTTCTTTTTTTCCCCTACACCACTATTACAACGCTCCCTCCTTATAAACCCTCGCTTTTTTAACCCCTATCTCCTTAAATAAAAACACATATAAGTGAAAAAAACGTTAAGGTAAACCGGTGCCCAAATGGAAAATCCTAAAGAGAAGGTAAAAGACTACTACAAGAAATTCAAAGGAGAAGAGAAAGATCCTGATAAATCAAGAAAGATTCCAGTATCACTCATAACATCACTCACCTTAACAATCATCCTATTCATCCTAGGAAGGAGGAACTTGATAGAGTTTAATTTCCTGCCTCAAGTACCATTACCGGAATACATAAACCTATTAATTGAGACTTACCCCTACGCAATACTAGGTGTTACATTAGCAGCTATCGTGGTATTCAGCATAACCATCAAGAGCTTTAAAGCATTCAAAGATAGCTCAGAGAAATCCTACTGGGAAAAAGCGATAGGATTCATACATTACACCATAATAATACCAACAGTAATACTTATTATAATCTATATAGCCTTCTTAACTTTCTTATTAGGATTCACTGCACCTATAAATAACTTCATTTCCGTATTAACGCTATTAGTATCTTTCCTGTTATACGAGTACTTCACCTCAAGTTTCTTAATATCTATAGAGTTTAAGAAGAGATTTAGCGCTGGATCGTACGAAGAATTAAAAGAGAAAGCTAAGAAAAGAAGTATAAGTCCTTTTACTCTCTTCAAGTTCTTCTTACTAGGTGTTTACGCAGTGTTGTTATTCTACCTAATTGTTATCAACTCTGGAATGGAAGCCATAATCATGGTCCCCACTGCATGGATATTCCTAGTAACTCTGATGAATCTATCTCATGCATTCAAAATCCTTTCAGAAAATATCAGTGTTGTTAAGGTGAAGCTGAGTGAGAGAGCTACTGGTAAATCAACCGTAAAAGAAGAACCTAAAGAAGGATTGTTCCTTGATGAAGAAAAAGGATTTGTGAAGATCATGCTGGAGGATAGTTTCCCTAATTGGTGTTTGATAAACGAAGTGGATATTGAGTTAATGGAGTTTGAAAAAGAATAGAGTTCAAGAGACTACATGTTTAGTCCTTCTGTATCTTCTTTTTCCATCTTTCTCTTCAATCTAAAAACTTCCATTGTCTTATTATCATCCTTTAATCTATCAATTATTTCTTTGTAATTACTTTTCTGTATTTCTCCTTTCTCTATCATCCGAGTAATGTGGTCCTGACCTTCTTTTTCTATCTTTTCAACGGCTTTTTCAGGTTCAAGAGCTTTTTTCTCTCTTCCTTGTTCTATGTAGAGCCCTTTCTTCTCAGCGTCTTCGGGAAGAAAAGCTTTTGCTCCTGCTCCTTTTCTAAACTTTTCTTTTTCTATACCTCTGTTTTCAAGGTACTTTTTTCCCTTCTCTTTCAGAGTAACTTCGTATATTGGCTTTTTATCCCCCGATTCTCTTTCAACCACCTTACGAGCGAGTTCGGACATCGATGTAGCTACTTTGGATCCTTGGTATTCTTCTTTCACTTGTATATGTTCAGCTTTATATGGCTTTTCTCCTTCTTTGGCTAGTTCTCCTCCTTCTTTGAGAACTTTTTTACCTACAAGTTTCTTTTCTCCCTCAGCATTCTCTCTGACCGCATTGATCTCTATACATTTCTCTCCATTCTCTGCTTTTGCTTCTCTTTTTCTGAGTATAATTCTTTCGTTTTCGTATGGAGATGGTAGAATAGCTTTAGCCTCACCATGTCTATTTTTCTTTTCTACTTCGCTCACTTCCTTCCAGTCGGAGCGAGTCATCTTCTCTTTCTTCTTACCATCCTTTTTTCTTTTCTTATCTTTCTTCTTGTGGTTTTTAGCCATATTTTCCACCTTTATTTACCTGTCCAGCCTATTCAAAGGAATCTCCGGGTAGGAATCCCAGGAAGAACAGGAAGAATAGGAAGAACAGATTGTAAAAGCTCGGGTTCCAGAATCCCAGAAATCCTGAAAATCCTAGAAATCCTAAGTATCCTAGTTTTGAGTAGTCCATGGTTATCACGATTAACATTAAGTCACCGTGATTTATAAAAATTCTTTTTAATAAAGTTGAAGAACATAATTAACACGTGGTCAAAATGAAAACCTTTCTAGGAATAGATCTGTCCTGGAGCATGGAACCAGATTCAAGAAGCAGCGGAGCATGTCTTCTGAACGAAGAAGGCAAAGTGCTCGAGATGAATCATGTTGGAAAGGACAAAGAGATAATTGAACTAGCCAAAGAACACGGAGCCGACTACGTAGGTATAGATGCTCCTCTAAAGGTTCCTAATGAAGAAGGTTCGAGACCAGTTGAAAAGGAACTGGCTAAGAGAGGAAGACCGGCCTATCCAGCGAACAGAGAATTCTTCAAAAAACACTACGGAGGAGTTAGAGGAGAGAGACTGGTTGAAAAGTTTCGGGAAAAGAACTATCCGTTCGTAGAAAGAACAAAGGACAATGAAAAAGGAGTGATAGAAGTATATCCAAATCCAACTATCAAGGCTCTGCTGGGAGATATACCTGAATACAAGAACGTTAAGAAAGAAAAGGTTAAGAAAGGAATAAACAAAATATGGGAAAAGCTACAGAGAGAGAAACTGCCTATTGACATAGAGATAAAAAGATTTGAAGAACTGATAAATGAAGAAGAATCAAAAAACATATTATCCAAAGAACTGAAGAGAAAAGGAGATCTACTGGATTCATTCTTCTGCGCCTACGTACTCCTACTCGATTATAAAGATATTTCCAGCGTTGAAGTAATAGGTAATAAAGAAGAAGGATACATATTAACACTGATAGAGAACAACACTAAAATAACTGAATTCACCGATAATGGAAAAAGTGATTAAATTGGATAAAATATACATAATTCCAGTTATAATGTCCACAGCAGTCATATTCGGATCAACTCTACTACTTCTAAACAATTTGGAAACAAGAGGAACTCCAAGATACATCGAAGAAGTGCTCGTATCCAAAGCAAGAACAGATGCATCCAGCTGCTCAAGAGCACTATCAATGAGCAACAAACCAACAGGCTTTGAATGGGATACAGAGAGCAGCGAGGAAATATGCGGTAATATATGCCTTGGGAGATGGCTTGAAAAAGAATCTGGAACAGTAACGGAAGAATCCAGGCAATACCTAGAAGGAAAGGGATACGATGACTACCTAGTGGAAGCAGCTTGCTTAGCCGGAAAACCGCAATGGATAACTGAGGGTCAAAATTAATTCAAACCAGCAAGAGATAAATAGAACCAGGCACACAAGACATAATGCAAGAAAGATAGAAGAGGTGTTGGACATGGGAGATGAAAAGAAATACAAAGATAAAGAGGAGAAAGAATTAAGAAAAAAAGCCGAGAAACACAATAGAGAAGAACTGATTAGCCAAACCAAAGGATTATTGTAAGAAATGAGAAAAACCAAATATATTTTATTCTCTACCCATCTCAAGACCTAGAGCAAATGCCTTGAGGTTTTCCTCAACATTACGTGGAGCCATGGATTCCACGGCACTACGTACAGTATCTTTATCAAGAGGGAGTTCTCCTGAAGACACCGCTGCACCTACTAACATCACGTTACCGTATATTATATCTCCGAACTCTTTTTTAGCTCTTTTATCCGTTTTAAATACCTTTATATCCTTCGCAAATGGCTCTATTCTTTTCTTTATCTCATCCATATCTGGGTAAGGAACGTTTTCCAGGTTACCGTAGATCGGCATGTAGGGATATGTATTCAGAACAAAGTTAGTTTTATCCTTTCTAGCGTATTCGGTTGCTCTTACCGCTTCTATTGGTTCGAATGACATGACTAGATCCACGTCAGCTTTCATAGGTGCTGGGGAGTGAATTCCTTCTTTATCTCCGAATCTTATGTAGGTTGGGATCGTGCCTCCTCTTTGTGATAGTCCGTGTAGTTGAACTCCTCTCACGTATTTTCCTTCTTCGTGAGCTGCTTTGGTAATCATTACTCCTGTTGTTAGTACTCCTTCTCCTCCGACTCCTGTTAGCAGTAGATCAAATTTCATTTTTATTCACCTTTCCTCGGTTTTATCGCGCCCTGTGGACATACTTGGCTGCACACGCTGCATCCAAGGCATATGTCTGGATCTATGGTGTACTTTGGCTCTTCGCCTTTTTGTTTTCTTTCTTCTTTTATTGCTGGGCAGGCGAATTCTTCGGTGCATATTCCACACTTTGTGCATTTATCTTGTTCCACTTGGAACTTGACGATTGGTTTTCCTTCTCTTTTCTTTCTTCTCTTTGTAACTAGCCTGCATTCTCCTTTGCTCACGAGTACTCTTAATCCGTCCTTTTGTTTGAGTTCTTTTATTTTTTCTTCGAGTTCTTCTTGGCTGAAGGAGTTTGCTATTTCTACTTCTGCTCCCATTGCTTCTGCTATGTCCTCTATTTTTAATGGGGTGACGTCCTCTCCCATTCCGGTTTTTCCCGTTCCTGGGTGTGGTTGGTGACCGGTCATAGCGGTCCATCTATTATCGAACACAACTATCAATGGTGCTTCTCCATCGTTGTAGGCGTAGTTAGCTAGTCCTGGCATTCCATTGTGGAAGAAGGTTGAGTCTCCTACTGTTACCACTACGTCCTGGTCGCTGACTTTCTTTACCCCATGGGTGAGCCCCAGGCTCGCTCCCATGCTTATAAGGAAGTCCTGCATGTCGTATGGTTCGAAGGTTCCCAGTGCGTAGCATCCCACATCCCCACCGTACATTATGTTCTTTCCATAGATTTTTTTCAAGGCGTAGAATGTGGATCTGTGCGGGCATCCTGGGCAGAAAACGGGTTTTCTCGGGGGTAAGCCCTCCATCGCATCCTTTGCTTTTTCTTCATGTTCTTCGAAATCTATTCCTATGTCTTTGTCGAAAACTTCTTCTAACGCGGGGATGATTACTTCGAGGTTGTACTCTCCGTCCTTTGGGAGGAGATCCTTCCCGTGTATCTTTAGTTCTGGATTCGTGTCTTTAGCTATCCTTTGAACTTCTTTTTCAACAAAAGGCTGTAGTTCTTCTACAACCAGTACTTCTTCTTTATCTTCTATGAAGTTTGATATGAATTTTTTTGATATTGGATAAGTCATAACGAGCTTTGCCAACGGTGCATTTATGTCGAGTTTCTGCATTGCTTCCTTAACATAATCGTAGCTTACTCCTGAAACTATGATACCTATTTCGTCCTTTTCAGTTCCGCTTTTTTCCACTCTGTTCAGTTTTTCCCCGTACTTTTCCTCTATCTCCTCTAGTTTTCTGTCGACTTTTCTGTGTTGTCTTTGTAGTCCTGGTCCAACGTTGTCGAACATTTCTTCTTCTCCTTCGAAGTATCCTTCTGTCTCTATATCTTTTCTTTCACCTAATTCAACTGTCTCTACTGAGTGGCTTATCTTCGTGGTTGTTCTAAGTATGAACGGTAGTTCAAATTCCTCTGAAAGATCGAATGCTTTTTCCGTGAGTTCTCGGGCCTCTTGCGGGTTTGCGGGCTCTATTATAGGCAGTCTGCACATCTCGCCGTAGTAACGTGTGTCCTGTTCGGACTGTGCGGAGCTCCATCCCTTTGGATCGTCAGCTACCATGATAACCATACCGGCTTTTACTCCGGAATAGGCTACCGGTGAAACTGAGTCCGCAGCTACATTCAATCCGAAGTGCTTCATTGGAACTATGGAACGTACTCCGCTCCATGCTGCTCCTGCAGCTGTTTCAAAAGCAACTTTTTCATTGGAAGAATATTCAAAATAATAATCGAGCTTATCTGATAACCTGGAAAGAGTCATAGGCACCTCTGAACTAGGTGTTCCTGGATAGGAGGCTACTAATCCTACACCTGCCTCTATAGCGCCTCTAGCTATTGCTTCGTTCCCTAGCATCGGTACTTTTTCACCGGCTTCTTCCAAACATCTCATATTTAGAGTAAGGTAACCCCTTTATTTAAATCTTTTACAGATGATGAAATTCTTTGACCTGCATTGATAAAAATAACTATGGTTAATAAATAAAGGGAAGAACTGCATAGATTAACCCGGTGGAAAACATGAGCGAAGAAGACTTCAAAGTAACTCCTTTCGAAGTAGAGGGAAAAGTGGACTACGACAGGCTGATCAAGGAATTCGGAACGGACGAGATAGATCAAAACCTACTTCAAAGGATAGAGAAAAACGCTGGAGAGCTCCACAAATTCCTTAGAAGAAAATACTTCTACTCGCACCGAGACATGGATAAGATACTGGACGACCACGAATCAGGAGAAGGATTCTTCCTATATACAGGCATGGGGCCATCCAGCAAGATGCACATAGGGCACCTACCAGCCCTGATGTTCACTAAATGGCTTCAGGAAAAATTCAACGTCAACCTATACATACAGGTAACCGACGACGAAAAGTTCCTTTTCAAGGACAAAGAATACGAACAAGTGCAGAACTACGCGGACGACAACATAAAGGACATAGCCGCGCTGGGATTCGACGAAGACAAAACATTCATATTCAAAAACACGGAATACGCGGGCCATCTATACGAAAAAGCAGTGAAGATAGCTAACAGAATCACCTATTCACAAGTAAGATCCACATTCGGACTCGACAACAGCTCCAACATAGGGAGCCTGTTCTACCCAGCCATACAGATGGTTCCAACCCTATTCGAAGAAAAAAGATGCTTGATACCTTCAGCAATAGAACAGGATCCGTACTGGAGACTACAGAGAGACGTAGCACCAAAACTAGGATATAAAAAGACAGCTGCAATACACAGCAAGCTACTACCAGGATTGAAAGGACCCGAGGGAAAGATGAGTTCATCCAAACCCAGCACAACCATATTCCTAGACGAAGACATAGATGAGATACCTGAAAAGATAAATAAATACGCCTACTCAGGAGGAAGAACAAGCAAAGAAGAACACAGGGAAAAAGGAGGAAACACTGAAGTCGACACGTCCTTCCAATGGCTACAAATACTCCTAGAGGACGACGATGAGGAAATAGAAAGAATAAAAAAAGAATACGAATCAGGACAGATGCTCACAGGAGAACTGAAACAGATAGCGATAGAGAAACTGCAAAACTTCCTAAAGGACTTCCAGAAAAAGAGAAAAAAAGCCGAGGAAAAAGTAGATAAATTCAAATACAATGGAGAACTCGCTCAAAAAATGTGGGAATAAATCTTAACAAAGAACTTGGAAACCAAATAGATAAGAGGGATTTTAGTGAAGATAGCCGTTATATCAGACATGCATTTAGGATACAAATCAGGAACCGAAAGGGAAGAAGACGCGTTCAAACAAGCGGAAGAAGCAATGGACAAAGCACTGGAGAAAAACGTTGACCTGATCCTACTACCAGGAGACATATTCGATGAAAAGGTACCAAGCCCGGAAACACTATCAAAAGCCATAAAGATACTGAAAAAACCACTTACAACAACACAAAGAGAAGTAGAAATAAAAGAACTCAACAAAGATGAAGAACAACTATCAAAGTCAAGCGTTCCAGTCATAGCTATCCACGGAACACACGAAAGAAGGAGCAAAGGATACGTGAACCCAATAGAAATGCTGGAGGACATGGGGTACCTGATACACCTTCACTGCGACAGAACAATAGTAAAAATAAACGGAGAAGAGATAGCAATACACGGAATGTCCGGAGTACCGGAAGAATACACCAAACAGGTACTGGAAAAATTCAATCCAGAACCTGTTGAAAACATGTTGAACATCTTCATGTTCCACCAATCACTGGAAGAATACATCTACGATCCTGAAAACACATTCCTCAAAATAGACGATCTTCCAGAAGGGTTCGACCTATACATAGACGGACACATACACCAAAAAGACCTTATAGATAAAGAAAAAACAGTTCTGTTCCCGGGAAGCACAGTGATAACACAGATGCGTAAGACAGAAGGTGAGAAAGAAAAGGGATTCAACATAATCAACACAAATGGAGAAAGATCAAACTTAGACATAGATTTTATCCCAATAAAGAGACAGAGACCGTTCAAATACCTTGAAGTAGAGCTCGAAGGAGAAAAAGCCTCAGAAGTAATAGAGAAAACCAGAGAAAAGATACAGGAACAGCTAAAAGAAATAAAGAAGAATACTGAAAGCGAGGTAAAGCCAATGATAAAAGTCAAGTTAAAAGGAGAGATACCTGAAACACATGCAATGCACATAGACAAGGGAGAAATAACAAAGGACTTCAATGCATTAATAGAGATAGATAAAGAATACGAGGCAGAAGGGCTGAAAAACCAGATAGAGAGCTTTAGAAAAGCTCAAAGACAGAAGAAATCCATCAGACAAATGGGAACGGAGAAACTGAAAGAAATGCTCGAAGACACGGACTACGATTCAATGGAACCTGAGGAACTGATCAACCTGTTATCCACAAAGGACGCGACCGA
>SL_8KL_010_SEDDRAFT_10004985_pt1 | contig 10520 bp, 9 predicted proteins | sample SodLakKL_010_SED_4_FD_11160 | JGI IMG/M metagenome (IMG submission 11160) | reverse complement strand
CTCAAACTCGAGAGCCCAAGTTCTCCTCGCTCCACCCCTTTTCGTATCTTACTGCCTACAATAGTCTGTTCACTTATCATATATAAATCTTTTGATAGGCTACCGCTCAGAGGAGTTCAGACTCCGATTTTTAAATAGCCAAAGTACAAAAGAATTGTGATTATGGAAAATCTCACAGTAGCAGATAAAGTGACCGTTAGCCATACTCTTTTCCATTCGAAAGCTAATAATCTTCCAGCAAGAGTCATGACATTAGGTCCTGTTCCATAAACTGGTAAGAACATCAGCCAAAATATGCTCAAGTATCCAGCTTTTTCAACCAATTCTTTTTCTTTGATGATACTTTCAGCCTTTTTGCGAAGACTTTTCACATAAAGGCCTAGGTAAGGGATTTTCTCCAAGAGTGGATAATTTGCACTGACTATCAAAGAACTTTGAGAAGAGATAAACACGAGTAAAATCACTATGCCGACAGGATGAATTCCTGAAGCTAGAGCGAGTGCAGGTGATAAGATCCATCCGACTCCTAAAGCAAAATAAAAAGCAAGAAAAATTCTAAGGGCAGGCATATAAATTTCTGGGCCGAGTAGATATAAGATAATAACAGCAAAAACAGCAGGCAATATAGAGATGAAGAATCTGCTGAATATATTAGATATCAATACATTTTTAGTTCGTACTTCTCCTTTCAAATTTCAGACTCCCAAGAATTCAAATATTTCAGGAGGTTGATCTGCACTTGATAAAAACGATATGCTGAAGAAAAAGCCAATTGGTATATACGATACGGAGCGAAAAAGGGAACATGGGCATTGTTTAGAAAATGAGAGATGACATCTTCATCCTCATAAGCCTCAAGGATGAAATCTATCAATTCTTCATCAGACAAATCGATCCCATTTTCTCCTTCTTCTTCGAATGCCCCTAATATGGAAAGAAGCATTTGTTCAAGGTCCTTAGCTTTCTTCTCGATAAGAGATAGGTCCTCGTGGTATTCTATCTCGAAATCAATCCAATAGATTTCGCCCTCCGACGTAACTAGGCAATTCTGAGTGTTAGGTTCACCATGATAAAGATCTTTCTGGTGTATGTCTCTCAATCCTTTAGATATCTTCTGTATCGTGTCCAACTTCTCCTTTTTCCCTAAATCGTCGGATTTGAGTATGTCGTAGGCTACTTCTCCGTCGATCTTTTCCATCAATATTGCGTTATCGTGAACTGTATTGTCTATCTCAAAATCCGGATTTATGCTCTTCAGATACTCTTTTTCCCGAAGACTCCACCGTTTATTATCAAGTATCTTACGAGATTCCGTACTGGACAGTAATCGGGATATATTACTCAATATTCCATTTAAATAAAAGAGTGGGGGTCTTATTTTGACCAAATGACTAGTACCTCCCTCGCCATCCTTAATTTCTTTTATGACGCTACTGAAATGGCCGTAACTGTTATTTTTTTCTTTATTGAAAAATGTGCTTTCGAAGGTACATTCGTCTATCTTCTGGGCTAGGTCGATACCGGATAATTTTGTTCTAAAGTCCTCTTTACTGCCCATATGTACCACGAAACGGTCTATAATAAATACATAGGGTAATATAGTTTTTGCCGGCTTTTCGAAGACGCAATCAATGCTCAGAAAACATTTATAGAAGAGGTTAATCCTTTACAATCAGTATATCGAAATACAAGAATCGCTCCTTGAGGCTAAATATGCTTAAGAAAGGCCAAAAATGGTACAGAGAGGAAGAGATAGCGGAGAGTTATGACAAAAGCAGGTTTACTGGTGGAGGCAAAATCCTCGATTTCAGAGAAAAAGAGATGCTTCTATCACTGGTAAATCCAAATGATAAAAAGATTTTAGATATCGCTACCGGGACCGGTAGATTCGCTGAACTTCTCTCGAGCAAAGGAGGAAACATTATAGGTCTAGATGCGAGTAGAGAAATGTTGATGCAGAATAAAGTAGAAAGTGTTCAGGGAGATGCCTTGAACCTTCCTTTCAAAGATAAAAGTTTCGATATATCCATAAGCATGAGGTTCTTTCATCTGTTGGATCAGGAAGATATAGAAGATTTTATCCTTGAAGTGAAAAGAGTTACGAAAGACAAATTCGTTTTTGAGAGCCTACATCCCTTGAGTCTAAGAATTTTGTATCAATGGGCCCTCCCACAGGGAAGTAGCCTTTATTCCAATTCACTCTTGAAAAAGAAATTTTCTGAGCTGCCTGGAATAAAAGAGGTTATATTTTATCAAAAATTTGTCATTCCATACGGTTTTTACCAATTGTTACCTCTAGATATCGGGGAGAAGGTAAATGAACTCGACGAAAAATTATCTGAGGACCAAAAATGGCTCAACTCCACGATGTATTGGGAAATTTATTTTGAGGATTGATTCCTTGGTGATGTGGAGAATTTTATAAGACCACTGAAAGAAAATCCACGTTATATTTAAATAGAACCTCTGAGTAAATTAAAATAGCGATGAAGCGACTTCAACTTATTGAAGAAGTGAGAAAGGTACTTTCTAAGGCAGGGTTCTATCTTTCCAAACGAGAGTACCAAGAAATCATGCCCTTTGACATAATAGCCCGTAAGGACGACCGTTTATTTGTCATCAGTATCTCTGTAAATGCGGATAGCTCACGGATGAGAAATACTGAGCAATTGAAAATACTTAATGATGCGTTGGATGCTTTTCCATTATTGATCTCTTGGATAGGAGGGCAGAGAAAATTGAAACAGGGTGTTATCTATTCCCGAAAAGGTATCCCTCTTATGTCTCCGGAAACCTTTAAAGACATGATCCTTGAAGGTGTACCACCTTACGTTTTTTCTGCCCCCGGTGGATTATATGTCAAGATGAATTCAAACCTATTGAAAAAGGCTAGGAAAGAAAAAAAGATTCCTTTAAGTAAACTTGCAGATATAGCAGGGGTCTCACGAAAAGCGATACAAAAATACGAGAAAGGTATGGGGGCAGACCTTGAAGTGGCCTTAAGATTACAGGAATTCCTTGGTGAAGACCTTATCCTTCCTATTAATCCCTTTGAAAGAAAAGAGTACGAAGAAGAATACGAGATCTCGTTAGACCAATATTCCGGTTTGGAAAGAATCATATTTGAATCACTACTCTCCATAGGTTACAGGATAGTACCTACCTGCAAATGCCCATTTGAAGCGATTACAGAAGACGAAGAAAAGGTCTTTTTGAGTGGAATTAGAGACAGAGAAGACAGCGGGCTGAAGAAAAAAGCAAAGATAGTCTCTAACCTTTCAGATGTCACGGAAAAAGATCCTGTGATCTTTTTACACCAAAAGACCTCTAGGACCAACATCGAAGGTATACCTTTGATAGAAAAAGACGAACTCTCTAAGATAGAAGATAAGGGGGAAGTCTCAGAACTTCTGACTGAAAGAAAGGGTTGAAGATGAGAGATTTTAGTTCTTATCAGTTAAATAAAAAGGGATCAAAAATCTATATTTTCGGGATTGTCAAGGGCTTAGTATCCGAAGCAAAGAGACTTAAAAAGAAAATAAGAAGTCTTCGATTTGATATAGGAGGTTTGCCAATATCCAATGAAGAAAGGAAAGGACTTAAGGAATTTATGCAGAGCAAAGATATCGAAACCAATGTAGAACCTTCAACACCTGAAAGGGTATATGCGGAAAAACTCAAAAGGTTCGGAGAAGTAAGTCTTCCACCTCCATCCTACACCTTCTTTATGAATTATTGTTTAGAGAACGATATCGAAATTGAAGCACTAGATATGGACGAAGAACACTATACGATGGCTTACTGCGAGCACGTTACCGGGACGCAGTGGATGCGTCAAGCCTTGAGAGAAAAAGGTTTGAGGAGGAAAAAAATAGAAGCAGAAAATCCTGCAGAATTTGCAATCGAGTGGGACCAATTCATAAACAAATTGAAAGGTTTCCAAAAATTGGAAGCTCATCGTGAAAAAGTTATAGCAAAGAACATCGATCGAATCTCAGAAAGAGGCGATATGGTGGCTGTCGTAGAAGAAGAAAGAATAGATGGCATTTTTGATAATTTGAAAAATAGGCGAAAAGAATGATTACAGAAAAGTCCAATTAAAAACATGGGAAATGATAATAACTGTGTAGCGTCATCGTTTTATATGAGATGACTTTAACAAAAAATGAGTGAGACTTAACATGGATTTTGAAAATTCGACCGGGAATGTCATCAAAGATCAAGAGAAGCTTTCTTTTGATTTCATCCCAGAAGAACTTCCTAACCGGGAGAAACAGATCCAGGAGTTATTCGGTCTTTACCGGGGCATAGTTTCTTCTAATGTCTCCCAAAATGTTCTGATACATGGACCTGTCGGGACGGGAAAGACAGTAACAGCTAAAAGGTTCTGTATGGATTTTGAGGAATGGGCAAAGGGTAAAGATCAAAACATTGATTCGGTTTTCGTGAATTGCCGTAAGAGAAAAAATAATAGTTCTGCCATGTGGAAAATTGTTCATCACTTTGATAGAGGTTTTCCTGATAGAGGTTTTTCTGTTGAGGAAATGATGAAGATCGTGAAGGAAAAGATAGAAGAAAGGAATCTCCACCTTCTCGTGGTTTTAGATGAAGTAGATCCTCTCATCCAAAAAGAAGGTTCTGATCTGATCTATCTCCTTTCCCGGTTTGATGAGGAACAACTTTCTCCCGAAGGAAATGTATCAATAATTTTAGTTTCGCAAAAAAATGTTTTTGAGCTTCTAGAAGACAGTGCTAGAAGTTCATTCAAAAGAAGTAATCGGATCAGGTTTCCTAGATACGCCTCCCAGGACTTATTTCCTATTCTCAAAAACAGAGTCAAAGGAGCGTTTTATCCCGGTTCTATAGATGACGAAAAAATAAATCTCGTTTCTGATATAGCTGGTAAAGATGGAGACGGGAATGGTGATGCAAGATTTGGAATAGAACTACTTGAAAAATCGGCTTTGATCGCCGAGATGAAAGGAAGGAACGAGATTTTAACTGAAGATATCAGGTCAGCAAAAGGCGAGATAGATCCTTACTTCACCGAGAGCAGATTGAAAAATTTGAACAAACAAGAAAAATTGATCCTTCTCGCATCTACAAGAAGGTTAAAAGATCAGGCCTATACAGTAACTGGAGAAATAGAAGAATTGTACAAAGTTTTATGCGAAGAGTACGAGGTAGAAAAATTAGGGCATACTCAATTTTGGAAATATCTAAAATCTCTTTCAAATGAAGGATTACTGGGGACTAAAACTGTGTCAACTGATTCCGGAAGAACGACCAAGGTCTCACTATCGGACATTACAGCTGACAAACTCGAAGAAAAACTGGAGAATCTATTAGAATAATGGATGAAATAATATGTTGGATAAACAAAAGATTCTTACAATTGCAGTGATTTTTTCAATAATTGGGATTTCCACACTCTATATCTTTTCGGCTCAAAGTTCAACCAGAAAGATGGACATATCAGAAATAAATGAAGAACTTTTAGGTTCACGGGTGAGAACGGAAGGAGTCATATCTGAGATCTCATGGTTCGGTTACATGGTCCTATTCGAAATCAAAGAGAAAGGAGAAGAGGAAAGCTTGACAATAGTTTGTGATAGAGAAATTATTGATACAGATGAAAAAAGAAGAGAGATGGTCACAGGAGCGGAAGTTATGGTCGAGGGCGAGTTAGAAGAGTATGAAGGAGAGATGAACTTAAGAATCGACTCCATCGGAGAATTATCTATAGTGAATAAAGCGGTATCGAGTTTTACACCTTTATCGGAACTTTTAGAGAATCCAGAGTGGTATGAAGGTATGAAAGTCAAAGTTAGAGGAGAAATCTTAGAAGTAGATAACTCAACTGAGAGCTCCTCAATAATCTTAACAGACCTAGAAAGTAAAAGATACAAACTCCAATGCGAGATCGTGAAAGATCTATATGATGATGAGAAAGATATTGTGGGTTATCCAGCTGTTTTAGAAGGTTATATCAGATACGAGAGCGAAACAGGGACCTGGAAGTTGAGATGTACTGATTCATTCGAGGTGAAATCTTAATCTGTGGTTAGTTCGAGACGAATGCGGGGTGTATAAAACACAAGGATTATATATCTCATGATGACAATCTATTACCTGACCAGGAGGCCGTGGTCGACCGACGGGATCGCTCACTAGGTCTTAAGATCTAGTGAGACGAGCCTGAGGAAAGTCCCCTCTCCATAGGAAAGGTGGATCAGTTTAAACTGGTGTGGTGAGAACCACGGTTCAGGGCGCAGAAACGGCACGTCCTTCAAGGAGCTGTGACGCGTGCGAAATCCTCCGCAAGGCAGATGAGTTAACCCGCAGAGCTTTGAATTGAAGGGAACGATGAAACGGCCACTTCACCCCACTGGAGCAAGTCCAAAGAGCCGAGATGACCTTTCCGGGATCGGCAGGTAGGACGCGCAGGTGAATGTCGGCTTAAAATGAAACAGAAAGGGGCTTACATCGGTCACCTGGTCTTTAACTAAATCTACTACAATTTTGATTTTTTGGAAGAAAGGTGCCAATTTTGAAAGTAAAGCTTTAATAGTCTTTCAACAATCCCTACCCGAGTGAGGAAAATGGTCAAAGCATACTGTGTTAAATGTGGAGAAAAAGTCGAGGTAAAAAATCCGGAAGAAACTGAAATGAAGAACGGAAAGCCCGCGATAAAAGGAGAATGTCCTGACTGCGGGACAGGGGTTTATAGAATAGGAAAACCCGAATAAAAACACTTTTTTCTTTTTATTATGTATGTATTGGGACTAGAAGGTACAGCTCATACCATAGGTGCAAGTGTAGTAACCGATAATGGTGAAGTACTTTCCAACGTTTTTGAGACCTACAAAGAAAAGGAAGGGATACACCCTAGGGAAGCTGCGAACCATCACGCCTCCCGAGTGGTAAAAATAATTCAAAACTCTATAAAAGAAGCTGGGATAAAGAAGGAAGATATAGATGTGGTGGCCTTTTCCCAAGGACCGGGATTAGGTCCGTGTTTGAGGACCACGGCTACGGCAGCTAGAAGCCTGTCACTCTCTTTAGATGTGCCCCTCGTAGGTGTCAATCATTGCATAGCCCATTTGGAAATCGGTAGACTTAGAACTGAAGCTGAAAATCCGATCTTATTATATGTCTCTGGCGGAAATACACAGGTTATAGCTTTCAGCAAGGGAAGATACAGGGTTTTCGGTGAAACATTAGATATCGGTCTAGGAAATATGTTGGACAAATTCGGAAGGGAAAAGGGGATGAAATTCCCAGCAGGACCTCTCATAGAGAAAAAGGCAAAGAAAGGTAGAAAATTAATTGATCTTCCATATAGTGTTAAAGGAATGGATGTTGAATTTTCAGGTATAATGACAGCTGCTTTGAATAAAGACGAAGCTCTTGAAGATCTATGTCATTCGATTCAGGAAACTACTTTCGCTATGCTTACAGAGGTTACGGAAAGAGCGTTAGCTCATGTCCGCAAGGATGAGGTTCTGTTGGGTGGTGGAGTTGTTCAAAATGAAAGACTTCAATCGATGATCAGAACGATGACAGAAGAAAGAGACGCAGATTGGTATGTCCCTGAACCCGAATTTTGTGTAGACAACGCTGCGATGATCGCATGGACAGCTTATTTGATGTACGATGCCGGCATGTCTATATCTGTAAAAGAGAGTAATATAAAACAGAACTTTCGGACAGATGAAGTAGAGGTATTTTGGCGCTGAGACGATTTTTTGATGAGCCTATAACTCCGTTATTTATTTATACTCTCATCACGGTCCAAAAAATACTAGATAAGATGGACAAAAAAGAAATGAGTAAAAAAGAGCTAATAAAAAGGGCAAAGGAACCAGCTAAAAAGGCTATTAAATGGCATCCTTTTTATAAAGGAAAGATCGAGATTTTACCGAAAGTACGGATAAAAAATTTAGATGATTTTAGTGTGTGGTACTCCCCAGGAGTAGCTAAGCCCTGCGAAGACATTTCTAAAAATCCTGAGAAAGTCTATGATCACACCAATAAGTGGAATAACGTTGCAATAGTAACAGATGGCAGTAGAGTTTTAGGACTAGGAGATATCGGACCTGAAGCTGCAATGCCGGTGATGGAGGGGAAAGGACTCTTGTTCAAATATCTTGGTGGTGTTGATGCTTTTCCGATCTGTCTAGACGCTCACGACCCGGAAGATATAGTACAGGCTGTTAAATGGATTGCACCATCTTTCGGAGGGATCAATCTAGAAGATATTACTACTCCAAAATGCTTCTATATGTTAGAAAAGTTGAGAGAAGAATTAGACATCCCAGTATGGCACGATGACCAGCAAGGAACTGCCGCTATAACCTTAGCAGGTATAATAAACGGATTGAAGATCGTTGATAAGGATTTGAAAGAAGTAAAGGTAGGTTTGATCGGAGCCGGAGCTGCTAATCTATCTCTCGCTAGAACGATACTAAAAGCAGGTCTTCCTGAAAAAAACCTAACTCTTTGTGATTCAACTGGGCTTTTACACTCTGGTAGAGAGGACCTTGATGAGAAAGAAACACCTGAGAAGTGGAAATTCGCTCAAAAAACAAATAAAGAACAAAAAGAAGGGGGNATCCCTGAATTGGTTGAAGGTAAAGATGTGGTTGTCGCTGCCTCTGCACCAGGTCCTGACACAATTAAAAAGGAATGGTTGAAAGAAATGAACGCCGATGGAATACTTTTCGCCGAGGCAAATCCTATTCCCGAAATATGGCCTTGGGAAGCAAAAGACGCCGGTGTGAGGATCGTTGGGACAGGTCGTTCAGATTTTCCAAACCAAATAAACAATTCAATAGGTTTTCCTGGGATATTTAGGGGAGCTCTAGATGTAAGAGCGAAAACCATAAGCGATGAGATGCATATAGAAGCTGCACATGCTATAGCAGAAGTTGCCGAGGAGAACGGTCTTGACGAAGAGAATCTCGTGCCAAATATGGAAAACACTGAAGTTTACATAAGAGAGGCTGTGAGAGTTGGACTAAAAGCTATAGAACAGGGTCTCGCGAGAAAAGAACTTTCCCGAGAGGAAATAAGAGAAAAAGCCGAAAAAAGTATCAAATGTAGCAGGAGAAAAACACAAAACATGATGAAATCAGGAGATATTGAAGATCCTCCTCCTGTAGATGTAAGCTAAAAGTTTCTTAATCCTACCTTTTAAAATACTGATTTACTTTTTTTAGATATTAACAAAAAATAGTTTGAACAAAATATACTCAATAAAAAACCGGAAAATATAAAACAAATAACTATCACTATCGAACCATGAAAATTGATATCCCCTATGCCGGCGAAGAGGTTGAAGTAGAAGTAGATGATGAAAAAGTAAATGCGGTTCTTTATCCCAATGAAATGGAGAAAAGAGATGAGGATGAAGTGATACTTGATGCATTAAAAGATCCAGTCGGTAAACCTAGCTTTTCCGAGTTCATCACTGATGGTACTATATTCATAGTAAATGATGCAACGAGACCCACTCCCACCGCTAGAGTCCTAGAATTGGTGAAAGATGAGATAAAGAAATATGATGTCGAATTTATTGTAGCTTTGGGCTCCCATCGTGAACCGACAGGGGAGGAGTATGAACAGATATTCGGCGATATATACGAGAGGGAAAAAAATAATATTTATTTTAACGACGCGAAAAACGATGAGATGGTAGATTATGGTAAAACCAAGAGAGGTACACCCGTCAAGTTCAACAAAAGAGTTGCCGAAGCGGAAAATGTAGTAGCCATAAATACCGTCGAGCCGCACTATTTCGCTGGTTTCACTGGTGGTAGAAAATCATTCTTACCTGGTGTAGCGTCTTACGAAACTATTACTGCAAATCATGAATTCACTCTTAAAAAGGAAGCGAAAACCCTCAAACTTAAAGGAAATCCAGTCCACGAAGACATGATGGAATCTTTCAATAAATATGATGGAGATGTATTCGCAATCAATATGACGTTAGACAAAGATGGAGATGTTCACAGTGCGACTGCTGGTGACATGGAAAAATCATTCATGAAAGAAGTAGAAGTCTCCAAAAAAGTATTTGGAGTTTCTATAGATGAAATATCAGAAGTTGTGGTAACGGCAGCACATCCTATAGATGTCAACTTATATCAGAGTCATAAGGCCCTTGAGAATGGGAAACTAGCGCTTAAAGAAGGAGGAATTATCATACTTGTCTCAGCATGTCCTGATGGCATAGGACCGAGGAATTTCTATGATCTGATGGCCTCGATGGATACTCCTGAAAGTGTTATGGAGAAAATAGAGGAAGAATATAAACTCGGCTATCATAAAGCCGCAAAGATGGTGGAAGTGTGTGAAAGCTCATCGATGTGGTGTGTCTCTGAGCTTGATAAAGATGTGGCAGAAAAAGCCTTTATAGAATCGAAAGAGGACATTCAAACAGCCATCGATGAAGCTTTAACCGAGACAGGCGGTAAAGTTACATTCCTCATAGAAGGAGGCATGGTGGTCCCGAAGCT
>SL_8KL_010_SEDDRAFT_10004981_pt1 | contig 10533 bp, 4 predicted proteins | sample SodLakKL_010_SED_4_FD_11160 | JGI IMG/M metagenome (IMG submission 11160) | reverse complement strand
TTCAGCAGGTGGTTGTCATAAAGGCTTGCGGCATATTTGTCGGATTCGCCCGGTTTGGTGGCACTGTATGAAACCACCGGAATGCTTGCCCAGTCAGGGTTTTTGCGGATTATCCGGATCGCCTCGTCGCCGGTCATGTCTGGCATGCGGGTGTCGAGCAGGATCAGCTGTGGCTGTACCTGATCCAACTGGTCAAGGGCCTCCTGACCGCTGGATACCGTGATGGCTTCTGCACCAAGACTCTGAAGCAGCGCGGCAGCCACCTCAAGGTTGGAGGGGACGTCATCCACCACCATTACCCGTGCGCCCCGGAAAGAAAGTTTCCCGGATTCATCTTCAGCCGGGGTTGGTGATGCCTGCTTCTTTGGCAGCCCCATGCCCGGCAAAAGGACTTCAAACCGACTGCCTTTTCCCCTGGTGCTGTTTACGCTGATGGTGCCGCCCATCTTCTCTGTAAGCCGCTTTACAATGGCCAGTCCGAGACCTGTGCCCTGCTGTGTCCTTACAATATGGGGTGTCAGCTGGGAGAATTCTTCAAAAATATATTCCAGCTTATCTTTTTCAATGCCCTCTCCTGTGTCTTCAACGATCAGTGTCAGCAGGCCGGTTTTTTCCGCATCAGGTTTGAACCCGACTTGAATCCGAACCTTTCCGGCTGATGTAAACTTGACGGCATTGCTGACAAGGTTGAAAAGGATCTGCTTGATCCGTACCTCATCCAGGATCAGGTTTTCCGGAAGTTGCTCAGCGGTTTCCAGTTCAAAGGTCAGCCCTTTCTGATGGGCCTTCTCTGCAAACATTGACCGGGTTTCCTCCAGCATTTGCCCCATATTGGTGGGATGGGGGCTGAGGGAGATTTTCCCTGCCTCAATTTTTGACAGGTCAAGGATGTCGTTGATCAGTGCCAGCAGCTGCCGGCTGGCGGAGGTGATGGAACGGGTCATTTTTTGGTTTTCCCCCTCGGTAAGCTTTTCTTCCAGGATTTCGCTGAAGCCCAGAATGGCTGTAAGCGGTGTGCGGATCTCATGGCTCATATTGGCCAGGAATTCACTTTTAGCCTGGTTTGCGGTTTCCGCCAGGTTCTTGGCCTCCAGCAGGTCTTCCTCGGCCTGTTTGCGGGTAAGCAGCAGCCCGGTTTGCCGGGAAAAGATATTCACCACATGGTCGTCGATGTAGGTTTCATTCTTTGGCATCACAAAGAAAAAATCACCGATCATCCGCTCGCCCTGCATGATCTTGAGGATACACATCTCACCGAGACCGCCCAGGTTGTCAATGGCTTTGATCGCAAACCTGGGAAGGCTGTGCCCGGCAAGTTCTTCCATATTGCGAAAACGGGTCAGGGTGGTTTTTTCAATTTTTTTTGCCCGGATGGGATCGTGCAACCATGTTTTGCCCACGATGTCGTGCCCCAGCAGCGACGATATTTTTTGGAGCTGTTTGCCCATGCCCGAAGCGGCCATGGTGGTATAATGCGCCCCGCTTTTATCATATACGTTCAATGCCACAAAGCGGGCGCCGCTGACCTCCCGGAACGTGTCGGTAATGGCCTGGTAATCTGTGTTTTCAGCAGCCATCTGCAGAAAATCTTCGGCGGCATACACAAGTTTTTCCATCCGCAGTTCGGTGGCCTTGCGGTCGCTGATATCGGTAATGAATCCTTTGATATAACGGATGCGCTCCTCACGGTCCCTGACCCCATGCCCGCGTTCCCACACCCATCGCACTTCTCCGCTTTTACAGATGATCGGGTACTCGAGGGAGAACGGGTTGGGGCATTTCAGGTGATTCTCCCACTGTTTTCTTACCCTCTCAAGGTAATCAGGATGGATGAGCTGCCCGAATGCATATTGATGGTTGTTCACCACATCTTTGCAGGGATATCCGGTGGTGGTTTCAAATCCGTTGCTCAGGTAGGTCATGGTCCGGCTTGCATCCGGTTTGCAGCGATAGATGAAGCCCGGCAGGTTACTCATCAGGATGTTGGTGGTACGGAGCTCCTGCTCCAGCAGATAAGGGTCAGGTGTTGATTGATCAGTTTGGCGGGATGGGGGGGTGTTCCGGTTGCCCGGAGTGGATGAGCCTGGGTCGCTATCAGTGGATTCGTGGGGACCAGAGTCGCCGGCAGTGGGTGCGGGGGTGTGTGGGTTGCCTGGAGTGGCCTGACCATCGGAACCGCGTGAAGAAGCCCCACCACGGGTTGTGGATTTTTTGGATGATCTCCCAAACAGTAACCGTAGAAACCGCATAACAACACTGTCTGTTAGTTAGACAAAAATACGGTATTGAATGCCTTTACGTGCAACCTGACCCTGGCTGCGATACCGTTTATAAGTATACGGCAATATACGCCTTTAGTTGCAGTTGGCCATGGCTTTCTCCAGCGAGTGTGAAAGATCGTCTTTCAGCTCCCTTGCGTGAAAAGGTTTCTGGATGTACCCGGCAATCCCGCTTCTTTTCAGCTTGTTTTCCTTGCTGGTTTTATCCACATTGGACAAAACAATAATGGGGATGTTTTTGTGGGAGGTGTTTTTCCTGATTTCATGGATCAGCTCGTAACCGTCCATTCTGGGCATTACCAGGTCGGTTACAATGGCGTCAGGCCGCAGCCCGTGTTCAATTTTGTCCATGGCATCTTCGCCGTCCTGTGCCGTGACCACCTCGTAGTTTCCTGAGAGAATGATCCTCAGCATGGAGCGGAACTCTTTGATGTCGTCTATGAGAAGAATTTTTTTCTTCATGATACCTTTTTGGACAATTTGGGATGCTCCGTGCCTTTTCCGGGCTCCTCCAGTTATTCGCGGATTTTCCCCTGTCGTTTATTCGCGGATTTTCTTCCTGTCGTTCGGGGTTTTCCTTATGATTCGTGAATCCCTTGGGCTCGCATCCCATTGTTGGGGCAAAATAGCCATCCTTTTCAGGTATGGAGAAATGTTCAATTAATGTGCCAAATAAGTTAAAACACTAAAAAACAAACATTTGGAATTTTAGGCTAACTGCCGGGTGGGAAAAAACCTTCAAAATCGGAGGGGGATATTCCTCGTTTTTGCAAATGCATGCATCGTGTTATTAACGTTCGACCCCGAAGTGGTTCCATGTCACCTGGCGATCCCCTGGCGGTGCGATCCCTTCAGGATCAAACCAACAACTAACAACCGCGTGGCTCCGGACAAGGTTTATGGGCTACCGCCAGTGCTCTTTGCCCATGAGAACCAACAACTAACTTAGTGCTGTACGATTACCTTCTTGGCCTCCCTGGTTTCTCCGCTGCGCATCTCGATGATATAAACGCCGGCGGGCAGGCGGCCCGGGCTCCAGGTAATGCTGTGGCGGCCCAGCTCGTACTCGCGGCTGACCAGGTGCTGCAGGCTGCGCCCGTGAAGGTCGTAAATCCTGATGTCCACATGTCCGGCCTCGGGCATCACGAAAATGATATCGGTGCTGGTACGTACCGGGTTGGGTGAGGGTTCGAGCAGCCGCGGGGTGTCCGGGCTGTACTCCGGCTCCTCAAACTCGCCGTTGGGGTTGATCACCAGGGTGAAGCGGTTGGGCTTGTCGCTGGTCTTGGTTACGGGCTTGTCCACACTGGCCACGATCTGCCCGGGCATGGGAAATTCCCTCCCCTGGTTTACCGGAACAGTCGATTTGGTGGAATACAGGTCGAATCTGTAGGAACTCTCCCATCCCATGGAAATGGCTTTTTCCTCCTGGTGATCCATCAGTACCACCTCCCAATCGGCCGGCCAGTTGTCAGGCTTGGACCAGTGCAGGTGGTAGCTGCCGTTGAGTTTTTGTCCGTTCCGCTCTCCTTCCACATACATGGGGATGCGGAGGTTTCCTTCCAGGTCGACTGGCAGGTGGTTGATCACCAGTGGTTTGTCGTGCTGGTCGGTGGTGGTGTATAGTTTCAGCCAGTTGTCGTTCATGGATTCAAGGCGGTAGCCGTCATAGGGGTCTTCACCCATTCTGCCTTTTTCGGAAAAGGATACAAAGCTGTGGGTTTCCATGCTGTCGGCTTCCAGCCGCATTTCCAGGTCGATGGGGTTGCGGGTGGTCCGGGTCGTTACAGGGGCATCGGCTTGTTTACCGGAATCAGCCTCCTCGCTTTTGGATGCCGGAGCTGTGGTTCCGATAAACGCTCCGCCGAGGGTTTTGGCGTTTTCGTTCATTACCAGCTCCGGGCTGGATGCGTTTGCCCTGATCCAGAAGGCCTGGAAAGGGGCAATCAGGCCATGTTCCAGTGTGCCGGTCGTGCCGTTTGAAACCAGGAACTCACCTTCCCCGCTGTTGGCAGCAGGATCCCACACATAAACCGTTTCATCGATATTTTTTCTGGTGTCCCAGCCATCGTTATCGTCCCAGTTGATGCTGGCGGTGGAGGGGTTGCCCACCATGTTCCATCCGGTGTTCATTTCCACGATATCGGTATCGGTGATGGGTTCATTTGAACGATCCTTGTAGGTGACATTGAACTCGAATGTGCTGCCGTTGGCATGTTCCAGGCCGGTGGCATCCATGGTGATGGGAAGCTTATCGCTGTATTGGTTTCCGGTGGGGTTCCCCTCGCTGTCGAGGATGCCGGCCCCGTCAAAAATGTAGAAAAAATAACCGCGGCCACCGATAAAATCTTTATCTAAGCCATCCGGAGTGCGCCACGCCATGTTGGTGGTGCCGATCTCTTCTTCATCGAACCACAATAGGTTGGGCTGTTTGCCGGGGAAATCGGACCCGTCGAAGCCCTGGGTGACAAAACCTTCCATCAGGTCTGCGTAGTCCGTTTGGACGGGAGAGGTGATCATGCGCCAGCCTTTTTTGCCGTCTATGGTGAGCTGCATGCGCAGGTCACCGCCTGTCTGGCTGACGTTGGTGGTGAGCAGGCTGCTTCCGGGGGGCATGATAAACAGTCCGTTGACAAGTTGCAGCTGACCGTTCACTGCGTGGCTTTGCTGTGCTGTTACATTGTCCGGGTTGTCAATGCGCAGGTCGTTTACGTTTTGCGGAAGCCCGTTGCCGGTTTGCTGGGCTGATTCGCCATTGTAAACGTAATTGGCCCCGCTGCTGTAATTGCGAATGGCGGTCCGGATATTGCCCTCATTGGCCGATTGGGTAATCCCTTCCGGGGATGCAATATGCAGAGTACCGCCGGTTTGCAGCACAAAGGAGCCCCCTCCGTTTACCTGGTAATTATTTGAGGGTCCGCCAGTGGCAAGGGTGCCCGCACCATTGCCGGTGTCGTAAAGCGTCAGCGTGACCCCTTCATCCAAAGAAATGTTACCTGTCAGGGTGACGGTGTGGTCGTTGCCATTACTGCCGCCGATAAAAACATCTTTATCGCCCTGGGGAGCCTGCGATGCTGCCGGGCCGTCATGTCCGGTTACCGACCAGGTATTTGGTTCGTTCCAGTTTCCCGTTTGCCTGCTGTAAAATGCTGATGGGTCAATGGGGGTAGCAATAAAGGTAATTAATTCATCAGGGAATGGTTCTTCAAAAGCCCCGATGTTTTGTCTGTAAAACATCATAACCACCTCATCTTCAGGATCCATTGAATATCCTGACAAAACTGGTGTAATTGTATATTCCCTGTTCCCGGAGTTTTCCGGGAAATTGGAAAATAAAAAGAACCCTGCTGCATTGGTTGTAGTGGTTTCATCATAATCATTCCCTTCACAATGAACAGTTACCCCTGGAAGCGGGTTACCACTGTTGTCTTCAATATAACCAAGTACTCCGGAGTCGAGTTCGGTTGTTGTAAAATCCAGGCTGATATCATCTTGAATGTTTTCAAAAAGAATTTCTTCCGGAGAGAAGGTGTGCCGCTGATCCACCGGCGTGATGGTCACATTCGCCCCGTCCGGTATTCCGGTGATCTGGTATTCTCCGTTGGAATCCGTGGTGGTGTTTGTGATTTCAATGTCGCCGGTGGCATACACCGTAATGTCTTCAAGACCTTCCCCGTCCAGGGTAATGGTTCCGGAGATGGTATTGGTGGTGTATGTGGTGTTACCATGTACAACCAGAGAGTTACCGCCTGGGTTGATGAAGGAATCGGGGCCAGGAGCCAACAGGTCATTCAGGACTTCAATATTGGCATCCTGGGTAACCTCCGAGCCTTCTTCTACGATCAGGTCATAAAAAAAGATGGTGCTGTTGTCTTGCCAGGCTACATGGATGGTGGAATTTCCTGTTATGTAGGCCGTACTGGATTCGGGATGGAAACTTCCGCCTCCCTCCAGGGTGATGTCCCCGTCAAAATACATCTCGCCATTGCCTGCATTGAAAGATCCGTTTTTAATTGTCGAAGATCCATAAACTTTGAAGGTCCCATCATTCAGGTTGAAGGTGGCGCTGCCGTCAAGTGTAAAGTCCGCACGAATTCCGGAGGGATCTGGTGCACCTACGATCACATTGCCGGTGCCTATTTCCATGATGCCGCTCCCTTTGAATGTAAAATTATCAAGAAAGGTAATGGTGCCATCACCAACTGAAATTTTTCCTCCAGTGCTGGTTTCCTGATTCACAATGACGGCTCCGTCAGCCACATCTAATTCGCCGCTATTACCGATAGACATATCTTCAGCCACATTCAGGGTGTAGCCTGATCCAATTGTTAGCGTTTGATTATTAGAACCCATGGTGAGGCGCCGGATGGTTGTGGTGGTTTCAAGTGCAGGTTCATGGTTGTTAGGATCAATATAATTGATTATAGCCTCAGTATTTTCGTCCGGAACACCATTGGTCCAGTTGTCCGGGTTGGACCACTCCGAGTTATGGTTGCCCGTCCATTGGGTTTGGCTGGCCAGGGCATTGGCTGCCGGGATCATGAGAATGACAAACAACAGCAATGCCGACAGTTGGAACCCCTTATGCAGAAAACCGATCTGCAGAGGCTTCGACTGCAGGGTGTTCCCGGCGGGTTTCCCGGCGGCATTTGCATTGCTGCAACAGCCGGTTACCCGTGGCATTCTGTTCGTATGTATTTGCTTTCGGTCTGTCATTGCTGTTGAGGACACTCTTGGTCAGGTGCCACTGTTGTAAGTAATGGCTTTCTGATTGTCATTGTTTCCCTGACATGATCTGTCATCCAAATATACTAACAATTTTTTTACCAAAAAACGGAACAACCTAAATTATAGGGTTGTACGGAATTTGCGCGGTGGGGTTGCGCGTTTGTTTTTTGGGGATGTCTTCGTTTTTGAAGAAAGGTTGGTCAGCGCGCAGTGCTGACGGTTAGCTCAGGGCTAACGCCCTTCGCGGTTAGTCGTGGCTTCGCCACTCCGGTTAACGGGTGCTACGCACCCTTGGTTGTTGGTTCGTACGGGCGAACAGAGGGGCAAGTATCCGACAGGCTGGCATATGTCCCGTACAGTTTTGTTAGTAAAGTATGACCCCTTCAGGGTCGGAGGGGTGCGGTGGCTACTCCCGTGTTAGTAGCATGTGATCCCTTCGGGATCTAACCAACAACTGCCTGGGCCATCTACCAGCCCGTTAGTCTTTTCCCCTCACTCATCCCATGAGAACCAACAACCGGAGGGGCGTCAGCCCCGACCAACCAACAACCATGTGGCTCCGACCACGGCCTATGGACTACCCCCAGTGTTCTCATCCCATGAGAACCAACAACTAACTAACCACCAACCGGAGGGGCATCAGCCCCGACCAAAAAATTCAATTTTTTGCTGTAACTTTATATGCTTCTTGCCCGTTACACTATTGCGAACCATAAAACAAGCTGTCCGAACGCATGACAACGGCCCAGTACAATGAATGTGTAGACAGGTATTCTGATGGGGTGTACCGCTTCATCTTAAAGAATATCCGCGATGAGGATCGTGCACGGGATGTTGTGCAGGATAGCTTTGAAAAGATGTGGGTGAAGGTGAAGGAGATCAGTTTCGAGAAGGCCAGGTCGTATTTGTTTACCACGGCCTATCACACGATGATCGATTCGATCAGGAAGGACAAGCACCAGACACCCATGGAAGAAACGACACTGAAAGACCATGGATACAGGGATGAATATGCCGGATTGCAGGAAATACTGGAGAAGGCCCTGGGGCGTCTCCCCGCCGATCAGCGGTCGGTTGTGCTGCTGCGCGATTATGAAGGGTATGATTACCGCGAGATCGGTAAGATCACAGGGTTGAGTGAATCGCAGGTGAAGGTGTACATCTACCGGGCCCGCATCGCACTGAAGAAATATATCGGAAGCATGGATGCAGTGATATAGGATGGTTAGATGGTTGTTGGTTCTCATGGGCTGAGTGAGGGGAAAGCTGCCAATGGTTTTGGAAATGGAAGAGGAGGTTGTTGGTTCACGCGGGCCATGGCAACCAACAACTAACAGGCGCGAAGCGCCGGAACTGACAACTGGAGGGGCGTCAGCCCCGACTAACCGGAGAGGGCGATAGCCCTCGACAAACCGCGAAGGGCTTTAGCCCTGAGCTAACTGGAGGCGCGCAGCGCCGACAAACTAAAAGGAAATGAAAATCACCAGAAAAAATTACGAACAGTTCTTCCTCGATTATTTCGAGGGTAACCTGCCGGACAACAGGGTTGGGGAGCTGATGCGTTTTCTGGATGAGAACCCTGACTTGCGCGATGAGTTTGATGCTTTTGAGATGATTCGTGTTGACGGGGATGACGGGACTCGTTTCCCTGACAAGGACGCCCTGAAGAAATCCGGGCCTGCGGACGTGTTTGCCGGAAACGATGAGTTGGGCGGTGAGCATGGACAACCTGGTGCCGGTGAATTTGGGCTGCATGGTTCCCGTGGTGACCGCCATGATGGCCGCCATGGTGGCCGCAGGCAACAAGATGCGGTGGCAAAGTTTGTTGAACTCCGGAAGTCCGGCCGGGTTTCTGAATGCATTTCCCCGGATAATTACGATGAATATTTCGCCGCTTATGTGGAGGGCGACCTGGATAAAGTGGAACGGGCCGAGGTGGAAGCTTTTGCTGCTTCGGATCCCCGTTACGGACGGGAACTTGAAGTGATGCGCCAGACCCGCCTTGTCCCCGATCCGGCCATTCGCTTCCCCCGAAAGGGGTCGTTAAAAAGGCATCATATTGGGTTTGCCGCCTTTACCGCCCGGCGCGTGCTGCATTATGCGTCTGCTGCTGCGGCTGTGTTCCTGCTGGGTGTGGTGGCTTATACTTTGTTCCCGTTGCAGGAACCCATTCATGTGGCTTATGACAGGCCTGCTGAGGAGGAGGTGGCGCTACCGGAGGCCGTTGCGGAGGCGCCTGCCCCTCAGCGGGAGGAGGCCGTGGCTTCTCTCAGGGAGGATGCGGGTGTACCTGTTTCCGGTGAGGAGGCTGCCCCGGACCGGGCTACGGCTTTGCCGGCTGAGTTGTTCCGCCCGGCTACTGCGCCCGACCGGGCTTTTGCAGATGATCGTGCGATGGGGGCTCAGGTTGAAACTGAGGTTTCCAGGCCCATGATGGCGACGCGGATGGAATCCCGCCAGGTTGATTCGCATGCGGGACGTGTTGCGATTGCAGATGCGTCCGAAGTGATGTCTCAGGTTGCGGAAGGTGCCCCTGAACGGTTGAAAACCCGGGCTGAACTGACTCCACGCGAGGAGTATATCTGGCTTGCTTACCGCGAACCAGGCTACATCGCCATGGATGATCCGGATGCTCTCCGGGATCGGGAGGGTGCTTTACCCCGTGTGGCTGCGAGCCGCCTGCAGGAAACCGCGGGCGTGGACTTCCGGCGGCTGGAGGAAAGCCTGACTGAAAGCAGTTCGGGCCTGACCCAGTTTGCCAACCGGAGTTTTGCTGAGATTAACCGGTTTTTCAGCGGTCTGGTAACTGTCAATGAAAAAGGGGAGGATGGACGGCGTGTGCAGCTTGCCATCGGGGATGTTTTTGAGGTGTCCAGAACCGCTCCCGGCGAATAATTTCACTTGCTTTTTTGGGATGGAGGTTTGTGTTTCCAGCGGCGGTGCGACCAGAGATACAGGGCCGGCGCCCTTCTGATTTCTTCTTCCAGGGCTTTCATGAACAGGCGCCCGATCTCTCCCTCCGGCACTTCCTGGGGTTCTTCAGTCAATAACCCGATGTGTACGAGGTAATGGCCCCGTTTTTCCTTCCGGGGAGCCACAAAATACACCGGCATGTTCATTTTACGGGCCAGCTTATCGGGGCCAGAGTAGATCAGGGTTTCCTGTGATAAAAAGGTGGTTTGATATTCAGCCCCCGGGCCGGGGCTCTGGTCGGCAATCAGCCCGGCAATGATTGGTTTCCGGGTTTGGCGGTAACGCAAAAGGGCCCGCCCGATTTGGTTCTTCGGGAGCAGTTCGTGGGTGAACCTGCCCCGAATCCTGCGCAGTAGCTTGTCGAGGATTTTGTTTCTCAACGGGCGGTAAGCAGTGACCACGCTGAAGCTTGTCTGCAGTGTGACCGGCGAAGAGGCCCACTCCCAGTTCCCGAAGTGGCCCAGCAACCCCATTGCTGATTTCTCCTCTTTTTCGAGTTGTTTCAGCAGCGCTTCTGCCTCAGGGGTCAGGCGGCTCCGCTGTTTCATTTGCC
>SL_8KL_010_SEDDRAFT_10004980_pt1 | contig 10533 bp, 7 predicted proteins | sample SodLakKL_010_SED_4_FD_11160 | JGI IMG/M metagenome (IMG submission 11160) | reverse complement strand
TCAGTCGGGCGTGCGTTCCGGGATCAGGCGCAGGCGGTGCAGCTTTCGCCACAGGGTTGTGCGGTCCATCCCAAGGCTGCGGGCGGCCTGCGAGCGGTTGCCGTTGTGGGCCGCCAGGGCCTGGCGCAGGGCCTCGCGTTCATGTTTCTCCGCTGCGGTAAAGGGCGCCGGCGCTGCCTCGGCCCGCGGCGGCGGCCCGGCCGTGTCGGTGGGGGCGTTGGCCAGCCCGCAGCCCCGCAGAGCGTCGCGCACGATATCCTCTTCGATGGGCGCCCCCGCCTCTGCGAGCAGCCCGAGGGTCACCAGCAGGTTCCCCAACTCCCGGAAATTGCCCGGCCAGTCGTACTGATGGAGGAAGTTCCGGGCCGCGCCGTTCAGTTCCAGGCGGGTGTGGCGGGACCAGCGTTCGATCGCCGCGTCGAGATCCGCGGGCCGTTCGCGCAGTGGCGGCAAGGCGATGCACAGCCCTGCAAGGCGATGGTACAGCCCATCGCCGAAGGTGCCGGTCGCAATCGGCCGACCGCGTTCGTGGCTGAAGGTGGAAATAACCTGCATGTCGATTTGCCGCACGCGGTTTTCGCCCATGCGTTCGAAGCGCCCGTCCGCGAGCACTCGGTGCAGCGCCTGTTGCAGGCTTGGACGCATGCCGCCGATCTCATCGAGCAGCAACGTGCCGCCGTCTGCGTCATCGAGTCTCCCGTGCCTTTCGGCCGAAGCGCCGGGAAAGGCGCCGCGTGCGTGTCCGAACAGTTCCGACTCGAGCACCGTATCCGGCAGGGAGCTGCAATGGATCTCCACGAGGGCGTGGGCGGCGCGAGGGCCGGACCGGTGCAGTGCGCGCGCCAGCACGGTCTTGCCGGTGCCGGTCTCGCCCAGCAGGAGCACCCTGATTCCGGACGCGACCGCCCGGCGGGCTAGATCCAGTCGCATCCGGCAGTGGCCGTCTGCCGATTCGAGGGGTGACCCGGTTTCGAAACCGGTTGCGTCCCGGGAAGCCGAATCGAGCCGGGGATCGGGACGGACGGTGACCAGGCGCAGGCGCCGGTCACCCTCTGGCAGGGTCAGCGGTACGCTTGTGATCCTCACCGGCAGCGGCAACCGACCGCTGTCCAGCTTTGCGCGGAAGTCGAGGGCGCGCGGCGTCGGACGCCCGACCGCGTCGTGTTCGCCGGCCGCGATCGCTGCACGCACAAGCAGGCGCTGCAGGTTGACCGAACCCATGCGCAGCGCCGAATCGAACCGGGTGTCGGCGGGCTGCGCGAGCAGTTCTGCCAGGGCCGTGTTGTGTGTGAAAATACGACCGTGATCATCGACGAGCAGCGCGCCGTCCCGGTTCTGCTGAATGAGGGTTTCGATCAGATCAAGGCAGGAGTGCTGGTTCACGGCGTCCGCTCTGACGTGTTTGCAACAGTATGCCGGCGTTGTTGCAACGTTTTCAATCGATTCTTTCAGGGATTTGCTGCTTAGTTCGGGTTGACAAGCAGCAGCTTGGGGGAACTATTGTTGCAACAGTTGGTTCGAAGGATCGATGTCCGGCGCGCCGGATCCGGTTCGGGCGCCGGTTGCCGAGACCGGCACGCAGTGCCCCCGGTCCGGGTGGGCGCAGGGGGCGCCATCAGCGCTTGTCGGGCCACACGAAGCGGGCCAGATGTGGTAAAAAGAGGCGGTTGCTCGGGTTGCACGCCTGAACGAGGTGGCTTCCGTTCTGCGGTCGTCTGCACCAGCGCCTACACTCAGAATCTGCGACATGAAGATGATCATGAATCGAACCAGCGTATTCCTGACGGCCCTGCTGATAGCTGTCCTCACCTTCGCGGCCACCTCGCAGGCGCAGTTCGGTGGGATCATCCAGGTGGAGGCCGCGGCGGTCGGCGGGCAGACGGTCAGCGGGACCGTGGTGCCGTTCCGCGACGTCACCCTGACGGCGCAGATCGGCGGGCGCATCGTGGAAGTCGGCGGCTCCGAGGGCGATTTCTTCGAGCGCGACGAGGTCCTGGTCGCGATCAGCGACGAGCGCCTCCTGGCACAGCGGCGCCAGGTGCTCGCCGAAATGCGTTCGGCCGAGGCGGCGATGCGCGAAGCGCAGGTGCAGTATGGCCGGGAGGTGGCTGCGCCGCGCAGCCGTGATATCGGGCAGATGCCGGGGATGGGCATCCCGGGAATGTTCGACCAGCTGATCACCCGGCCGGCCGGCGCGATTGCCGGTCTCGGGGACCCGGCGCTTGAGCGTCAGGTCGACCTGTACACCCGCGGAGTCGGGGTGGACCAGGCGGCGTCGCGCTGGCAACAGGCCCGGTCCCGGCTCGACGAGATCGATTCCGGGATCCGGGACACCCGTTCCGTCGCCCCGTTCTCGGGCGTGATCCTGCGCAAGTACGTGGAAGAGGGTGACACGGTCCAGCCGGGGATGCCGCTGGTCGATTTCGGTCACGTCGAGTTCCTGCGGGTCGAGTCCGATGTGCCTGCACGTCTGGTGGGTCGCCTGGACATCGGCGACATGGTGCGGGTGACACTCGACGTCGGGCCCACCGAGGTCGATGCCCGGGTCGCCCAGATCTTCCCGATCGCCGATCCCCAGCGTCACACCGTTACGGTCAAGTTCGACCTGCCCCGCGGTGTGCCCGGTGGCCCCGGCATGTACGCGGACGTGCACCTGCCGGGAACGGAAGTCAGCGACTCGGTGGTTCGCATCCCGCTGTCCGCTGTCGTGCCGGGCGGTGCCCTGCCGCGGGTGGCGGTGGTTGGCCCGGACGGAACCGTCAGGGTCCGGATGGTCCGGCTGGGTGCCGTGCAGAACGACATGATCACGGTGCTGTCCGGGCTGGAGGTTGGCGACCGTATCCTCGACAATCCGCCCGCCAACATCCGTTCAGGGGAACGCGTCAACGGAATTGACGCTCCGCGCACCACACCGCGCTTTCGTTAATGGCCATCCGGGGGCTTCCGGAGGTGTCCGTGGCCTCGTGCATCGGTTTGTCGATGGGCGCCACGGGTTGGGATAAGAGAGACCGATAAGAGCCATGTCCGAGCAGAAAAACGAGAACGCCGCCGGCGGGGAGCCTACCGAACGGGACCTCGGACTGGCAGGGAAGATGGCGCAGAGCTTCATTCATTCCCCGCTGTCGCCGCTGCTCCTCCTCGCCACTCTCGCGATCGGCATCCTGGGCGTGATCATCACGCCGCGCCAGGAAGACCCGCAGATCTCGGTCCCGATGGTCGATATCTTCGTGGCCTATCCGGGCGTGCCCTCCGAGCAGGTTGCCAGCCTGATTGCGCGCCCGCTGGAACGCCTGATGAGCGAGATCTCGGGCGTCGACAACGTCTATTCCGTGTCTCATCGCGGCGAATCGATGGTGACCGTGCAGTTCGACGTCGGTGAGGAGATGGAATCCTCGATCGTCAAGGTGCACGACAAGTTGATGTCGAACCGCGACCTGATGCCGCCTGGCGTATCGGAGCCGATGGTCAAACCCAAGGGTGTCGATGACGTACCCATCGTCACCCTGACCCTGTGGTCGCACGAGGTCGACGACGCGATGCTCCGGCAGATCGCCCTCGACTCGCTCCAGTATCTGAACGAGGTCCCGAACACGAGCCAGAGCTTCGTGGTCAGCGGGCGCGAGGAGAAGGTACGCATCGAGGTGTCGCCGGAGCGGCTGACCGGCCTCAACGTCACCATGGACCAGATCGCTGGCGCCGTGCAGGCGGCGAACGCTGAACGCACCGCGGGCGCAATCGAGATTGGCGGAGACCTGACGCCGATCCGTACCGGTGCCTTCCTGCGGGATTCGCAGGACATCGGACGGCTGCTGGTGACGGTGGAAGCCGGGCGCCCGGTCTACGTGCGTGATGTCGCGGAGGTGATCTACGGTCCGAGCGAGATCGAGCGGTTCGTTAACTACTACACGGCTGTGGCGCACGAGGAACCGGAGTTGGCCCCCGCGGGCGCGGCGGCGGCAACGATCGCGATCGCGAAGAGGGAAGGCACCAACGCAGTACCCGTTGCAAACGGCATCTTAGAGCGCCTCGAGCTGCTCAGAGGTCAGGTGATCCCGGACAATGTTGAAGTCTCGGTGACCCGCAACTACGGCGAAACAGCAAACGCCAAGGTGAACGAGCTGATGTTCAAGCTCTTTATCGCCACGGCCGCGGTCACCGTGCTGGTGTTCATCTTCCTCGGCCTGCGCGCCGCCCTTGTGGTGCTGGTCGTTATTCCGGTCGTGCTTCTGTTCACCATCTTCAGCGCGTGGCTGATGGGTTACACCATCGACCGGGTCAGCCTGTTCGCGCTGATCTTCGCGATCGGCATCCTGGTCGACGACGCGATCGTCGTGGTCGAAAATATCTACCGACGCTGGCTGATGAAACGGGGGGTCGATACCGAGACGACGGTGGACGCCGTCGCCGAGGTCGGCAACCCCACCATCCTTGCGACCTTCACGGTAATCGCGGCCTTGCTGCCGATGGGCTTCGTGACCGGGATGATGGGGCCGTATATGCAGCCGATCCCCGCCCTGGGCTCGGTTGCGATGCTGTTTTCGCTGGTGGCGGCCTTCCTCTTCACCCCCTGGCTGGCCTGGCGGCTGCGCCCGAGCATGGCCTACCTCGAACGGGCAGAGGCAAAGGAACACAAGCAGAACGAGATGATGGGGCGGTTCTTCGCGAAGGCCATCCCGGGTCTCGTGAACAACCGCACCTACGGATGGGCGTTCCTGATCGGCATCGTGGTGGTCTTCTTCCTGATGGTGATGCTGTTCTTTACCAAGGACGTGTCGGTGAAGATGCTTCCGCTGGACAACAAGCCCGAGTTCAATGTCGTGATCAACTTCCCGGAGGGTACCGCCCTGACGGAGACCGGGACCCTGACGCACGAACTCGCGATGGTCCTGCGCGAGATTCCGGAGGTGACCGCGCTGCAGGCCTATGTGGGCACCGCCTCACCGTTCAACTTCAACGGGCTGGTACGACATTATTACCTTCGGCAGCATCCGTGGCAGGCGGACATTCAGGTGCAGCTGGTCGACAAGGGGGACCGGCGAAGGACCAGTCATCAGATCGCGGTCGAGGCACGCGAGGTGCTGTCACCGATCGCGCACGAGGCCGGGGCACGTATCCAGGTGGTGGAAATGCCCCCGGGCCCGCCTGTGCTGCAGTCCGTGGTCGCAGAGATCTATGGGCCTGACGCCAATGTGCGCCGCCAGGTCGCGCTCGACATGGAACAGATGTTCATGGAGGCCCCTCATCTCGACGACGTCGACAGCTTCCTGCAGGCCCCGCACGACGTCTGGCATTTCAACGTCGAGCGTGACAAGGCCCTGCGCCGCGGCGTGACCGTGGACGCGGTGAACGGTGCGCTGGAGGCCGCCATGGGTGGCCAGGTCCTCGGTGATGTGAAATCACGTTCGCTGGTGGAGCCGCACCTGATCGAGATGCGTCTTCCGAGGAACGTTCGCTCGGACATCGAGCAGTTGCTGCTGCTTCCGGTCCCGACGATGAACGGTGGCTCGGTGCCGCTATCCGAATTGGGGACTTTCGCGCGGGTTCCGCAGGACGAGCCGATCTTCCACAAGAACCTGCGACCGCTCGAGTACGTGACTGCGGAGACCGTGGGCCGTCTGGCGGCGCCGATCTACGGGATGCTCGAAGTCGAGCAACAACTGAACGACTATCGGCTGCCGGTTGGCGGCGAACTGGAGTCTTACTGGGTTGCGCCACCCCCCAATGACGGATCCTTTGCCTTTGAATGGACCGGCGAATGGACGGTAACCTACGAGACCTTCCGGGACATGGGCATCGCCTTCGCGATCGCGCTGGTGCTGATCTACATGCTGGTCGTCTGGGAGTTCGGAAACTTCGTGCTGCCGGGAATCGTGATGGCGCCGATACCCCTGACCCTGATCGGGATCATTCCGGGCCACTGGCTCCTGGGCGCGGAGTTCACCGCGACTTCGATGATCGGCTTCATCGCGTTGGCTGGTATCATCGTTCGAAACTCGATCCTGCTGATGGATTTTGCCCGCCACGCAGTGGGCCAGGGGCAGGACGTGATGCAGGCCATGATCAGTGCCTGTCAGGCACGGACGCGACCGATCCTGATCACCGCGTTCGCGTTGCTCGCCGGCTCCAGCGTGATCCTGTTCGATCCGATCTTCCAGGGCATGGCCATCTCCCTGATGTTCGGCACGGTGGTGGCGACGTTGCTGACTTTGCTCGTGATTCCGCTCGGCGCGATCAGCGCCCGCAAGATCCTCGAGGCGGAGGCCGCAGCCCACGCTCGCGGAACGAATGACGACGACGGTCCCGGAGGCAACGGCGGCAACGGCGGAACCATCGCAGCGATGGGTCCGGATGACGGGTCAGGTGAGGCTCGGCCGGGTCAGGAGGCAGGGCAGCGTCGGACGATGACCGATCCCTCCGGTGGTCCGGTCCTGAAGACGCTGGGATTGATCTGGCTCTACCTGAAGTCGCTGGCCGAGTCCTTCGTCGAAGGCGTGATGCAGTTCCTGCGGGCCCTTGCCCGGCTTCTGCTGCGGCTCGCCGGCAGCGGTTCGAGTGGTGGCGGCGGTCCATCCGGGCCTTCCGGCGGCGGCGGTCCCGGTGCAGGACCCGGTACCGGTCCGGCGCCCTCGGGTGAGCCAGGGCCTTCGTCGGGCGGCACGCCAGGAACCGGCGATCGGCCGGATCGGACCCGCTCCCCCGAGCCCGTGACTCGCACCGCCGGACCGGAAGAACCCGCTGCCCCGACCGGAAGGCCGGATGCAGCGACGGGCACTCCGGCTCACGAGCCCTCATCGCCGGCGTCCAGGGCGGCAGACCGCCCGATTCCTGCGGAACCCCCTGGTACCGAAGAGCCGCCTGGGACAGAGCCAACCCCGGCACCCGGGACAACGGCACCAGCAAGCAAATCGCCAGGGGCGGCTCCGACTGCTCGCGCAAGTGCGGCGAAAACCGAATCGGCGCGGCCCGGGACCGGAAAGAAGGTCGGACACAGGAAGGCATCCACGGGCGCGGCGGCCGGCAAGAGTCGTGGAAAGGGGCAAAAGAAGGGATCGAAACAAGACACGGGTCCCGGGTCGTCCGAGAAGGAACCGAAAGAGGATAAAGGTTCCGGATCCGTTCCCTCCAAGGGCCCGGCCAAGGCCTCCGATAGTGAAGGGAGGCAGTCCGACGGCGGGACCGCCGGCGATGAAGCAGAGAGCTCCGGTACGCCGGGGACCAATGTCCGGCGTCGCCGCGGCATTCGGTTGTCCTGAAGAAGCTCAATTGGAAACACTATCAACGAGGAGAAGATCTGATGAGACATGATGCAAGGAAGTTTTCCCTGACCGCCCTGACCATGGCAACGGCTCTGGCACTGGGTGGCGCTGTGCAGGCCGGTGCGGCACCGGAAGCCGCGGGCGCGCAGGAATTCGCGCAGGGGTCGCTGGCCTATGGTTACGGCGAGCGCCCGATGCCCCGGGGGATGCAACCCCACGGGCGTCCGGATTTCGGGTATGGCCCGTCCCGGGACTGGTCCGCTCCGCAAATGCCGCCGCGTCCTGAATTCATGGGTGCGCCAGCCCGTCCGGACTTCCGGGGTATGCCGCAGCGCCCCGAGATGCACGAAATGCCGGCCCGGCCGACCTTCGAGGGTCTGCCCTGGGATCGCGAGGGCTATGCGGCCGAGATGCCGGAAATGACCGAGGAAATGGAACAGCTCATGGCCGAGCGCGAGGAGCGGATGAAGCAGATGGCCGCCGAACGCGAGGAGCAGATGAAACAGATGGCCGCCGAACGCGAGGAGCAGATGAAGCACATGGAGGCCATGCGCGAGGCGCACATGCAGGCAATGGAAGCTGCGCGCGAGGCCTTTATGGAACAGTTGCCGGAAGAAGCACGAGAGGCGATGAGGGAGCGCGAGGAACGCATGAGGGAGATGCAAGCGCAGCGTCAGCAGCAGATGGAACAGATGGAAGAGATGCGCGAGGCGCGGATGAAGGCGATGGAGGCGAGCCGCGAAGCCTACATGGCCGAGATGGAGCGCCAGCGCGAGGCCATGATGCAGGCGATGGAGGAGCGCTAAGTCATGGAACGGGGCGGTGGGACGCGATCTGCACCGCACTTCGCTGCGGTCTAGGCCGCGGTGTGGCAGGCCATGGGGCAGCGACGCCCGTGTTTCCATGGCGCTGCCCAGCGGATGCTGGCCCATGACCGGGCCGGCACTCCGTGTCCTGCAACCGTCTGCGGCCCGTTTGCTGTCGTCCCTTGTCCTGGTTTTTGGCCTCCTGCTTGCGGCAGACGCCGGTGCCCGCGACCGCAACCCCTGGGCCGCGCCGGACCCGAGGGCTCCGGCTCCGACCTTCCAGCCGCAGGTCGACGGCCGGTTCGCTCCCGGGGACTACGATCCGGGGAACGACCGTCGGCGGCGCGATACGTTCCGCTTCGGCGAGCCGGTTGGGCCGGACCCCATCGAGCGACGGCCGGATCCTTTCACCGGTCCCGGAGTGGTTCCGTGGGATCGTGGCCTGGGTCTCCATGATCCGGTGATGCCGACCCTGCCGTGGTGGAGTTTGTACGGAATGCCGGGAGCCACCGGATTACCCGGTCTGGATCCCTACGGTACGTATCCGGGGAGTGGTATGCTTTGGCCCGGGACGGGTCTGCTAGTGCCGGATCCGGGGTCCTCCCTTTACGGGGCTCCGATGGGTACCGCGCCGCTTCCGGATGCGCCCTTCAGACGTTAAGAGCGGACGACGGAAAGGAAATGCCGCCTTCGCGCTTGCGGTACAAGGGCGGGGAGTGGACGATCCAGGCGACAAGCGACGCCGATCCATCTTTCGGTGGGTTGCCTGTCACCGGAACGGTTGGCAACAGAACGAGGAAATGCGCCGGTCGGCAGCCCTCCGGGCCGGCGCATCATCGAAAAGAGGGCGCACAACTCCATTGGAGGTCTTTCATGAGCAAGTTGGTTAAGGCAGCTGTACTGGCTGCATCCCTTGGTGCCCTTGCGGCTGCCCCGATGATGGCGTCTGCTCAGTGGGGCGGCCCGGGGTACGGCGGTCCGGGTTGGGGTGGTCCGGGCTACGGCGGATACCCGGGGTATGGCTACGGCCCGGGTTACGGTCGCGGGATGGGTGACATGTTCGGTTTTGGCGACATGTTCAGCGACTTCGACTTCACCGCTCGCGGTCGCGGCGCTGGCCACGGTTATGGCCGCGGCTATGGCGATGCCTATGGTTACGGGCAGCCCTATGGCTATGGCCGCGGCTACGGCCCCGGTTATGGCGGTCCCGGCTACGGTCCGGCCTGGTAAGGTCCGGAAGGCCTGCCTGCCCGGTTTCGGCCGGGCAGGTTTTTCCACGCGGTCGTGCCGAGGATCTGAATGCTGACTGTGATTGGCAACCTCAAGGGTGGAACCGGCAAGAGCACCGTGGCCTTCAACCTCGCGCTGTGGGGCATCAGCAACAGGCGCAGGGTACTGGCCGTGGACCTTGATCCGCAGGCGACACTGACCGACGTCATTCGGGTGCGGAACGAGGAGGGCTATCAGCCGGCGCTCGATCTTTCGCAAAGCCTCGATGAGGCGACGCAGGCCGCCGAGCGGTACGACGAAGTCATCGTCGATGTCGGGCCGTCGGACCTGGGTACGATGTACGCCGCAATCCTGGCGGCGGACCAGGTCGTGATACCGGTGCCCCCCAGCCAGGCGGATGTCTGGTCGACCCACCGTTTCGTGAAGAAGATCCTGGAGCTGCGCGGCGAGCGCAACACCCCGGAGATCATCGGATTCATCAACCGGGCCGATACCCATCAGGCGGTCCGGGAGTCGGACGAGACCTTCGGAGCCCTCGGGATGATCGAAGGGCTGCGTGCGGTGCGTCCGCGGCTTGGCCAGCGCATGGCGTTCCGGCGGTCCTTCAGTGAGGGGCTCTCGGTCCATGAACTGGAACATCGCAGCAAGGCCGCGATCGAGCTGGAGGAACTGGCGAAGGCGATCTTTCGCAAGTCCCGCCGGTGATTCGCGCTAAGCTGTTCCCGCTACCAACCCACCACTCACAACCCCTGGACAGGATAAGACATGGCCGCCCTGGGCACCTTCCTGCGCAAATACTGGATCCTCATCGTCATCGTTCTCTGGGTGATCGCCTGGTTCAACCGGGACCTGCTGGCGCCGGATACGCCGGCCGCTGAAGACGTCGAGCTGGAAGAGGAAGCGGTCGGCGAGGTCCCGGCAATTCCTGCCCCCGAACCGGAAGCCGGCGAGCAACCGGAGCCTGCGACGGAGCCGGAGCCTGCGACGGAGCCGGAGCCTGCGACCGAGCCGGAGCCTGCGACGGAGCCCGAGCCTGCGACGGAGCCCGAGCCTGCGACCGAGCCGGAGCCTGCGACCGAGCCGGAGCCTGCGACCGAGCCGGAGCCTGCGACCGAGCCCGAACCTGCGACCGAGCCGGAACCTGCGACCGAGCCGGAACCTGCGACGGAGTCCGAGCCTGCAATCGAGCCGGAGCCTGCGACCGAGCCCGAACCTGCGCCGACAGCGGAGGAAGCGGGAGA
>SL_8KL_010_SEDDRAFT_10004977_pt1 | contig 10539 bp, 9 predicted proteins | sample SodLakKL_010_SED_4_FD_11160 | JGI IMG/M metagenome (IMG submission 11160) | reverse complement strand
CTTTCTCCCGGTTTACTCTCCACTGGGTTGCCCCGTTTGATTGAAATGCCCTGCTTGCGGGCAAATGTCAGCTGAGGATTGGGATGCTTCCCGGCTCCAGTGTATTCCGTTTCCTGAACTACCAGGATATCCTCTCGTTCCATTTCCTGGGCCAGGGCGTATGCTGCTGCCAGTGAAGTATTCCCCGCAGGTCCTCTTTCCAGTCCTTCAAGATGGGCCAGAAGTTCGGTCATGTAGAAAACTTCGCCCTGGGTTACAGTATAATAACTGTCAAGGTAACGCAGTGGACGGGCAGCATTGCGAGGGACATCGGCCCGATCAGGCCAGGCAGCGAAAGGAACCCCAAAACCAGTATGACCGGTGGTAAATGATTTGCGGTTAAAATCAAGATCACTTGCCATATGCAACCCACTTAAGTCTACACTGGCTCCAATTACTTCAGTATTTTTTGCCCCGGCTTTTTCAAGACCTCTGGCGGTCCCTGTAACATTACCGCCGCCGGCATGGGTAACAATAACAGCGGTAGGATCACTGCCGGTGTCCTGCCTGACCTGTTCAGTTAATTCATAACCCAAAGTTTCTATACCGGCTATTCCAAAGGGGGTGTAAAGCGATGCATTAAAGAATCCGGTTTCTTCCAGCAGGATCAGAAACTTGTAAAAAAGTTCCGGTCCCACAGAGAGTTGGACCACTTCTGCCCCATAAGCTTCACAAGCCCGTCCTTTTTCAAGAATTTCCGGTTGACTTAAACCCTGGCTGTCATAAAGTTCTTGAACTACAATGCATTTTAATCCCCGTATAGCGGCCTGAGATGCAACTGCTGCCCCGTAGTTTCCGCTTGTCGCGGAAATAACGCCCGGATAGCCAAGTTTTTGAGCCTGGTAGCAGGACAATGCAGCGCGTCTAGCCTTGAAACTGCCGCTCGGGTTGCAGGCTTCATCTTTAATGAATATGCGGGCCCCTTTACCTGGTTTTGCATCCAGACGGGCTAGTTTCGTAAGGTTTTTTAGTTCGATAAGGGGTGTATTGCCAACAGAAGTTTCTACCTGGATTTTTTGGACCTGATCCAGGGAATACCCGGCTTTTTTCATCATTGCCTCGTAGTCAAAAGCAAGGCCTTCCAGTTCGAACTGACTGTAATCGATTCCGACAGCCCGTTTCATAATATCGTTTTTTCGGGCCATCACACCCCGGTAACTCTGATCAATTTTAGCGCTCATTGTTTATCCGCCGCCTCCCGCAAAATTTCCCGGGCTTCGAAACCGATTTTTAACAGTTCTTGTTGTGGCTCTCCAAAGTCAATTTCATACGCAGGGTTGATCACAATAAGCTCTCCCTGCACAGTTCTTCCTGTAGCAGTATGAATTGTGACCGTTTCACCGGTCCGGGCAGCTTGATCCGCTAAGAAACCTTTGACTTTCATAGTTAGCGGAACTGCCGATGTTTCGGGTGGCAGCCCCGGTGCCCTTTCTTCCGGACTTAAGATTACTTTGAAAATCTGGACCCAATCACCTTTTTTGGCACTTTCCATAAACAATTCTCCTTTCAGAAATAGCCGTTTCCTAAAGCGCTTAAAACATATAAGATTCGGGAAGCTACAGGAACATATTATTAATCAGACAATACTTTCTCCACATAAGGTGATGTCATTGCTGCGAGCAGAGCAGCGTAGCCGGGAACAAAATCTACGACATCTCCTACCTTCAGGCCTGAATTAGCGGAAGCATCAATAATCAGGTGATCGCTACTGGCTCCTAAAACTTCCAGGCCGGGGTCGAGTGGTTCGAGGGCCAGGTTAATGTCCTGACGTCCTATCGCCAGGATGGCCCGCCGGTGGATTCCCCGATCGATAAATTCAGGAATATCACCAAAAGCGTCCTGACCCACTGTACCAAATGGTATCGAGGGTTTTTCTTTGAGTTCTATAACTTCAGCCCTGATTTTGAAAGCATCAAGATGTGCCCCCGGAATAGGTTTCCGGTTAATGGTTTCCCGGCCTAACAGAATGCTTTCTCCCAGGCGAAGGTGATTAATTTCTTCAGGCATTTTGTTTTCCAGTAAAAGTTTGATTGAACTTGAGTTGCCTCCCGAAAGGATCTTTAACTGATCTGAGTTGCGCTCCCAGTTATTTTTCAGTTCACCTAATCTTGTTAGGTTATAAACATCGGGAACGATCCCGCCGTAACAGCTTAGATTAACACCCAGTCCTTCAACATGAAGCGCTGAAAATTGGGAAACCGTCTGCTGCACTTCATCTAATTGATGCGGACAGAAACCTTCCCGCAGATCGCCTAGTTCGACCATCAAGATAATATTGTGTTTTAAACCTTTTTGTTTTGCGTGATTCTCCATCTGCTGTAATACACTTAATTCCGAATTCAGGCTGCTGTCACATAGAGCGGGAACTAAATGATGCTGTGAAAGCATGGGCAGGCGCAGCAATAAGAGTTTAATATTTTGGTCAAAATGGTTACGCAGGCTGGATAAATTCTCCAACCTTGAATCAGCTAATTCTTTAAACCCGGCTTCCAGCAAAGCTGCTGAAATTTGCAAGTTACCGCAAACTGCCTTAGTTACCGCGCAGGGCTCGATCCCGCTGGTATGACAAAGCTTAAGTAAAAGGCTTGCATTTTCCTTTATCTTTTTTAAACTGATTTCAATTGATGGATACATGCACAACACCCTAACTATAAAAAAAGCGGTTGCTTTTTTCCGCTGTGAAATATTTGAGACAATAAATTTCGGCTGGCCGACTATCTGTAAATTTTAATTTATGATTCGTTTTTTATGAAAAGACCTTCCATCTTACGCTCAACAACTTTGTAGCGCTGGTAGATTCCTTCCCAGGAAGCATAAGTTTTATTGGCTGACTTGCTGTTCCACTCTTTTTTAATATTTTCCCAAAAAGCTTTTGAGCCTTTTTGGGGAGGGCCGCCTTTGTCCTGAACAAAGTAGAATAATTTCACTTGTTCTTCACTGAGGGTCTTGGATTTTCGAATGTTTAATTCCTGCCGGTATTGATCATAAATTTTTTTAAGTTCTTTTGGGGAGAGGTCTGCGGTGTGGATTTCAATTTTAATGCTCTTTCTGGAGAGGCTTTGTTTATCTCGGTCAGTGTGATCATTCCGGGAAGGAAGTTCAGCCTGACCGATGCTCAGATTGGTTGTGACGCGGGGTAAAACTGGCTCCAAACCGGTTAAAATATAAACATTAAGGGCAGTCCTGGTAAAACCGGTGGCCTTGGAAATACTCTTTATTTTGCGGCTTAGATTATAAAGTAATGTCCCCGGCTGGACCCATAGCACTTTTATGCCGTTTTTTGTGGGAATTAAAATATCCCTCATCATAAAAGGGACAATTGTTTTTTCTTGTTCTGCTATTTGATTAATTAATTTTTTCGTGGAAACAGCAACGGGATTACTGCTTTCCATATCAAGCCGGGCGGTTGTTTCCACCCAACTCAGGGCGCTTTCGAGATCATCGTAAAAAGGGGGTTCCGGGGCTCCTAAAAATTCTTCCCGCACCTGTTTCACCCAGTATTCAATTTTATTAACCAGGAAGTCACTGGAAACCAGATCCTGCAGGGATAATTCCAAATCGTTTTCCATGCTGAGCAAATCGTCTTCTTCTTTCAGGGAATTTATATGTATTCTTTTGGCCAGCCAGAAGATATCTTGCATCCGATCAAGCTTTAATGTGCCGTCGATCACTTCATAGAGTTCAGATGCTTTGACAAGAGAGCTGTGCCCTTGTAATTCCGGGGGAGCATTTTTTTCCAGCTTTTTAAATACCTTTTGCCTGGCCATTAAGTGGACTCCTTCCAAATCAAAATCTGAAGGGTAAACAAATACATTTAAATGAGATGCCGCAAGTTCTTGCGGCATCTCATTTAACTCAGTGGCAGGGGAGACAGGACTTGAACCCGCAGCCTGCGGTTTTGGAGACCGCTGCTCTGCCAGTTGAGCTACTCCCCTTTACGCTATTATTTTAGACTATTGGAAGCCTGTTGTCAATCACACCAAGTGCAAATTTAGAGTAACGACCCCTTTTCAAAACGAACAACCACTATAGAATAAACAACTACTCTGAAAATCCCTACCGGATAAACAACAGCTAAATCTTCAACTTTGATTACTCCGTGACCAGGTTTTAAAATACAGCATCCCTGAACTAGCATAACAAAAAATTAGCGTCCTTGAGCTACAGTAAATATGATGACATAAATGTCCAGGCATTAATCATGTAAAGACAAATTCCGGTGATCGATAACTAACCCTCACCTTTCATTACTGCCAGCGGAAGCAGCCTGGCAACTTTACGGCTTAAACCTATATCAACAAATGTATCGACAACCATTTCGATATCTTTATAGGCCTGGGGAGCTTCATCAAGGTAGGCTTTGTAGTTTCGTCCGGAAACTATCACGTCAGCTAATTTACCTTTCAGATCATCTACAGATATTTCGCGCTTTGCAGCTTTGCGGGAAAGAACTCTTCCTGCTCCGTGGTTAACCGAATTATAAATCCTGTCTATGCCCGGTTCTGCAGTAATAACATATGAAGCGCTGCCCATACTGCCTGGAATCAAAACCGGATGTCCGGTCTCAAAGTATTTTTCCGGATTCGACGGGTGACGAGGTGGCAAAGCCCTGGTTGCACCTTTACGGTGGATCAGCATTTGCTGATTGTTAATTACTTCAAAACGGGCAGTGTTATGGGCTACATCATAAACCAAACCGAGATCATATTGTTCGTCATTTCCTCCTAAAATGCTGCTAAAGGCTTTTCGGACGTCATCGGTTATCCACTGCCGGTTGCAAAAAGCAAAGTTAATAGCACAGTTCATGGCAGCAAGGTAGCTTTTGCCTTCTTTTGAATCAATATATACCGAAGCCAGGCCGGCTGTGGGGATATTAAGTTTTTGTTTCGAGGCGGCTTTTTTCATAATTGCTGTGAAATCAGTACAAATCTGATGTCCGAAACCGCGGCTTCCGGTATGAATTAAGACGGTCAGCTGACCTTCGCGCAGTCCAAAAACATCGGCAGTTTGTTGATCATAAATCGTATCGACATAGCCCAGTTCAATAAAGTGATTTCCGCCGCCGATTGTCGAAAGCTGCCTACCGCGATCCCTGGCTTCTTTGCTGATTGCACCCAGATCAGCACCTGAAATCCGGCCGCCATCTTCGATGGCTTTTAAATCATCGGAACGGCCAAAACCCTGCTCTATTAAAAATGGAACCCCCTGGTGAATAAGAGGCTCAAACAATTGACGAACCAGTGTATCATGTTTACTTTTACCGCCCACACCACTGGGCACTTTTCTCCCGATGCCCTGGATTAACTTATTTAAATGACTTCTATTAAGGCTTTTAGCCTCGATATTGGTGCGCAGCAAACGGACACCGCAGTTAATATCCATGCCCACAGCCCCGGCAGAAATTAACCCCTTTGAGGCATCCATGGCCATAACCCCGCCGATTGGTAGGCCAAAACCACTGTGGATATCCGGCATTCCGATAACCGGGCTTAAAACACCATCAAGTGAAGCGGCATCTATTAACTGCTGTAAGGATTGGTCTTCAGTAAAGGATTTGTAAAGGGCGTGGTTTAAATACACCAGAACATCGGCTTTCATGTTGCCCCGGCATGCAATGCGGTAACAATTTTTACCGGCCGTTTCCATCGAATACACCTGAAGCACCCCTTTTCGATTCAAACAAAATCAATGCCCCGTCTATCTATTTGTGATCCCTTTTCCACTTAAACTTTATCTAAGCCTTAGTGTACAGCGATCAAACAGTTAATTACCTAGTGGTATTCCATGTAGCAGATTGCTTAAGTTCGGCATTATGTCCTGGTGAGTAAGTTGAAACTGAATAGGAGTGACTGAAATATAGTTCTCGCTAACTGCTTTTGTATCGCTGTCTTCTTCTTCCGGATCATCTTCAACTAATTCTCCGGCTAACCAATAATAGATATTGCCCCTTGGATCAATGCGCTTTTCAAATGCATTCCGGTAGCGTCTGGTTCCAAGACGGGTTACCCGGGCCCCCTTTATATTATCAACATCGGGTGGCACATTTACATTGATCAGGGTTGAGACAGGTAGATCTGAGCTGAAGATTCTTTCTGCCAGGTTAGCTGTAAAACGGGCAGCAAAATTAAAGGTATTTTGATCACTTTTTCGATCAGTGATCGATACTGCAATCGAGGGGATGCCCATGATTAATCCTTCCACTGCAGCGGAGACAGTCCCTGAATAAAGAACATCGCTGCCAAGATTGCTGCCCCGGTTGATACCTGAGATAATCATATCCGGTTTATCAAATAATATAGCTTCCACGGCCAGTTTAACACAGTCTGATGGTGTTCCGTTCACGGACCATCCGCTCAACTCAGGATTAAATGAATGGCTTATTTTTTCCACCCGTAACGGTTTATGCATGGTGATAGCATGTCCGATAGCGCTGCGTTCCCGGTCAGGTGCGCATATTGATAAATTATACTTAGTTTTGTCTTTATAGAGAATATGGCTGAGACGCTGAATCCCTTCAGCATGAATGCCGTCATCGTTAGTTATTAAGATATGTTTTTGTGTCATCTTAGTGATTTAACTTTTCTCCTTTGTAAAGAGTTTTTTTATCTTATCAGGGGTCGGGTTATGGACTACCCCACACTCTGTAATAATGGCTGTAATGAGTTTGGCTGGTGAGACATCGAAAGCCGGGTTATAAACATTGACTCCCGGTGGAGCCAGGCAGTGATTTTTAATATGCGAAATTTCAGTGCTGCAGCGTTCCTCAATAACAATATCTTCGCCGGATGAGATGGACAAATCAATAGTTGAAAGCGGAGCTGCCACGTAAATGGGGATATTGTGATGGTGGGCAAGGACTGCCAGGGAATAGGTGCCGATTTTATTGGCAGTGTCTCCGTTACCGGCAATACGATCAGCACCGGTAACAATTAAGTCTACTTTCCCTTTAGACATCAAATATCCTGCACAATTATCTGTAATTAAGGTGGCTGGGATATGATCGTGTTTAAGTTCAAAAGCGGTCAGCCGCGCGCCCTGTAAAAGAGGCCTGGTCTCATCCACATATACGTGAATATTTTTACCCTGACTGACTGCAGCACGAATAATCCCTAAAGCTGTCCCGTAGCCGCCGGTGGCCAGTGCGCCTGCATTACAGTGCGTAAGCACAGAAGCATTACGCGGCACTAATTCAGCACCATTTGCGCCGATCTGGCGGTTATTTTCAAGATCCTCTGCGAATATTTTATCTGCTTCTTGAAGTAAACCTTCGAAAATTTGCTGCGGTGTTACCTTGATATTAGAGGTAAGCCATTTATCGATTCTTTGAAGAGCCCAGGACAGGTTGACTGCAGTAGGCCTTGCCTGGAAAAGTTCATTAGAGGCTTTTTTAAGGTATGATCGGACCCTCTCAGGGCAGAAACCTTTCTCACAAGCTTCCAGCGCTGCAACAACCATTCCATATGCTGCACTGATTCCGATAGCGGGCGCTCCGCGCACGGACATGTTACAAATTGACGAAACTACATCGCTGTATGTGGCGCATTTAATATACTTAGTTTTTTGAGGCAGCAACCTTTGATCAAGGATATAGAGATGATTGTCCTGCCAGTATAAAGTGAGCAATTCATTTTCTTTGGCCATTTTAGTTTTGCTTACTCCTTGGGCCAGTTTTTACCGGCTTCCCGGCAGCTGCAGGCATGTTCTGTATTAATTTCTTCTATACAGCAGGCCAGTAGTTGATTTAGACTAGTTTCATCACGGTCCATCGCTTCCAGAACTTCTTGATGAGTCAAAGGTTTTTTTGATACTCCTGCCGCATAATTGGTCGGCAATGCAATTGTGGCATAACAAAGGCCTGCTTCACGGGCCAGAACTACTTCAGGCAGATTGGTCATCCCCACTAGATCAGCACCCCATTGCCTAAACATCTTTATCTCGGCCGGAGTTTCAAAACGTGGGCCTTCGCAGCAGAGGTAACAGCCCCCGTCAACCAGATGCTGGTCCAGTTTTGCGCCGGCTTTAATTATAGCTGATCGTACTTCAGGGCAGTACGGTTCTGAAAAGTCAGTATGAACTACATATCCTTCTTTGCCCTCATAAAAGGTCAGAGATCGATGGCTGGTGAAGTCGATAAACTGATCAATTATTACCCTGCACCCGGGAGGCATATTCTGATTGAGAGCTCCTACCGCTGCAGTGGCGATAACCGCATCGACTTCAAGCTTTTTTAAAGCAGCCAGGTTTGCTTTGTAGTTGACCAGATGCGGCGGTACAGTATGTCCTCCGCCATGCCGGGCCATGAAGAAAACTTTGCGCTTTTTGTGTTCACCCTGTTTGATTGTTACTGAACCGAATTTTGTGTCTACTGATATATCCTGTTCATTTTCCAAAAAGTTTTGTTTATAAACACCGGTTCCCCCGATTATAGCAACTTTAGTCTCTGGCATTGCCCGGCCCTCCTTGAGAAAGCATAAAGATGTTTGTTTCTGCTCAGCCGTGCCGCATTTTGCCCCGCGGCCAGCTCCTCGCGGGCAATGGCGGCGGCTCAGCTGCAGGCTTTCGCCATCTATGGCTCAGGCCTCGGCGACCTGGACCCATCCAGGCCGACCAGCTACAACCTTTGCTTCGTCGACCACTGCGACCGCTCTATCGCAATGTCACCATCCAAAATGCAACAAGACCAGAGCTGAGCAGTAACAGATATTTGCATTTGTTATATAAGCTTCGAGAAATAAAGTTAAAATTCCTGCTGCAGATGTGTTGACGTGTTTTATAAAATGGTCTATACTAAATAGTGATTTGAGAGAAGATTGTTCCGCCGACGTAGCTCAACGGAAGAGCAGCTGATTTGTAATCAGCAGGTTGCGGGTTCGAGTCCCACCGTCGGCTCCATTGAGATTTGTGGAGAGGTACCCAAGTTGGCCAAAGGGGGCAGACTGTAAATCTGCTGGCATTGCCTTCACTGGTTCGAATCCAGTCCTCTCCACCAAAAGTGGGCCATTAGCTCAGTTGGTAGAGCACCTGACTTTTAATCAGGGTGTCCCAGGTTCGAGACCTGGATGGCTCACCACCTTAAAAAACACAGTAAGGACGGGGTTTTCAGGCTCCCGTCCTTCTGTTTTTATCGGCTTAAAATTTGGGTAAAAAGTGGCGATTTACATACTATCTACACACTATATTGAGATTACAACTTTTGCATACTACCTTTTCCCTAATGGATAACTTTTAGAGATATTGAATCGCTACAACCTACTACATACTATCTACATCTTTAATTCCCATTAATTACCTTGCTAATTTTATCTACTGCATCCTTCTTCATTTTCTTAGTGGCCTGACTATATACCCTCAGTGTAAAGCCAGGGTCATGGTGGCCTAAATTCTCCTGAGTGGTTCGAGGGTCTACGCCTTCCTGTAAACAGAGTATGGCAAAACTATGCCTTAACCCGTGGAACGTCACGCCTTCCAACTCTGTCCCGGCAATCAGTTTTTTAAAGTGACTGGAAAATGCTCGGGGGTCTAAGGGTTCCCCTATCCTATTAGTAAATACAAGGTCATTTTCTACGGGTTTATTACCTGTAAACAATAGCTCCTCAGTCCATGCAACCCCTGCCTTTTCCTTTCTCTTTTTCTGCTTCGCCTTATGGAAGGTCAGCACTTCGCAGACTTCCTGGGGGATGCTTATATCCCTTTTGCCGTATTGTGTTTTAGGTTTCTGAAATATAAGCCCGTCCTTAGTCCTGACAAGTCCCCTGCTGACCGTGACAACCCCTTCCTTAAGGTCAAGGTCACTCCACCTTATAGCTAACAGTTCGCCCCTTCTCATGCCTGTGTATAGTTCAAGCAGGTAGGCTGCATAGTATTCGTCATCCTTTGCAAGTTTAAGGAACGTCCCTATTTGCTCAGAATCAAGGAACCTGATTTCTTTCTGCTCCTGCTTCGGTAAGCTGACGTTCCGGGCAGGGTTTGAATTAATCATCTTAAGGTCTACAGCCTTCCTGAGTGCCCCACTTATTACAGAGTGAATATATTTAACTGTCCTGGGGGAGAGTCCGCCCTTCTTCTTGTCATTGAAAAACTTCTGTATTGATGTTTCATTTAAGTTGGTAAGTGCTACAAATTCAAACTCCGGCTTAATGTGAGTGTCTATTAAATACTGGTAGCTTTCCTTAGTAGTCGGCTTAAGTTCGGTTTTCCAAACTTCCATCCATTCATCTAACCACTGGCCGAGTGTTCGCTTGTCAGGGTCTTTATATTGACCGTGTCTTACATCATACTGAGCATTGTTTAACTTCTCGGTGACTTCCGCCTTATCCTTACCGTAAAAGTATTTCCTCTTTGGTTTGCCTTTACTGTCACGGCCTACCGTTAAGGTAGCCATCCATAAACCATCTTTACGCTGTGTTATTCCACCTTCACCTTTTGCCCTCCGTTTACCCATCGGAAACCCTCCTTAATAGTGTGTTTCCTCTATTATAGTATGTAAAACTCAGGGTGTCA
>SL_8KL_010_SEDDRAFT_10004976_pt1 | contig 10543 bp, 10 predicted proteins | sample SodLakKL_010_SED_4_FD_11160 | JGI IMG/M metagenome (IMG submission 11160) | reverse complement strand
TCGGTAACAGATCGCTTCGCCAGAAGCGCCGGCGCTGCGTTGGGCAAGTTTGAAATAGGATGGCTATTCCGGCACTTGCCCGCCTTGCTCCGGCACTTCCGTGTGCCGCAGGGAAACGCCGATAAATCAGCGTTTCCCTAGTGGTTCGACCACGGCCGCGTTGAACGAGGGTTGGCTGAACGCGGGTGGGTGTGTCTGCGGGTTGGCGGGGGCCCGAACAGGATCCCCGCCATCCCTGACGGAATCGTCTTCAGGACAGCCAACGTGCCTCACGGAGCAACCCCGAGATGAGACGTCCGATCCTTGCCTGCATCCTTCTGCTGGTCGCGGCACCGGCGGCTGCGACCGAACTGCGGGTTGCCGTTGCTGCCAACTTCATCACGACGCTGGAACGGCTTGCGGAGGCCTACGCGCCGGAGAATGGTGTCCGTTTCGCGATCAGTAGCGGTTCATCGGGAAAACACTTCGCCCAGATCCGTCAGGGGGCCCCCTTCGATCTCTTCTTCTCCGCGGATGATCAGCGGACAGCGGATCTGGTCGCGAGTGGCCATGCCGTCGCTGACAGCCGCTTTGTCTATGCCGAAGGGATACTGGCGCTGTTGGAGTCCGGATCCCGGCGTCGTCCCGGAAGACGCCGTCGCCTTCCTGAAAAGCGGCGACTATCGTCGTATCGCGATCGCGAATCCACGAGTGGCTCCCTATGGTGCCGCGGCCGAGGCGGTGTTGAATGCGCACGGAGTGGACCTGAGACCAGGCCAGGTGGTGACGGGGCAAAGCGTGGGTCAGGCCTTCAGTTTCGTCGCTACGGGTAACGCAGAGGTTGGGTTGGTGGCCCTCTCCCAGGTCATCACCCACGAGCGCCAGAAGGATGCAGCCGGATCGCGCTGGATCCCGGAATCCGACAGCTATCCGCCGATCATGCAGGAGGCCGTCCTGCTCGCCGCCGCGCGAAACCCGGAAGCCGCGAGCGCGTTTCTCGATTGGGTCCGAACCAGTGAGACGGCGCAGGCGATGATCGAAGCGGACGGCTATCGCCTGTGATCTTTGCCCGGAACCGCCTCCGGTAGGCCTCCGCGGACATGCTGCATCAGTGGATCAGCCCGCAGGACATGGCCGCCCTGTGGCTCACGCTGAAACTGGCCGCAGTGACGACAGTGGTCCTGCTGATCCTGGGAACACCGCTCGCCCTCTGGCTGGCGCGTACGCAGTCGCGCTTCAAGCTTGCGGTGGAGTCGATCGTGGCCCTTCCCCTGGTCCTGCCGCCCACGGTCATCGGCTTCTACATCCTGATCCTGCTGGGCTCGCAGGGGCCGATCCAGGCGCTGGGTGGCCCCTCGCTGGCCTTCACGTTCACGGGCCTGGTGATCGGTTCGGTGGTCTACTCGCTGCCGTTCGTGGTGCAACCCTTGCAGAATGCCTTTGCGGGCATTGGCACCGGAGCGCTCGAGGCCGCAGCCTGCCTGCGAGCGGGTCCCTGGGATCGCTTCTTCACGGTGGTGATCCCGCTATCGCGACGCGGGTTCCTCACGGCGATCACGCTGGGTTTCGCGCACACGGTTGGAGAATTCGGCGTCGTGCTGATGATCGGGGGGAATATTCCCAGCGAGACCCAGGTTGTGTCCATCGCGATCTACGATCATGTGGAAGCGGTGGACTATGCATCCGCCCATGTGCTTTCGGGGTTGCTGCTCGCGCTCTCGTTCCTGATGCTGTTCACACTCTATGCGATCAACGGACGCATCAAGATGGTGCTGCCGTGAGGCCGGGTACGCGTTGACGATCGAAATCCGCCTTGACCTCGAGCGCCCGGGCTTTCACCTGACGGTTGATACCGAGGTCCCGGGGCGCGGCGTGACAGCGCTGTTCGGACGTTCCGGTTGCGGCAAGACAACGTTGCTGCGCTGCGTGGCGGGACTTGAACGCTCCGCCCTCGGCCGCCTGGTGATCAACGGAGAGACGTGGCAGGACAGACTGCGATTCGTTCCGTCACATCAGCGGTCGGTAGGTTACGTGTTTCAGGAGGGCCAGCTGTTTTCGCACCTGTCCGTGCAGGGTAACCTGCTGTACGGCTACCGGCGGATCCCGGTGCCGGAACGTTCGGTGCAGCCCGAGGACGTTGTCAGACTGCTGGGCCTGGAAAGTCTGCTGCCGCGGCGGGTGACCGAGATTTCGGGCGGTCAACGCCAGCGGGTGGCGATGGGACGCGCGTTGTTGACCAGTCCGCGCGTCCTGCTGATGGACGAGCCTCTCGCCGCGCTGGACGCAATGAGCAAGGCCGAGATCCTCCCCTACCTTGAACGCCTGCACGACGAACTCTCGATTCCCGTCCTCTATGTAAGCCACGCGATCGACGAGGTCATCCGGATGGCGGATCACATGCTGCTCATGGAAGACGGGGCCGTGCGTGCCGAGGGCGCGTTGCACGATTTGATCACTCGAGGGGACCTGCCGCTCGCGCACGCGGAGGGCGCGGCGGCCGTGATCGAGGCACGCGTGAGCGGCCATGACGACCGGCATCACCTGACCGAGCTGGAATTCCAAGGGGCCAGGCTCCTGGTCTCGCGCGACCATCTTCTGCAGTCCGCGCGGGTGCGGGTGCGCATCATGGCGCGCGATGTTGCGATCAACCTGACTCGGCCCCGGGATTCGAGTGTCCTGAACTGCGTTCCCGCGCGCGTCGTGGACGTGTCGGACGACCCTCATCCCGGGCATGTGCTCGTCCGCCTTGCGGTCGGGGATGCGACACTGCTGTCGCGCATCACGAGACGCTCCCTCGAACAGGGACCGAGGTGTATGCGCTGGTGAAGAGCGTCGCGATTACCTGATCCCTGCCTCGTTCCCGGAAGTGACGCAGTTGCGGGCCGACCAGAACTGCCCGCACCCTGCGCGGAACGGCGCACGTTCGTGTTTTACCCCGATACCGGAGCCCCCATGCGCCGGGTCGGTGCGTCACTGAGCCGGGCACAACGCCTCGCCGGGTTTCCGCTGCGGAAGGCGGGATTATGTCGTTACGATGCTCGGCCATCGCATTCTGGGGGTCATGAAATCCCTGATCAATTCCTATCGTGCGGTGGTGGTGGGGGCCAACGGTGGCCTGGGGCGGGCCTTCGTCGAACGGCTGCGCGCGGATCCTTCCTGTGCGCAAGTGGCGGCCCTGGCGCGTGCCGGAGATCCCGTACAAGGGGATCCCGGCCTTGAACTCAGCGACGAGGAGAGCATCCGGCGCGCGACGGCCTGGCTTCGGGACCAGTCAACAGAATGGGATCTGATTCTCGATGCCACCGGGGTTCTGACCCTCGATGGCCATGGGCCGGAGAAGCGCCTGCGCGACATCGATCCCGCGATCATGGCGCGGGCCTTTGCGATCAACGCCATTGGCCCGGCGCTGCTGTTCAAACACCTGACGCCGCTGTTGCCCCGCAGGCGTCGAAGTGTCTTCGCGACGCTCTCGGCGCGGGTTGGATCCATCGCGGACAATCATCTCGGTGGCTGGGTGAGCTATCGCGCCTCCAAGGCTGCACTCAACCAGGTCATGCGCACCACGGCCCTGGAACTGCGCTTCAGTCACCGGCACGCCGTCGTCGTGGCCCTGCAGCCGGGTACCGTGGCCACTCGACTTTCCGCGCCCTACCGCAACCGTGCGCCGGTAGTGTTGACCCCCGGGGAGTCGGCGCGTCGTCTGCTCGACGTCCTTGATACCCTGGAACCTGCCCATTCCGGTGAGTTCTTCGACTTCGAGGGGCAAAGGCTGCCGTTTTGAAGTTCGGGCGGGGCCGGAGATGAAAGCCTGGCCCGACGCCTCACCCCGTCCCCCCCGAACGTTACTCCCGGCATCCTGCCCGCCGCATTTCGGGTCCGCCTGCGGCGGTTCAAAATCCGGGGCCGGGGGTGAGGGCCGGGCCCAGCGTTGAGCCCCCACCCCAACCCTCCCCCGCAGGCGGGGGAGGGGGAGGGAGCTTTCATGGGGGGTGGCGCAGAGGGCCATGGGAGTTAGCGTGGACCTGTCCGAAAAAAGGTCTTGATGCTTGTTACACTCGGGCGGGATAGGCTGGTCCGGGTGCTGGACGACCGGATCGATGGCACGACGGGTGCTGCCGGCGCGGCTACCGCGCCGCTCCGGGCGGTCAAGCATCCCAAACTTTTTCTGCCAAGCAATCGGAGGTTGTCTGTGATGGATTATGTACCGAAAAACGCGGAAGAACTGCGCGCCACCGTCGCGTCGATGATGGAACCCGGCAAGGGCGTAGTAGCGCTGGATGAAAGCAACGCCACCTGCACGAAGCGGTTCGAGGATGTCGGCGCCGCCTCCACCGAGGAGACTCGCCGTCAGTATCGCCAGCTTTTGATCACCGCGCCCGAAGCGGAAAAATACATCAGCGGCGCGATTCTGTTCGACGAAACCATCCGCCAGTCCACCGACGACGGCACAGCCTTGGTCAAGGTGCTGAAGGACCGCGGCCAGATCCCTGGCATCAAGGTGGATACGGGTGCCAAGGACTATCCGGGGGGGCGTGGCGAGAAGATGACGGAGGGCCTGGACGGCCTGCGCGAGCGCCTGGCCGAGTATTACGAAATCGGTGCCCGTTTCGCCAAGTGGCGCGCGGTGATCACTATCGGCAGTGACATCCCGACAATCGGCTGCATCAAGGCCAATGCCCATGCGCTGGCCCGGTATGCGGCGCTGTGCCAGGAAGCCGGCATCGTGCCGATGATCGAACCCGAAGTGCTGATCAATGGCGACCACAGCATCGAACGTTGCCAGGAAGTGACCGCGCGCAACCTGCGGGTGGTCTTCCAGGAACTGGCGGAGCAGGAAGTGATGCTGGAGGGCACCATCCTCAAGACCTCGATGGTCATCTCGGGTCTGAAGGCGCCGAACCGTGCGGGCGTCACCGAGGTCGCCGACCGTACCGTGCAGACCCTGATGCGGACCGTGCCACCGGCCCTGGGCGGGGTAGTGTTCCTGTCCGGGGGACAGGGGAATGTCGAGTCCACCGCCCACCTGAGCGCGATGAACCAGCGCTGGGGCGACAAGACGCCCTGGAATATGACCTTCTCCTATGCCCGCGCGCTGCAGCAACCGGCGCTGGACATCTGGGGCCCGGACAACAGCAAGGTCGAGGAAGCCCAGCAGGCCTTCCTGACCCGGGCGAAGATGAACTCGCTGGCCTCCACCGGCGATTACACCGAGGAAAGCGAGAAGGCGGCCTGAGGCATTCGGCCTGGGGCATCCATCAATAACGGGGCGAAGCGCGCCTGCCACGCCCGCGGTGCGGCCCTGCATGCCAGGGCCGCGTCAACGGACGGAATTGCTTTCCCCGCGGTTCTGCCGAAACGGGACTGCGGCCTCAATCCAGTCCACGCCGGGAGTGTGACACGATAGGCCGGAATTCAACGGAGCCGTATCATGAAAACATCGACCGAGAGGCTGCAGGACGGGCACAGACTTCTTCTGGACGGCGGCATGGGCCAGGAACTGGCTGCACGCGGCCTTGAGACCAGCGACGGTCTCTGGTCGGCGCGGGCGCTGGTGGACCACCCGGAGGCCGTCCTCGCGGTGCACCGTGATTACATCACTGCGGGAGCAGACGTCATCACGGTCAATTCCTATGCAACCACTCGGCGGCGGCTGGATCCCACGGACATCGAAGACGGGTTCGTGCGCTTCAATCGGGCCGCAGGCGAGCTCGCTCGCCAGGCGGCGGACGAAGCCGATCGCGAGGTGCTCGTCGCCGGTTCGCTGCCGCCCATCTACGGCAGCTACAGGCCGGATCGGGTCCGGTCACTGGAGGAAATCGAGCCGCTGTACCGCGAGCAGGCCGCGATACTCGCAGAATACGTGGACCTGTTCCTCTGCGAAACGATGTCGACTGCCGTGGAAGCTCTGGCCGCAGCCCGCGGTGCAGCGTCGACCGGGCTGCCGGTGTGGGTATCGTGGACGGTCGCCGACGACGGTAGTGGACTTTTGCGCAGCGGCGAAACCGTGCAGGCGGCCATCGAGTCGCTGGACGGGGTCGAGGTCGAGGCCTTGCTGTTCAACTGTTCGATGCCCGAAAGCGTTGACGCGGCGCTGCCGGCCCTTGCCGAACACGCACGGCGTCCGTTTGGCGCCTACGCCAACGGGTTCAGTGCGATTGGCGCGGGATTCGAGGTCGCGGACGGCGCCAACGTGCCCGCCCGGCGCGAAGAACTGACCCCGGCGCGCTATGCCGAGCACGCGCGACGCTGGCTGGATGCCGGCGCCTCCATTGTCGGCGGCTGTTGCGAGGTGGGTCCGGCGCACATCGCCGAGCTGCGCCGCTTCGTCTGAAAATCCGGATCGGTACAACCGGTCCGGTTTGCCGCGGGCTCCCTGTCGAAAGCCCTCGGAGCCTTTCTGAGACCTGACGCTCGGCTGCGGGAGCGTCACCCGTTGCGGTTCGGTCATGCCGGCGTGAACTGCAGGGACGCCAGGCGCGCATACAGGCCGTCCTCTTCCAGCAACTCGGCATGCGACCCCTGGGCCACGATCCTGCCGCTATCGAGCACCACGATGCGGTCGGCCGCCTGCACCGTCGCCAGACGATGCGCGATGGTCACCGTGGTTCGGTCACGGCTGATGCGGTGCAGTGCGGCCTGCACCAGGCGCTCACTTTCCGCATCCAGGGCGCTGGTCGCCTCGTCGAGCAGCAGGATCGCCGGATCTCGCAGGATCGCGCGCGCCAGCGCGATCCGGGCGCGCTGTCCGCCGGAGAGGCGCACGCCACGTTCCCCGAGGTGCGTATCGAGCCCCTCCGGCAGTGCGGCGATGAAGTCCATCGCGTACGCCGCCTCCGCGGCCGCCCGAATGTCGGCTTCCGACGCGCCCGGTGCACCGTAGGCGATGTTCTCGCGGACGCTGGCTGCGAACAGCACCGGCTGCTGCGGCACCAGTGCGATCCGTTCCCGCAGTTCCGATGTCTCGACATCACGGATATCGACACCATCGATTCGGATCGAGCCGGCGTCGGGGTCATAGAAGCGCAGCAGCAACTGAAACAGGGTGGTCTTGCCGGCTCCTGACGGTCCGACCAATGCCAGCGAGGTACCGGCCGGGACGTTCAGGTCGATGCCCCGCAATGCCGGTGACTCCGGGCGTGTCGGGTAGGCGAACCGGACGCCCTCGAACCGGATCGCTCCGCGGGCCGGTGCGGGAAGCCGAGTCGGATGGCGGGGCAGGGGTGGCCCGGAGCGCGCCTGGAGCAGCGCCAGCAGCCGCTCGGCCGCGCCTGCCGCACGCAGCAGTTCATTGGCCACCTCGCTGAGGGCAGCCACGGAGCCCGCTACCAGCACCGCGTAGAACAGGAACGCCGCGAGTTCCCCCGGCGTGATCCTGCCGTCGAGAACGTTGTGTCCCCCGATCCAGAGCACACCGGTGATCAGCATGAACATCAGGAAGATCACGGATGCCGCCAACAGTCCCGTGACCGCGGCACGGCGGATGGCTGTACCAAAGGCCGCCTCCACGGCACTGGCATAGCGGGCGCGCTCGGCGCCTTCCTGCACGTGGGACTGCACGGTCTGGATGGCGTAAAGGCTCTCGTCGACGCGCCCGCCCACGGCTGCGACACGGTCCTGCGTCTCGCGCGAGAGCCGGCGTACCCGGCGGCCCAGCGCCCAGACGGGTAGCGCGACCACCGGTAGCCCCAGCAGCAGCCAGGCCGTCAGCATGGGGCTCGTCAGCAGCATCAGGACGAGCCCGCCCACGATCAGCAGCAGGTTGCGTGCGGCAATGGCCAGGGTGCTGCCCACGACGACCTGGATGACCGTGGTGTCGGCGGTGAGCCGTGAGATCACCTCGCCGGTACGCGTGCGTTCGAAAAAGCCGGGATCCATCTCGATCACGTTCGCGAAGACCGCCCGCCGCAGATCGGCGACGACGCGTTCCCCCAGCCGGGTGACGAGGTAGATGCGCAGCCCGGTGCCGGTGGCCATCACCGCGACTGCAGCCAGAAGGCCGAGCAGGGCTCGATTCAGCGCAGCCGGATCCTGCTCGCTGAGCCCGGCATCCACCACGAGCCGGAGCACGAAACCGAACGCCAGGATCGCACCAGCGCCGAGCACGAGGGCCAGCACGCCCAGCAGCAGGGTTTGCAGGTAGGGCCGGACAAATCCCGCCAGCGGCACGAGCACACGCAGGTCCCGGCCCACCGGGCGTTGTGCCGCGCTATCGCTGGGAGCGGTCATCGGCCGTGCAGGCAGTGGCTATGGACAGAGGGTTTCAGACGCTGACCTCGGGGAGTCGCTCGAAGGCTTGGTGGCGATGTCCATCCTTGCGACCAGCCTCCGGCGCAGAAGATCCGGTACCCGAAGGGACCCGCTGCAGATCGACCCGGCGCGCTGGCGCCGCGTTCATGGCCCCGTGGTTCTATGATGGCGCAGCACCCGGTTCTCCACGCTATGCCATCATGACGCAACCTTGACTAGCTTTCTTTCAGGTTGCGGCGATAAACGGCTCCGCCGAGTAAGCGTGCGGCACTTTGCTCGAATACCGTCAGGCGCTCGCGCCAATTCTCGTCCAGTCGAATCACGGATGACTTGTCCGAGCGCGCGCGGTTTCCGCCCAGGATATGGGTTTCGCTTTCACTGAACGCCGTGACCTGTTCGTCTTCGAATGCAAGGCCCGCCGCGGCCATTATGCGAGCCAGGTGCCGTTCCGGGTCGCGGCAAAGGTCTTCGTAATGTACATGCACGATCGGGTGCCCTTTCGGTTTCATGGTGCGTATTCGCCGTCCCCGTACATTGTAGTTCCAGAGAGAGCGAATCAGGCCCATACCCTTTCGCTTGTTCGAAGAATATTGAGCCCAAGGACTCTTGAAAATGTGCACGGGAATGAGTTCGAGTCCAGGCACCTGCTCCAGCTTTGCAAAGTAGGTCCGTCGCCGGGACGTATCGACAATGACCTCGGCCCCGGATGCTTCCAGCACCGATTCAAAAAAAAGGTGAAGTTCTTCGGGTTTCAGGTTCTCCTGGTCCTCGTAACCGAATTGAAGGCCAGACAGTGACAGGCCACGCTTTTCCAGGGAATCATCCACCGCCGACCAGTAACTGCATTCAGCCGGGAAGAGGGCACCGCAGGCACAGCTCTTCCTCCCGCTGACGAACAGGGGGATGTTCTTGGTCCCTCCGATTGACATCGCTTGGGAATGGGCGTTTAGCAGGCGGCCGAGCAAGGTGGTGCCACTGTGGCCCAGTCCAAGCAGATAAATGATTCTGATGGTCATGACGTCTTCTCCAGATCGAGCGCTGATCCCGATAGCTGCTGCAAGCGCGCCGGCTCATCGGTGATGAGTCCGTCGATTCCCATCGAGATCATGCGCACCATCGTATATGCTCCGGCAGGATCAGAAGGCATGCTTGACTGCCGCATGCTGGGCCTCGCTGCGGAACCGAAATACGGGGGCAGCCCGTCCCGGGAGGCTTCGCCCCTCGCGGTAACGGCTCAATCGGCGCCACCCTCGCCNAGAACGACCACGGCTCGGCCACGGACCNGGCCCGAAAGGATCAGGTCGGCGTAGCGGGGCAGGTCGTTCAGGGTGATCTCGGTGGTCAGCGAGTCCAGCAGNTCCGGAGAGAGCAGACCGGNCAGGCGATCCCAGGCNGCGATGCGGGTCTCTCGGGGGCACANCACCGAGTCGATGCCAAGCAGNTTCACGCCCCGCAGCAGGAANGGCAGCACGGTCGTNNGCAGCGCCGGACCGCCGGCGAGGCCGCAGGCTGCGACCGAGGATCCATAGCGCATCTCCGCGAGCACGTGTGCCAGCATGTCGCCGCCGACCGCGTCCACGCACCCCGCCCAGCGCTCGCCCAAAAGCGGCTTTGCCGGTGCCTCCGCGAGCGAAGCGCGCTTGATGATCGCGCTGGCGCCGAGCCGCTGGAGATACCCGGTGTTCTCGGGGCGGCCGGTGACGGCCGTCACGGTGTGGCCCAGTCGTGCTAGCAGTGCGACGGCCACGCTGCCGACGCCTCCGGACGCACCGGTGACCAGCACCTCGCCCGATCCGGGCGTTAGGCCATGGTCTTCGAGTGCCTGAACTGCGAGCATTGCGGTGAAGCCGGCTGTGCCTACGGCCATGGCCTGGCGCGTGGTGAAGCCCTGCGGCAGCGGCACGAGCCAGTCTCCCCGGACCCGCGCCAGCTGCGCGTATCCGCCCCAGTGGCTCTCGCCCATGCGCCATCCGGTCAGCAGCACCGGATCGCCGGGCTGGTAACGTTCGTCGGTTGATGTCACCACCGTACCGGCGAGATCGATGCCGGGGACGTGCGGATACTGGCGCACCAGACGCCCCAGGCCCTTCAGGATCATGCCGTCCTTGTAGTTCAGTCCGGAGTGCGAGACTCGCACCAGCACGTCGCCCTCCGGCAGATCCGATGGCGGCAGCGTCCGTAACGACGGCACCGGGCCATCGGGACCTTCTTCAAGCACCAGGCCTTCGAAGTCTTCCTCGGTCATGCCATTCCTCCATTGCGTGGGTCGGGGTCGGCGCCGCGCCCCCTCGCCAGCCTTCCTTTGCGAGCGGGGGAG
>SL_8KL_010_SEDDRAFT_10004975_pt1 | contig 10543 bp, 9 predicted proteins | sample SodLakKL_010_SED_4_FD_11160 | JGI IMG/M metagenome (IMG submission 11160) | reverse complement strand
ATTAATACAACGATGCAAACAAATGTTTGTAGTGAGGTCAAGAAATTGATTCATCCCCGCCCTTATTCAAGGACGAGGCTGGCTCAATTAGAATTCGGTAAGATAATTTTTTCGTTTTCCTCCACTTCATCCAGGGCTTCATTGACTGTCATATAAGATTTATTTTAGTCAGAATTTTCCACTTCAATGTTTAAGCTCTCACTCAAGCTCCCCGACATTCCCTCATCATCATAGGCCCTGACCCAGTAATACCCATTTTCATCCAGCTGGTCGAGGTCAATTTCATTATCTTCTGTTATTATTTCTGCCGGAGCATCTACTTCTGCGGAATTATCATTATCAGTTCTATAAACTACATAACTTTCCGCATCAGACACTTCCTGCCAGATGAATTTTTCCTGTTCAATTTTTAAATCCGTGGGTGCCTCAAGTGAGGTGTGTTTGTCCACCGTAACATTTAACTGCCCTTTTTCTACAACCAGGTTCACACTTTTTTCTTCATCCGGCAGCAGCAGAACTTCAGCATAATCAGGTTCCAGCTCCCCCTCTGTTAGTTCCAGTTTCAGATGCCATCTGGAAGAAATTAGATCCAGTTCTGAATTATTAAAATCAACGGGAAGATCATTCTCACCAACATCGACCTTCTTTTCATAAGCCCCATTATCATCATTTAAAGTGGGATGATATAAAATAATATTATCTACCTGACTGGCTTCCAATCTTTCTTCATTTTCATCGACCACATCAACCGTTAGTTCGGCAGCATTAACCGGTCTGGCTGAAACAGTCTTTTCTACAACTTTACCGGCAGTTATTTCTGGAGTTTCTGCTGCCCCTTTATATAAAACTTTAACCCAGGATTCATCTTCAGTATCCGGGTACAGAACTCCTTTCAGCTCCACCTCAATCCAAAATTTTTGTCCTGCCTCTAAATCATTGAAAACAAAATCTTNNCCANCTGATNCTTTATGTATATCCCAGGGCATGCTGTCCTCNGTGACTATCTCNCCTCCCTCATNATTTAGAATCTTTACTACAGCTGTTTNNAGGTCTATGTTGTCTTCTATAGTCATTATCCCGGCCCCGGATGACTGTACTTTNAGGCCATCTGTTTGATTGATACTTACCTTAAGTCCTAAAANATCTTCTTCCTTTTCATCAATATNACTATCATAAAATAATTCACAGGCTGTCAGTATAAATACTAAACAAATTACAGGAACTAAAATTTTTATATATCTGCTGCTGTTAGCTGACATAAGTTTATTCCCCCTGATATTTTATTATCACTTTTATGGACCCATTTTTTCATTTAATAATTTCTGCTTAAATCCAATCTACAGCAATCACCTGCTTTTCAATTTATACTTAACCACCTCCCGGGTTTATAATAATATTTTTACACTTTTTCCTTATATATGCTTATTTTACATTATATTTTTATTTATATTATACAGCTTAAACATAAATAGTACATGATAAAATTATTATGTTGATGATATTCTGATAACGCAAAAAAAATCTCACCATCACGGTGAGATAAAAAATGTAAAAAAATATAATGTGGTAAATGAATTTATATTATAACCGAAAAATTTCACTATTTATGTCGAGTTCTTCGGAAAGCTTATAGCCGGCAGCAAATGTATTTTCTAGTCTTTTTATAAATTTATCTACTTCTTTTTTTGTTATATCAAACAACAGCAGAAAAAAGTGATCATCACTCCAGCGGCAGAAAACATCTCCAGAGCGAATCTGCTTCAGAATATGCTCAGATAATTTATCAGCAATCTCTCTTCTAACTCTCCTGTTTGGGCCCCTATAACCGGCCAGCTTTATTTGAAGTAAAAAACGGCAGATAAGATCTCTTTTAGTCCTCCTTTTTTCCAGCTTACACAGCCTTATAAATAAATCCCGATCTTTGATAAGACCCTCTTTTTTAGCACTCTTTTTCTGCAGTTTTTCAAAAAAACAGCCAGGCTCCCGATCAACCCCTCTAATTATTGTTTTTTTTAAATTTTTAAATCGGGCAGGCAAAGCCAGATTGTTTTTTTCAAACCAGTCCACTATTTCTCTGTATTTATTCAGGGCTAAACCCTGATGACCGCTCTTAAGTAAAGTCTCAACAGCTCCAATCATGAGCCGTTCATCAAAACAAATCAGCTGCTGAACCCGGCTGTAAAACTCACGAAGACGGTTGTAATCTTTCACCCCGGAAAGCATATTATCAAGCTGCAGCAGTGTTTTAACCAAAAAATCACGATAATAGTCACGGGTATGCCAGAACCATTCCTTTAACTGGACATCCTCCAGGTAGTCTCCCCTGTAGAGTTCCAGGATCCGGCTGAAAAACCTGAGAGCATTTTTAGAACTACATCCCTGGTTTATTGTTGAACATAAATTTTCAAACACCTCTACATCAAGCCAGTAATTCCAGCTTTTGTTTAGAGTATAAGCATTACCTGCTGTTTTTATAAAATAGCTTTTTGGGCCACTGTCTCCGTCTGCCAGCTTCTGACGCAGCCTATAAACCAGAGCTGAAAGAGCACTTTCAGGATCACTGTTTTTGTTAAGACCAAGTTCCAGGATCAGTTTTTCCCGGGCAATCTTTTTATTTCTGTAGGTTAAAAGATAATACAGCAGCTGCCAGTATTTGCTGTTTTTATTAACATCCCGGGTTATATTATTTTCCCCCCTGTATATCTCAAAATTACCCAGAGTATAAATTTTTACATCTGAACACAAGAGTACATCCCCCACTTATTATTATATAATCCAGTTTTTCAGAATCATGTTAATTAATGCAAAAAAAAGCAGCTGTAGAATTACTGGCCACCAGATCAATTATTTCTCATATTATTCCATTAAATTTATAATATTTCCTTATTATATTTATTAATTTATTTCAATATAAACAAAAAATCTCCTGCAAAAAAATAAAAAGTAAAATAAAATTAAAAAGAAAAATTATCAAGAAATATTTCTGGAGTCCAATGATTTTAATATTGTGGGAGAAAAAAATATCTAAAAATACTTAGATTAAAGTTTCAGCTGGATGGAGATAAATCAAGGAGGGGATTAAGATATTGCACTGCTCATAGAAAAAGCCCCTTTTTTGCCAGAACACAAAAAAGGAGGCCTAAAAGCAACTATTAAAAGCAACTTACAGCAAAGTTTTTTTACTCTTCGTTTTGGCGAAACTCCAATCTTTCCACTTCATATTTAAATTCCGCTTCTTCTAACCCAAAAACAAAATGACTTTCCGCTAAAACCAGAATTTCCTCAAATTCAGCCATTTTCACTTCTCCAGATTCTATGGCCATTTCTTCACTTTGTTCAAACTCGAGGATGATGATGTCAACTTCATGCTCACCCACAGTTCCTTTTTCTTCCCGGTGTTTGTCGGCCACATCTTTTAGTTCATCCAGATCAAGATTTTCTCGGTAATAATAGGGCCGAAATACTGACTGCAGCAGGGGCTCGACCATCATATCCGCCATTTCCGGGGGAATAATTTCCCCATTCATTTTAAACTGCAGAAAATCTTCCTCTGCCACCCATAATATTATATCAGCTGTCAGCTCATCTGCTTCAAACATCTTAATTTGCACCTGATCGGCAGTTTCTCCTTCAATTACTTCCTCACCAAGAAAATTACATTCCACAAACATGTCAGCAGCTTCATCTTCTGAATGATCAGTATATTTCACAGAGTAATCAAAACCACTTAAAGTAGAAACAACTTCTCTTAGTTCCGGGGGAGATTCAATGCCTTCCAGCTCAAGTATTTGGTCTTCGGGCACCACCTCTGCCTCTTCTGTTTGGGCCTCCATCCCAGCAGTCCCGATTAAAAGCAGTATGAGAACAAGTAAAGGTATTACATATTTCCGCATGGATTTAACCTCCTCCATATAATTGTGGGCTTAAGTGAACCTGCAATTTTCCTCTTTTAAACCAGCTTATTGCACCTCCTCAATTTTGGAAATATTTTAACTTTAGATTCAATATGTTAACGTTTAAACTTAATGTTTTAATGATTTTTGGTTATATATGCTTACTTCTATATTTCTCTGCTTATACCTTTTTAAAGGCACAAATCCTTTTCTTCTGTTTTCTGTCGGCCCATTCCTGACCAATGAGGTCTTAGGAAGCAGATCAAAAATGCTCTGGACCATATAACTTTCTTTCAGCTGCTTGATTTTTGCTTTGCCCTGGCTGCCCTGGTGTTCACTTTCCTCTTGACCCTTAAAGTAATAAAAATAAATCTCTGGCAGAAAAAACCGGGACTGCTTATCATACTGGTACTGGTTCAGCCTATAGCCTATCTCTCCTTTAAAACAACAGGTATTAACTACACCACCTCTTTTAAAGCAGGTCTGATGATCTCCCTGACACCTGTTTTTGAAATCCTGTTATCCACCTTTTTTCTCAAGGAAAAACCAGTCTTAAAACAGCTTTTTTCGTCCTGCTGTTGGTGGTCGGAGTGATGTTTATCACCCTTATGCGGGGCCGGGGAGTAACACCCAGGCCTGATTTTAATCAAAATAATCAGCGTACAGACCACAACCCCGCCGTCAGGCGGGGCTCAGGGTCTTCTATTCTCCTTATCAGCCCTTAATTTATCTCCGGAATAGAACCACCCTACTGCTCCGGTAAGGTAAATACACTACCAGGGCAGCTCACTCCAGAATTATCTCCATTTCGGCTGCTTCCTGTTTCATGTTTTCCAGGCGGCTCTCCCATAGAGCCAGCTCATCACTTTCCGGCCGGAATACCCAGACCATTACTTCCTTACCGGCCTGGTCCTGGGCCTCGGTCTGGCCGGCATAATAATAATCAGATCCGGAATAATGGCTGTTCTCTTTATTCTCAGAATTATAGTCCAGAACCAGCAGGTTGAGCTTCTGGTCCTCAGGATCTTCATTCTCCTGCTGGATTTCATCTTCTGCCGATCCAACCTGACCCCACAGCAGCAGATAATCCTCAGTATGATCGGTTATCTCACCACTTATATCATAATATTCGGCCCGGTCTTTAAGTCCTTNATACCTTTCTTTTACCTGNTAGTACTGGCTNTGNATAAANAAAACCACCTCCGGNTTGGCNACTCCNATTTNTTNNACAAAAGAAGCAAATTCCTCCGGTTCGGCTGTCTGCAGCACNGTCCGGATAACTTCTTTTTTGTAATTTGATTTTTCTTTTTCAGGACTGAATTCTTCCAGAACCCTCAGGCCGGTGTCCACTCCTTCGATAAAATCCAGGGCCACCTGACCGAGTTTTTCTTTTTTCTCTGGTTCCTGTTCCAGAAGTCCGGCCAGCTCTTCTAGAGACTGTACTTCCTGCTCTATGGCCTGTATTTCTTCAGGCAGGGTCTGATCTTGTTCAGCCACCCCGGCCGGAGACATTTTTATGATTGTCAGAACTAAAAATAACAGGCAGGCACCCAGCACAAAAACAGTCTTTTTTCTCATCTGATAGCTCCTTTCCCTAAGCTTACTGCAATTAAAAATTTAGCCCCCCGGATCATACCCGAAAAGACCGTAACCCAAAAGTTGCTGACCCGGGTGGCCCGGGGAGATAACTTCAGTTCCTGCAGTCTCTGGGTCAGCTGGCCACCACTGCCAGTTTAGATCAGCAGCCTGGTGATAGAGAATCTAAGCCTCAGATGGCTGTCAGATCCAATCTGCAGCTGATTCTCAGAGGTGGTCAGATTGAAATCCAGTGAGGTACGGTCATCAATATCATAACCCACACCCACGGTCGGATGCAGCCCCGGGGTCATCAGGTTTACATCTCCATCATCAATAACCATCAGTGGTGAGCTGCCCCCGGCTCTGATGGTTAAATAATCAATAATCTGTTCTTCAAATCCCCAGCTCCAGTTCAGGGTCGTATAGTTTCCTCCGGTGTTAAGCCGCAGGGCATGGGCCAAAAGCAGATCCTGGATCTTTGTCCTCTGGCCCACACTGGCCCGGCCGGAAGTATCTTCATTAAACCTCAGTTCTCCCTCTATTATTAAATCATAGCGCTCCTCGATATTGCGAACACCCCGGCCGTAAAGCTGAACCCGGCTGGTGTCACTGCCCACAGCACCGAAAGAATTTATTCCAAAACTGCCGTCAATCCGCAGATTGTCATCNACCACATAATCAAAACCACCCTGCAGCATCAGCTCCGTACTGCCCGCATCTTCAGTACTCAGCATATTGAAGCCCAGAGTACCGCCCACCACCAGTTCTTCATTTAACCGGTAGGCCGCACTGCCGGCAGGGGCAAAATAGGTTTGGGCGACATTGCCCCTCCTCAGTACCCCGAAGTCCACTCTGCCTCCGGCAGTCAGGTTATCATCCATGCAGTATAAGCAGGGGCCTGCCGGTTAACAGGTTCCCATTTCCTGATAAATTGATTCCAGTATCGGCAAAAACAAATTTGCTGTTATCAATAAAATTCATCCGGGCCGGATTCAGCCGGCTATCCACCACGGTGTCTTCAACAATTCCCTGCAGATTCCCCAGGGCCCCCATCCTGACATTACTGGCTTCAGCTGTGGAGACCCCCAGCCCGGTGATGCTTAAAATTATAAGTAAGATAATAAGTTTTTTCATTATAAAATCCTCCCCAAATCATTTCTGTGAATTAATCTGGTTTTAATTATACAGGATATACTGGGCTATTACAATTACTGCCGGTGGGACTTAATGAGGAATTAAGTTCACCTGACCTCTGATTAATATATTAAAAGGACATCGCCCCTGCTTTTTTGAGTTCGGCCAATCCGAACTCCCCTGTCAATATAAGCCTGTAATCCAGGCTTCTTGACCAAAGCAGAAACGATGTCCCGGGGTTTCTCTTTTTTAATCTTTATTTAGTTTTAGCTTAATCCAGCAGCCCCTTTGATTCTTTAATTGAAGATATCATCCAGATGGGACTGAATGGCCGGTTTCATGGAATCAATATGGCTGGCGGCGGGCTCACCCTGCAGAATAGGATCAATTATCTCCCAGGTGGTGTCTGCTCCCAGCAGGTCATGGTCATAGATATGAGGTACCAGATTCTGTTCGGCCCAGACTAAGTTTTCCAGCATCTCTCTGGTCTGGGCAAAAGCACCCAGATTATCATAAATACCCTCTTCTACTTCCTCAAAAGAGACATACTCTTCACTGTCCCTGAACAGGGCGGTGTGCAGATCAATCAGAGCCTGATCATCCTCCTCACGGGTGGGAGGAATTACGGCGGTCATTATCTCACCCACAGGCGCTATATGCTGTTCGGCATTGGGGCCCCGCGGCAGAGGCACAAACCCGGCTTCAAATTCAATATCCTCCATAACTTCAGAGAAGCTCCACAGGTGAACTATCATCATGGCTCCCAGCTCTTCAGCCCAGGGGTCATGCGGCCAGCCCCAGTGGTCTGGTTCAATATATCCACTGTCATAGATGTTATACATAAACTCCAGGGCCTCAATGGCTTCCGGCTCATCAAGCGCAAATTCCTTGCGGCCATCAACATCCCGGACTACCTCAACATCATTGGTCAGCAGAAAATCGGGAGAAAAATGACCCCAGGTGGGAATCATACCATACTGATCAATCTCCCCATCACCGGTGGTATCCCGGGTCAGTTCACTTAAATAATGTTCAAAGGTATCATAGGTCCATTCTCCGGCCTGATAAATATCATTAAGATCCTCAAGACCGAAATCATCCAGCATATCTTTGTTATAATAAACACCGGAAAAACCGGAACTCCACCAGGACATTTCGGGATTAACGATTCCCCACTGATCTTCATAGGTGGTATTGAACATATACTGGGTACCATCAATCACCTCAATTTCGGGGTCCAGAGAATTGGTCATAAAATAATTATCATGGGTCTCAAAGACTTCCAGATTCATCAGAAAGCCCTCCAGGGCCAGCTCAATGGCCTGGTCATACCACAGACGCCAGATTCCGTCCGCCTCTCCGGCAATAACTTCTTCCCGGAGAATATCCGGAACTTCATGGTAGCCATATTCCTGAAATTCAACATTAACATTAAAATCAGCTTCCACCTGTTCCAGATGAGCCTGGGCTTCAGCACCTGCAAACATGTCTTCGGTTACATTATAGCCATATAAAGTAACCGTTTCACCACCAAAATCATGCTGGGCCGCTTCGGCGATACCCATTCCGGCCATTACCAACATAACCATTAAAACCGCAATCAGAATACTTCTTTTTGTGTTAAACATAAAATCCCCCTCTAAGTTAGTAGTATTTTATTGAAAATGAAAATAAGAGTAAATAAAAAGAGATTAGAAAAGTTAGAAAGATTAAGCTGTATTAAGCTGTTATTAGAAATTATATCTGTGGGTTGATATCTCCTCCCTTCTGTTGATAGTTTACAAAATAAACCTTTTTAAAATCAGCGGATGGAAATAATATCACTCTCTCCCTCCGGGGTAACTATTTTGACATAGTCAGCCTCATCTAAATCCAGGCGGACCGAACTTAACCACAGATCATCAGCCGGAAGCTGATGGGTCTCAACAGGTTTTCGGGAATAATCGGCCAGCTCTTCATACTTCTGAGACGCATAATAGATCAGGGCCTGCTCCTGGTTTTCATAATATCTTTTTTCCAGCTCATCCCGGTAAGCAGAGGAGAGATGGATATTATAAAAATCGGTGGCCTCAAGGGTCTTTTTAACTTCATCTGGATCCCGGTCCGGAGCCCGGGGCCCGGTCAGCGCTATTTTTGTAAGCAGCTCCCGCATAACCTCTCTTTCATCCTCCAGACCCAGCTCCCCAATCCCCATCTTCAATCTTCTGAAACTCGGGATCGGTAAACAGGGAGTAGAAATCATCATCCTCATCATACTCTTCTGCTGCCAGAATGAGGCCCTCCTCTATTTTCTGATCCAGCCTGCTTGCGGCCCCTTCAATCTCCTGCACCCAGGACAGAAAAATCTCTGAATCAGAAACTTCTGCTACCTCCAGGGTGAGGTTTTCCGACTCATTATGCCAGTTCACCCTCCGGTGCTCTCCGGCCAGGGCCCGGGCTATTTCACTTTTGAAAAGCGGAATATCCTCAGGGATCCGGGAGGTAATATACCGCCCATCCCGCACCAAAACCCGACTTTCATAATCTATTCCGGCCTCCTGCAGTTCTCCGGAAATACCGGAATAACCGGTGGCCCTTTTGCCGGTCATCAGTCCGGCCGAGATCAGCACCTGGGGTCCATGACAGATGGCCGCAATCGGTCTCTCCAGTTCGGCAAACTCCCGAACAAAGTCCAGCACCTGCTCCTGTTCTCTAAGCTCACCCGGGGCCTGGCCCCCCGGAAGCAGCAGGGCATCAAAATCCGCGGGCTCGGCCTGCTCAACCGTTTTCTCAACTACCAGGGTAAGATCACTGTTATAGGCGGTTATCTCTCCGGTCTCCGGTCCGATTATTACTGACTCAACCCCCAGTTCGGCCAGATAATCACGGGGGCGGGTGGTCTCCCCATCATGAAACCCTTCTGTGGTCAGAATGGCCAGCCTGGTTCCCGAAATATCAGCCGGGGTTTCCAGCCTCGATATACCAGTTTCGGCCTCCAGAGAGGGGGCATACAGCAGAAGTCCGAATCCCAGCAACAGCATCAACAAAACAGCCATTAGATAGCCCTGTCTGTCCTGCAGGATCATGAAAAACCCTCCTTTATGTTGATTTATAATCACCTTAATAACCACCTTAATAATCTTCTCAAAATCTGCTCAATATCTTCTTAATTATAACTCCGGAAAAAATAAATCGGCAATCCCCAAAAACCCAAAATTCTAACTCCCGATCTTCTTATAATTCCGCGGCCCGGCCGTCGAATCCCTGGGGATCAGCTCCACCTCAAACAGCTGATAAAAATCTCTGTCATTTAACTTTTCACCAGCCAGCATTTTGAACAAAAGCCACAGGGCCTGGTGGACCATCTGCTCCAGAGGCACATTGACGGTGGTCAGGGCCGGGTTGTAGATTTCAGAAAGACGCAGATTGTCCAGACCACAGACCGAGATATCCCCCGGAACCTTAAGCCCCAGCCTCCGCAGATAAAGAATCACCCGGTAGGCGGTTTCATCATTGAAACAGACCAGAGCTCCCGGCAGCTGTTCGGGATCTATCTCATTATTCTCAAAATCACCAAGATAGTAATGATAATCCTCTGTCAGCTCCTGATTATGCTCCCGTAAAGCCCGCTCATAGCCGGTAAATCTCCGGTCCGGCCCTCCCACATAGCCGATCCGTTTATGCCCCAGCCCGAAAAGATAATTCACGGCCTGATACATCCCCCCCTGGAGATCGGATTCCACAACCGGAATCTGCCGGTTATCACCCACACTGCGGTCAATATAGACCACGGGAGTGTGCTGTTCGGCATAATCATCCACCACAGAATTGACCTCATTTTCAGCGGCAAAGATAGCCCCATCCAGCTGGCGGCTCTTAAAAACCTGTACATAGCGGTTCTCCTCTTCTTTTAGGTGTTCGGTGGTACCCAGAATTAGAGTATAGCCCCGCTCTTTGAC
>SL_8KL_010_SEDDRAFT_10004974_pt1 | contig 10543 bp, 5 predicted proteins | sample SodLakKL_010_SED_4_FD_11160 | JGI IMG/M metagenome (IMG submission 11160) | reverse complement strand
CCAGAAAACCTACCGCTCATATAAAGACAAAATATAATAGCTACAAGATATCCGATTACTGTCCAATTCATCTCTCTATTCCTCTATTAATACCACTCTCAGGATATATTTTTTACCCCATACCCATCTCATTAAATAGTTCCATCAAATATTTTTTACTCTCGATGAGTTCTTCAATATCTCTACCCTCTATCACAAAATTCCCTTCATAATCTTTTAAACCCTTCAGTGCGTGTTTAAAATTTATCTCACCATCACCCAGCTTTAGATGCACATCATCCTCACCCAAATTGTCATGTAGATGAACGTTGACAGGTGAAAAATTCAGAAAATCATCTACTTCCTCAGCGGTGTAGGCGTGACCGATATCTAAGCAAAATTCTATATCCAACTCATTAAGAAATTCTCTAGTTTCCTCCGCCGTACTGCACATGGTGAGCCACATCTCGGGAAGATTTTCTAACGCCAAAATAACTCCCATCTCGTCAGCATATTCAATAAGCTCTCTTAGGGACTTCTTAGATTGGTCAGTTGCTCCATCCCAGTAGACACTTAGGGGAGAATACAGGCCAGGATGTACCGTTACGATCTCTGCCCCTATCATAGATGCCAACTTCAATGATTTTTTGACCTCTTTTACACTCGCCTTCCTCATTTCCGGGTTAATACTCGCTATGTTTACATCATTAAGAGGAGCATGTATCTGAACTTCCAAGTTTGTTGTTGAAAGTGTATCTTTTATCTCTTCAACGTGCCTCCAATCGTGATATTTTTCTGCCAATATCTCCCATCCATCAAATTCCTTTTCCACCTTTTTCAAAGTTTCCTCAAAAGGCTCCAGTGAAAATTTTGGATTGGATACAAGGATCATCTTATTCCTCCGTCTCCGTAAGAGTTTCGATTAGATCGTCAATTTCTTCGCAAAATATACTCACTTCAACTTCACCCAATGGTTTCTTTTCCTCGGAAAAATTCACTTTTGCATTGCACATTGCCTGCTTTGATAGTGTGAAGGAACACTCATCTCCGACTATTCTCTCTTTCATGTGTTCTCTTGCTGTATCTCTTATCCGCATATCCTTCAAGATTTTTTTGAATCTTGTTAGGTACTTAGATTTCCCGATTACTTCATCGCTACCGAGATCCCAAATAGTTTTAGGAAAGACGTTTGAGAGACAGTGTATCAGTGTTTCTTTGTCTTCTGTAGGGAACATAGGACATCTTATCTCTACTTCAAAATTGAACTCGTTCAATTCCATCCTCGTTTAGATTAAAACGACTTGTATATAAGCGTTGGTCTTCTTCGACCTTTGTTACCAAGTTCAATCAAATCTGGATTTGAAATAGATAAAAAATTTTATTAGCTTGCTCTTGTCTAGAAAAACACGGTTTCAAGGGCTCATGGTTTAGATCGGTTAGAACGTCGCCTTCACGAGGCGAAGGTCGCCGGTTCAAATCCGGCTGAGCCCATTTTACTATAGGTTAATGAATTATTTTTAAAAATAGGAGGAAAGAGTTTTTTATCTAATTGGATTAAAGTAGACTTACCGCTTTTTTTTGTGGTAAACCACTGCAGCAAATACAGTCGCTAAAATCAGCAGTATAGACGTGAATCCCGGGAGAAGATCCGGTTCTTCCATATAAACGTATACAGAGACCCTATCTCTATCGTCTTCACTCTGGACTGTAAGTAGGTGAGATCCGACTTCTGCTTCCCAGAAGAATTTACCAGTGCGGTTCTCTCCTGGTTCAAGGGTTACATCGTCCTCTATATCTTCTAAAGACCCCTCTACTAAGAACTCTATGTCCTGTGTACCTTCAACATCACCTGTGTTCTTCACGGTGTATTCTACCATGATATATCGACCTACTTCTATTTCCTCATCGTATTCTGTGATCTCAACTTCGAAATAGGGTTGGTCAACTTCTTCAAAGCTAGCAGTTATCTCCTTATCTTCGTCCATAGTTATTGTTATCACTTCTTCAGTACTAGATACATTTCCGGTCCACTCGACGAATTTATGACCTTCATCTGGGTCAGCAGTTAGGGTCACGGTCGTATTTTCTCTGATCTCTAAGGTATCATCATCGGTGACATTTTCCTCTTCTTCATTCCATTCAACCGTTATAGCACCATTCCCATCTATCCCTAAAGTCAAATTATACATCTCGGGTGCTTTTTCTGTTGTGAAGTTCCAGACCTCGGATTCCGTAAGGTGCTCGTCAGTTTGATTTTCTTCCACGACGACATACCACTCATAGGTAGTGTTGAAGTCAAGATCTTCCCAAATGTAAGTTACGTATTCTCCGCTTTCCACTGTTTCATTATAGAGTTCTTCCGAATCTTCATCTATCACCTCGTAGAACGTAACGTTCAAGTCAGCTCCATTCGGATGCTCCACAGTCACATTCAACTCCGGATCCAGCTGCACATCCTCAGCCTCATGCTCTGGTGTTCTTTCAGTGATGATCTCGTCAGTTGAGAAGGTCCGAGTCGCTGATTCATTGTAGACATCTTCATTTCCGTCGTCGGTTGCGTCTTCATACACGTGAACGTACCACTCATACTCGGTGTCATAGTCAAGTTCCCAAGTAACATTGGCGTATCCGTCTCCATCCCAAGCTACACTGTTGTTTTCGCCTATCCATTCGAAAACATCTTCACCTACTTCTCTAGCGTAGAACGTAACGTTCATATCTACCTCTTCATCATTATCCACCGTTACACTGAGATTAGTCTCTGTATCAGGATAAAGTTCTAGGTCGGCTCCATCTCCTGGTTCATTCATCGTTATCTTTATCGGCGAATCTGCTGTTGTAAAAGTCCATTCCTCTGATACATTGTATAGTTGGGGATCTTCATAATCGCCATGAGTTGTGTCTTCAGTAACGTTTACGTACCATGTGTACTCAGTTCCAAATTCAAGTCCTTTCCAGGTCATATTGGCGTAGTCTCCAGACTCAACACTAGTGTTTTCGTATATCTCTTCGAAATCATCTTCATCTGCTGCTCTGCCGTAGAACGTAACGTTTAATGTTTGTGCATCTTCGTGATCCACTGTTACACTGAGGTTTGTCTCTCTTTCATGATAAATGTCCACGTCAGTTCCATGTCCTGGTTCTACTAAATCATATCCTATATCATCGGATTCCTCAAGTAGTTCTTCTCCATTACCAGAAGTATATCCAGTCATCACCGAGAATGCTGAAATCATCAAGATTAATACTAAGCATAACGTTCCTAATCTTTTCGTTCTTTTTCTTCTAATACTATCACCACTCTTTATCACTACAATGAAAGATTACTATATATATCTTATCAAACCACAAAAATTTAACTAAGAGATACTCTCAATTACTAGAGCCAACTCATCTCAAGTATCTTTTTCCAGTTATAGATCTTCTCATATCAAACTATCTTCAAGACCGCTTTCTCGATCCTCTTAAGCCCTTCTTCTAAGGTTGATCGAGGACACGCGAAATTCAATCTCATGAATCCCTCTCCACCCTTACCGAACCAAGCACCGTTATTCAAAGCCACTTTAGCATCGTTCAGCAGTAGGTCATCTAATTCTTCAGGTTCAAGTCCGAGTTCATTGAAATCCATCCAAAGCAGAAATGTACCTTCGGGCTCAACAACTTCAACTTTAGGTATGTTCTCTCGCACAAAATTCACCGCATAATCTTTATTCTCTTCTAAGTAATCTAACTGTGCTTCCAGCCATTCTTCACCCTGAGTATAGGCTGCTTTCAATGCAGTAAATCCGAAAACATTTCCTTCTTTTACCAACCTTTCTCTCGAATTTTCAAATCTTCTTCTCAATCGAGGATTAGGTATCACAGCTATTCCGATATTCAGACCAGCTATGTTGAAAGTCTTCGTAGGAGCGAACATTGTAATAGAATTCTGAGCTATTTCCTCCGATAAAGAAGAAAAAGGAGTGTGTTTCCTATCATACACGTAATCCGAAAAGATCTCATCCGAAACTACCATGATATCGTGTTCCAAAGCTAGTTCGCCTATCTTTTTGAGTTCCTCTTTACTCCAAACCCTACCGACTGGATTATGCGGGTTACAAAGGATCATCATCCTAGATCTGTTATCTCTTTTCATCTTAGAATCACAGATTTCGAATTTTCTTTCCAAATCTTCGAAGTCTATACTATATCTGTTTTCTTCATTATCATACTGCAGTTCATTCTTGATTATTCTAGAACCAGCATTCTCTATCACCGAGAAAAAGGGATAATATACGGGCGGCTGAAGAACTACGCCGTCACCTAAACCCGTAAAGGTTTTGACGGAAACGCTTAGACTGGGAGTTATTCCATTGGTATAAACTATCCATTCCGGTTTTATTTTCCAGTCATATCTCCTTTCTACCCACTCAACTATAGCCTTATCGTGCTCTTTTCCGGGTTTTCCATAACCGAAGGCTCCATGATCTACTCTATCCTTCAAGGCTTCTATTATCGCGTCGCTAGTCTTCCAATCTGAGTCAGCCACCCACATCGGTAGTACGTCGTCTCTATCAAAATACTCATCTACGAAATCCCACTTGGCGCAACCAGTTCCTGTACGATCAAGCCCCTCATCAAAGTTCATCTCGATCATCTCGGTTTCTGATGAGGAACGAAGTTATAATAACTTTTGTTGCAGAACGGGTATAGAAAAAGGTGTAAGAAGGGGGTTTTATCGAGGGCTAGAATTCTTCTTCGAACTCTTCGTCGAATTCTTCACTTTTCATCTCTTCCATTGATTCTTTCGGTTCGGGTGGTTGTTCCTGCGGCGGTTCCTCGTAGGATGGTTGGTGCTCTTGTTCTCCTGGCATCGGTTGGGTAGATTCTCCTTTCTTCCCCATCTTCATAACAAGTACCAAGACTACAACAGCTGCTATGATGATGATCGGCAAAATCCACCAGTAGTCAGATAAGAATCCAACTCCATCTTCATCGTCTAAGATCTCTTCCACCACTGTAACTAAAACGAAATCATCTAAATCAGTGCCGAAAACTCCGATACTATAATCACCTGCTCCGTCCGGCTTCCAAGTGAATTCACCATCGTATTCATCATCTAAATCAAGAGTGAGGTTATCGTAAACTACCAGTGCATCACCATTTACATCGAACACTATATCCAGAGTACCTTTAACTTCACCAATATTTTTAACTCTGTATTTCACCGTCACTTCTTCACCTTCTTTAATATTTTCATCAAAATCCGTGATTTCGATATCAAAGATGACCTCGCCTTCCTCAAAGTGAGCCTTGATCTCTATATCTCTGTCCATACTGATCTTTATCTCTTTTTCCTCACTTTCGTAGTCGCCTGTCCAATTGACGAAGTAGTATCCTTCATCGGGAGTAGCTATAACGTTCACTTCTTCACCTTTATTATAGGCATAGGTTCCAACCGAAGGTTCAGTGCTACCTTTTCCTTCTGTATCTATAGTTAGAGAAAACATATCTTCACCGATCTTCACGAAGTGCGCTGTTATATTCTTATTTTCGTCCATAGTCACGGTGATTTCGGCATCAGTTTCTGTAACATCTCCTGTCCAGTTACTGAATCCCCAACCATCCTCAGGCTCAGCTGTTAGTGTTACTGTCTCTTCTTCAGCGTACCTATCCCGTTCTGGATTGATTGCTACTGTACCTTCTCCGACTATATTCACTTCTAGGGTGTAAGTATCTACATCACCTATCGCTACTGTTTTAACGTTTTCTCCAAGCACGATATCATAAACCCCCTCTTCATCAAACGTGTGAGTTTCATCGACTATAACGCTTTCTCCTACTCCTAGAGTCCAAGATTCGATCACATCACCTTCTATTATCAGTTCTATCGTTCCTTCAGCGTTACCAATATTCTTGATTACAGCAGTTATGGAGATTTCATCACCAGTTTCGGCTTCAAGTGGATTTACCTCGAAATCGGTCACTTCGAATTCGATCATAGTTTCTTCTTCGAATACTGCAGTGATCGTTTTGTCCTCATCCATCTCGATAGTTATCGTTTCTTCCATATTTTCATAGTCACTAGTCCATTCGACGAAGTACCAACCTTCATCCGCTATAGCCGTTAAGTCGACCTCCGAACCCTTCTCATATACTCCCTGCTCAGGAACTCTATGGATAGAACCTTCTCCTTCTACGTTCAATATAAGTTCTACGAATCCCCTAGCAAAGAATGGATACCCGTCGTTGATCACTTCATAATCATCGATGTTCCATATGTCTTGCTTCCCTTCATCGTCGTAGGGATCCTGTACAAAGTCCCAAGCTTCATCTAACCCTTCTGTAGATAAGTCGGTAAATGTAGCTACATCTTTCATCTCAGCGGTAGTCTTTCCTGTGGCCTCACCAGCAGTTGAATCCTGTCCGCTAATCTCCACATCCCAGAAGTTGTTACTCATCTCGTAATTTCCACCGGTATTTATATCCCCAGCAAAACCTTTGTCAGTAGGGTCTTCTGCATCTTCGTATATCACCTGACCAGTAGAGTAACAGTTGATGATCCTCCCCATATTGTTAATCCCAACAAAACCGCCAAAATCAACATCATCACTCGAAGAAACACGATATATATCTCCCAAAGAATATGAATTTTCTATCGTGCCCCAATTAACTCCAACAAATCCACCAATACCTTCCTCTCCAGTCACATCTCCGGTCGCATATGAGGTTGATATAGTTGCATCATCGGTTAACCCAACGAGACCTCCTATACCTGCAATTCCCGTTACATCATTAGTTGCAAACGATTTTTCTATATTGCCCCGCCAATTATCTCCTACGAGTCCGCCTACACGGATTTCTCCATTAACTTCACCGCTGGCATACGAGTCTGAGATAAGACCTCTATTGTATCCCACGAGCCCTCCAATCTTTTCATCGGTTCCGGTCACCTCTACGACAGCATACGAATTGGAAATCGTGGCATCTTCCTGGCTTAATCCAACAAGCCCACCTACGGCCCATTCTCCTGTTACCTTACCAGTAACATAAGAATTAGATATCGTACCATCATTGTTCCATCCTACGAGCCCGCTTACCAGCTCGAATCCGGAAACATCTAAATCGATTACACCTAAATTGGCAACTTGTCCGCCGTCGCCGACTACTCCGAAAAGGCCTGCATAACTATCCCTGTCAATAAATAAGTCATGTATCTCGTGTTCCCCACCATCGAAATTTCCTTTAAATTCATATTCATTTCCAGTTGACCCGATGGGTTTCCAACCTTTTGCAGTTCCAACCAACTCATCGTATCCTGCACTGTTCTCATCAAGATCGTTCACTAACAGGAAATGAGCATCCATTAAGTAACTTACAGCTTCAAGATGATACCAGTCCTCTATAAGATATGGGTCTTCCTCTGTACCTTCTCCATCGGTAAAAACGTGGGTTATAAGCTCACTTTCCCAATATTCATCGGGATAATACTCTATTTCAATTTTTATATCGTAAACTCCAGACTTATCGATGTCCCAATCATCGAAAGGTACGCCTTCAAAAATTACCCATTCTGTTTCACCAGACGGGAGTTCAACATCTTGACCATAGATGGTAGTACCATCGATATAGAAGATAACTTCTGTGAAACCTTCGACACCTCCAATATTCTCAACTTCACCCTGTATAGTCACCGTTTCAAACATGTAAGCGGGATTGGGACTGATAGACCAGTCATTCAATACGAATTCCTCAGGACCGATTATCTCTAATTCATTTTCCCATGCGTTGTCAGGCCAATGATATGGTTCTACTTTTACATCATAGATGCCGGGTTCCTCGATATCCCATTCCTCGCCAGGTTCTCCTTCAAAAGTTACCCAGTCAACTTCACCCGGCGCTAATTCTACCTCTTCTCTTTCTATATGCGAAACCATATCACCAATATAAAGATCTATATTGGTTACATTAGTCTGATGACCGATGTTTTCCACTCGACCTTCTATGACAACAACTTCGTCGATAAAGACTGTATCCGGATCAATATACCAATCGTATAATATGAATTCGGCCTCTACATTCTGTGCTTCGACCCATGGGTAACGGTCTTGAGCACCAGCTCCACCTTCTATATCGATGTATGGGTCTTCTCCTATACCGTCACCTCTATCTAAATTATGATCATCATCCCAGTAATTACCACCGCTACCACCATCATTTGGATCACTGTCGTCCCAGTTGTTAGGGTTATCATCCCACGCATGGACTTCGTTATCGATAAAGTCATTACCGAATATCAAATTATCAGAACCTGCTTGACGTATACCCTCTGATAGAGAACCCTTGATAAGATTGTTCGTAATGGTGTTTCCATGGACACTAGAAAAAACAATACCCTGCCAATTACTTAGTATCTCGTTGGAGTCTATATGATTATCAGTTGAATCATCTTGGAGTAAAATACCTCTGTTGATATTATCGTAGATAGTATTTTCAGATATTTGGTTATTGACCCCCCCGTCAAGAATGATACTGTTGAAGTTTTCATAGATAGTATTATCTTTTATATCTTGGTCTGAAATGTCGATTTTGATACCGCTATCAGTGAAATCTGATATATCATTACCTTCTATATTATTCGGACCACAACCATCTCCACGGATATATATACCGATCTGACCGTTAGATAGCTCATTGTTCAGGATCTCTGTTTCTGTAGATGCGAAGATTCGGATACCTTCAACATTTATATCCTCGATGACATTTCCTGTAGCAGTGTTTCCACCAAGTATCTGAACATTTCCGAATACGATACCGTGATTACATTCAAAGATGTGATTATCTTTTATCTCATTATCTATGGAATCTCCTAAAACTCCTATGGCGAAATGGTTTGTATTGCTTATGGTATTATCTATGATAACATTTCCAGCCCCTTCTTCATGTACAAGGATACCATAACTAATTCCATCAGTAACACTATCGATGGTGCTGTCTTCTATCGTGTTTTCATCCCCTGAGATACGTATGCCTCTGCTCGAGACATCATTAATATTACTTCTTAGGACTAAATTACTTCGACTTTCTATATTAATACCTATATTGCTTCTAGTTATCTCATTAGTTCTCAAATCTGAATTATCTGCATCGAGATAGATACCGTAATCTTCGTTATTTTCTAATGTATTAACCCAAAGATCAGTACCTGTTGAACCCTCGAATACATATATCCCAGCTACACTATTATCCATAATAATATTTCTCTGAAGGTAATTAGCTCGTGATTCTCCAATTAAATGAACACCAAAATTTCCGCCATCTTGTATGACGTTTTCAATAATATTATTGCCAAAAGAGTAGTTAGTGAGAGAGATACCATGTATCGTATAATTCGATATCTCATTATTCAATAAATCATTCCTATCAGACCCATCTAATATCAATCCCGAGTAACAAATATCGATGTTGTTATACAAAACCGTATTAGTTGAGTGCGAACCCTCCAGATATATTCCAAAGAAGTTGTTATTTATCGTATTATCATAAAGCGTTCCGTTATCAACATTGTATAGATGGATACCCGCGTTTCTAAAATATGTTCCAACACCTCCTTGGGCATTACGTAGCAAATTGTTTCTAACTTCAAAATGTACAGTGGTATTACCGATGAATATACAATAACCATCATTCTCTCCGTTTATCGAAAATCTCGAGATTACGTAGGGATTTTTCTCGGTGCCATCTCCAGGCCAATCTTCTTCTTGAGCCCGTTTGCTGAACTCTTCGTCGGTGTCTATACGTATTGGTTCTCGAAGAATCCATAGGTCTTTAGGCACAGTACCCGTATAAGATGACTCATTAATCATCAAATTCGGCTGTTCATCCTGTATTTCATTTTCCAAACTATTGGCGAAGCCTTGAGCAACAAAAGCCACATTTAATATGCTTATCAATAAAAAGCTCGCCAAACCCAAAGCTAATATTTTATTTTTGTATATCAAATTCAAACATACCTACCTCGTATAGAGAATGAAAATAATAGTATAAATAAATATCTATACTCCTTTTAAAATTAATTTTAGGATAAAAATATCTTTTTCCTACAGTTATCGATTTTCAAAAAAAGAATAGAGAAAGGATTTTCAGAGAGATCTGTTAAAGCTCAGTGATGGATTTTCGGGCTACTGCTCCTCCTCATCTATTTCCTCCAACTCTTCGAAGGATTCATCTTCAACAGGCTCTAGCTGTTAGAATCATTCGCAGATAACAGATTCCCGCTGAATTTCAGATATGCATATATATGAGTACCACAATATGTGAATAAGCCTTCTAGAGGGAGGTTCTTTCTCAGAAGGAGAGATATTTATGAAAATGGATAAATTTATCGTATTGGGGCTAGTATTTTTGTTATCAGTAGCTAGTTTTTCGAGTATTTCATTTAGTGCCATGGGAGATGAAGAAAACCTATCTAGAGATAATAGATTATCGGGTGCTGGAACTCCGGAAGATCCGTATATGATATACGATGTTGACGATCTGCAGGAAATGAATAATGATTTGAGTGCACATTATGCATTGGCTAACA
>SL_8KL_010_SEDDRAFT_10004973_pt1 | contig 10550 bp, 9 predicted proteins | sample SodLakKL_010_SED_4_FD_11160 | JGI IMG/M metagenome (IMG submission 11160) | reverse complement strand
GCTGATTGTCAGCAAGACCGTTGAGACTTTCTTCACCCGTCAACACCTCTGGGATATCGATAAGGAAGTAACGACTGAAAATGAAGAATTTCTTGATAGTGATCCCAAGATCTGGCTCTTTATTGACGGAAGCGGCGATGAATTGGCCACCTGGAATATTGATGTGACCTATCTGGGCTTTGAAGACAGTGACTTTAATGTTTCCGGCACGGTCACCATAGAGAACACCGGAACCATTCCTGCTGTGCTCACCGGATACGAGGACTTTCTGGGCGGTGTAGAAATCGATGTTGATTTTGGCGTTGATTTCCCCCATATCTTAGCTGAAGGTGAAACTCTGGAAGGCACCTATAGCGAAGAAGGTTTTTTTGAGGGAATGAACGAGGTAACGATAATGACAACGAAGGACGAATATTCTGCCGATGCAGAGATCCTCTGGGAAGATCCCGATGAAGAGATCAATGCTGTAGTTACCATCGAAGATGACAGCGATTTCTTCGGCCTGGAAGAACTTGGCACGGTTGATTCAGCTGACTTACTCGAAGGCGATGTAGTTAACTTCAATTATGACCACCTCTTCGAGTATGGCTTGTATGAGGGCCCAGCGGTAATCGAAAATACTGCGAAAATAGTTGAATCTGGACAAAAGGCCTCAGCTATCCTGAAGATCAACACCCAGGAATTTATCTACGAGAGTGCCTGGGCAAAAGGCGACGGTGCGGTATCCTTCACTGATTCGGGTTTCTCTAACTGGGGATGGACCAATCCTATCGAAGAGGGAACCCATGAAATGGATCTGTGGGCTGGAGCTGCCCAAAGTGACACTTCTAAGGGTACTCTGGTCGGCACTGTGACTGTAGTCTATAACGGCGGTATTGATGTAACATTCAACCTGGACTATGGTCATACTCTTGAGGAAAGCCATGTTTATGCCGGTGATGATATGTTTCCGCAACAGCGAAGGGGACAAAGAACTGTTAACACAGTTGCACCGGGACAGTATTATATCGAAGATGAGCTGTCAGGTGGAATCTGGGTTATCGTTCATGGAGTCGTAGGAATGCCTGATCCGGACTTTGGTCCAAACTCTGTTTACTAAGAATCATTTAAGCAGGCATGTCATGTAAGTTGAAAGGGCGGCTGGTTAACCAGCCGCCCTTTTGTAATGCTATTCTTAATTTCAGTTAATCGAACCAGTTGCTCTATTAATCTAAGACCTTTTCAGGAAGAATTTTTCTTTATTCGGAATTAAATTAATACACCTTCTGCACTTTGCCGGCTTTCAGACACTTGGTACAGACCTTGATTCTTTTTTTGCTGCCGTCTACCATGGCCTTAACTTTCTGCAGATTGGGCTTTTGAGTACGTCCGGAAACGCTGGTTATATTTCGCCCTACTCCGCCTTTTTTCTTAGCTTTACCCCGTCTTCTAATGCGGTTGGCATTGTTGCTGCCCTTGCCGCAGATCTCACAATAATTAGCCAAATTAGCCACCTCCAGTTATGATAAAGGTATAAAAGATTGCATAGCAAAAAAGCTGATAAATACTGCAGTGGTTGCTGCAGTTTAAATTCCTACCTAACCATTTTAACATAGAAGAAGAGGTTCTGACAAGCCGCCAGGAGAAAAATTTGCAAGTTTATCATAATTGTTGTAGAATTAAAATGGATAATATGCTGAGAGTTCAACAATCCGGTTGATGTTAAGTTGAGAGCCGGTTTAATGATAGATCTTATCTGAAGAACACATTATTATTATAATCCGCTTGATTTTCCAGAGAAATATCTAAAAATGAAAAGCGAAAAAAGGCAGACTATAAGAGGTGAAAATATGGGTAAAGAGTGGACCACCGAACTTGGAAGGGTTGTTGTCAGCAAGGAAGTTATAGCTAAAATAGCCGGACTGGCCGCCATGGAGTGCTACGGCCTGGTCGGGATGTCTTCCAAGAATATGCAGGACGGATTATCTGACATGCTGGGCCTGGAGAACCTGACCAAGGGCGTAGTTATTGACATTAATGATGATAAGGTTAAGCTTGAGCTTAATATCATAGTAGAGTTTGGCACCAACATTCAACAGGTGGCCAGCAATGCCATGAAAAGAGTAAATTATGTTTTAAAAGATAAAGTTGGTATCACAGTTTCAAGTGTAGATATTAATGTACAGGGAGTGAGGGTTCAAAATGAAGACCGGTAAAGATGCAGATTCCGGCCTTAGGGTAATTGATGGAGATAGATTAAGAGAAATGCTTCATTCTGCTCTGGCCAGACTTGAAGAGCAGAAATCCCTGGTTGATTCTCTCAATGTTTTTCCTGTACCTGATGGCGATACCGGAACCAATATGTTTTTAACCTTTAAAGAGGCTATGAAGGAAGTTGAAAATGAAGATTCCAACAGGGTGGATGATATCTGCGAATCGATGGCCCGAGGAGCCCTGATGGGGGCCCGGGGAAACTCCGGGGTCATATTATCCCAGCTGCTCAGGGGCTTTTCTCAGGCCAGCAGCGGCAAAAAACTGCTGAAAGTTCAGGATATGGTAACGGCCCTGGATAANGCTTCCAANGTNGCTTATAACGGTGTTCTCAAGCCTGTTGAGGGTACTATCCTGACTGTATCCCGCCGGGCTGCCGAGGGAGCCAGGAAGGCTATTCAAGAGAAAGATGGCGAGGAAGATTTTATCTTTATTTTAAAAAGAACATTAAAGGCTGCCAACCAGGCCCTGCAGAAAACACCGGAACAGCTGCCGGTACTGAAGGAAGCAGAAGTGGTGGATGCCGGAGGCCAGGGTTATATTTATCTTCTGGAGGGCATGTATCAGGCTCTCAAAGGCACAGGATATGTCAGCTCTACTTCTGAAGCAGAAACTTTAGAAGAAATGGTGGGCCAGAGGAAGTTTGCCGCCGACATTAAATACACCTACTGCACCCAGATGCTGATACATCTGGCTGATGATAACGGCCAGCAGGAGATAGATAGTGTCAGAGAGGAGTTAAACAACTACGGTGATTCCCTGATGGTGGTTGGTTCCGATAAAATTATTAAAGTTCATATCCATACCAATCATCCCGGGGTCATTCTAGAGCACGGTCTGAAGATCGGTGTTATTGATGATATCAAGATAGATAACATGAAAAGTCAGCATCAGGAGATGGAAAATATTAAAGCTAAACATCAAAGCCTGGCTGCCGTTCAGGGCAATTCAGTTGCCTTTGATGTTCCCCGAAATGAAACCGATGAAACTATTGAGAGTTCTGAGAGGACAATGATAGCAGCTGCCACCGGTGAGGGAATTAAGAATATTTTACGAGAGCTGGGAGTTCAGGGAATTATTCACGGTGGTCAGTCAATGAATCCCAGCACCAATGATTTTCTTGAAAAAATTAACAGCTGTCAAGCTCGGGAAATTCTGGTATTTCCCAACAACAAAAATGTGATCTCAGCCGCCCGACAGGCTGCTGAGATGATAGATGATAAAGTGATAAAGGTTATCCCCACAACCTCTTTTACCGAAGCTATAGCCTGCCTGATGGTTTATAATGAGGATGAGGAGCTGGAAAGCCTGGTTGAAGCTATGGAAGAGGAGCGCCAGCAGGTGAGGACAGCTGAAATTACCCGGGCAGTTAAGGACTCCAAGGTTAAGGGGCTGGAGATTAAAGAGGGTGAAGTTATTGGCCTGATAGATGGAGATATTGTCGTCAAGGGCTCTGACTATTCCAGAGTGGTATTGAAGCTGCTGGAAAAATCTCTGGAGGACGAGGAACTGATAACCATCTATTTTGGTGAGGAGATCGAAGAAAGCCGGGCTGTTAATCTCAGAAACAAAATTTTAGATAGATTTGACAGTGTAGATGAGGTTGAGATCTATGCCGGCCAGCAGCCGCTCTATCCCTATATAATTTCACTGGAGTAGCAGCAAAAGGCATTAACAGGAGCAGAAATATGAGCTGACCGGATTAAGCAGCTGGATCTAATCTATGATATTGAAGGGAATGATGACTGTGAAAATTGCTGTGGTAACTGACAGTACCTGTGATCTGCCCCGGGAATTTTTTGATGCCCAGGAGAACCTTTTTATGGTTCCTTTAAAGGTTATCTTTGGTGAGGATTCCTTCTATGATGGAATTGATATTACTTCCCGGGAATTTTTTGACAAACTTAAGACCGATTCCCGCCACCCCTCGACCTCACAGCCCTCAATGGGAGAGTTCCTGGAGAAGTATCAGGAGATCTCCCGGGATTACGACCAGATTATCTCGATCCATATTTCCAGCAAATTAAGCGGGACAATTGAGTCTGCAAACCTGGCAGCCAGAGAGGTTGAAAATGTTAGGGTCGAAATAGTGGATAGTTTCAGCACAACTCTCGGTCTGGGTTTTCTGGTTAAACTGGCCCTGAAGCTGATTGATTCCGGCAAAGAAATTGAAGAGATAGTAAAGATTTTGCAGGAGACGAAAAGCAATGTCGATGTATACTTTACTGTCAGTGATCTATCCTTTCTGCAAAAGGGCGGCAGAATTGGAAAAGCTCAGGCATTTCTGGGCTCGATTTTGAATTTCCATCCGCTCTTAAGCCTGCCAGGTTCGCAGGGAGAAGTTATGCCGCTGGAGAAGGTTCGAGGCAGGAAAAGGATGAAGGAGAAATTCAGCCAGATTATCAAAGATAAGCTGACAGCTGAACAGGCGGCCTGGCTTGCTTTTCTGCATGGAGATGCTAAAGAAAGAGGCCAGGAATTGAGGGAATATGTTTTAGAGATGGAAGAAGTAAAAAATACTGAGCTGGAAGTCAGCGAAACAATTATCAGTCCGGTGCTGGGCTGTCATGCCGGCCCCTCAGTTTACGGGATTGCTGTAGTGACAGGAGATATTCTGGCAGAATGAAGGACAGCCTATCTCAGCCGGTTACCTCACTTAAGGGAATAGGTTCTGCCCGGGCAGCCGAGCTGGAAAACCTCAAGATAACCAGTATCAGGGATTTTTTCTCTCACTTTCCCCGGGATTATCAGGACAGGAGCAGGGTCATTGCTATTTCCGAGGCAGTTCCCGGTGAAACTGCAACAGTTAGAGGCCGGGTTAAAGAGGCCACAACCTTCAGAACCAGGAGAAACTATAAGATTACCAGGATTACCTTCACCGACGGGAGCGGGGAATTAAACGGCATCTGGTTTAATCAACCCTATATCATCAATTCCTTTAAGAAAGATGAAGATTACTGCCTGTCAGGTCAGGTGGAGGAGGAAAACTGGAAAAAATATTCCCGGAAGGAAATAATTAATCCGGTTCAGGAAGAATGGCAGAGGGACTGTCCCCTTCACACCAGACGGATTGTGCCGATATATCCCCTGACTGAGGGCTTAAGCCAGCGGAGATTTCGGGAGCTTGTTTTTAGTGTCCTGCAAAATTATGCCGGAGAACTTCAGGACTGGCTGCCGGAACGGATCAGCAGGAAATATGATTTTCCCGGCCTTTCCCGGGCTATCAGGGAGATTCACTTTCCCCGTGGCAGAGAGAGCTACTTTAAAGCCCGGCAGATGCTGGTTTTTTCCGAGTTTTTTCTGCTGCAGCTTAAGCTGCAGCAGGGCAGGAAAAGGATTGCTACCTCTCCAGGTATTTCTCTTAAGGCAGATCCTGATCTGACGGTAAGATTTTTAGAAAATTTGAATTTTGAACTGACCGGAGCTCAAAAAAAAGTCTGGCACGAAATTGCCAGAGATATGGAAAAGGACCGGCCGATGAGAAGGCTGCTGCAGGGAGATGTGGGATCCGGCAAAACGATTATTGCCGCGCTGGCTCTGCTGGCAGCCTTTGCCAGTAAAAGGCCGGCTTTATATATGGCACCCACGGAAATACTGGCAGAGCAGCAGTTTCTAACTTTAAAAAATCTTTTCAGGGAGATAGCCTGCCGGATCAGTCTTTTAACCGGAAGTCAGTCCCAGAAGGAAAAAACTGAGAAAATGGAGGATCTGCTGGCCGGTAAGCTTGATATTCTGGTGGGGACACATGCTCTTTATTCCGGGGATTACCGGCCTGGCAGGCCGGGATTAATTGTGATAGACGAGCAGCATAAATTTGGTGTCAGGCAGCGTCAGAAGTTAATAGCTACGGGCAATAATTCTGATCTGCTGGTAATGACAGCCACTCCAATTCCCCGCTCTCTGGCTCTTACTTTATATGGTGATCTTGATATCTCCACTCTTGATGAACTGCCACCGGGAAGAGAGAAGGTTAGAACCTATGTCCGGAGCCCGGAATCCCGGGAAGAGATCTATAGTTATCTGGCCAGTCGGATTGCCGGGGGTGAGAAGGCTTTTGTCGTCTGTCCGGTGATTGAACCTTCCCGGGAAATACCGGAATTAACCTCCTGTCAGGAGATGAAGTCCTACCTGACAGAAAATTTTATTTCTGAAAAAAGGGCTGCTGTCCTTCATGGTCAGAGAAGCCCTGAGGAGAGAGAAGCTATCCTGACTAAATTCCGGAAGGGAGAGGTCAGGGTTATTATTGCCACCACTGTCATCGAGGTGGGGGTTGATATTCCGGAGGCCACCATGATAGTGATAGAAAACGCTGAGAGATTTGGGCTTTCTCAGCTCCATCAGCTGCGGGGTAGAGTGGGGAGAAGCAAATTATCCTCCCTCTGTGTGCTGATAGCCGAGCCGACTACCGAGGATGCCTGCCAGAGGTTAGAGGCTCTGCGATCCAGTGGTGATGGTTTTGTTATTGCCGAACGTGACCTGGAGATCAGAGGGCCGGGTGAGTTTTTTGGTACAGAGCAGCACGGACTTCCGGAGATGAAGATCGCTGATCTCAGACGGGACAGCAGGCTGCTTAGGCTGGCCCGCCAGGAGGCCGGCAAAATAATTGCTGCCGGCCAGGGGCTTGAATTTCTTCAGAGAAAAAATATTGAACTTGATGAGCTGGAATTAATAATTTAGATTTAGGTGAGGGAGATTTAGGTGAGGGCTTATGAGAATAATTGCAGGGAAAAACCGGGGAAGAAAACTGAAATCACTGACCGGCAGCAGGGATGTCAGGCCGACCAAAGATTTTGTCAGAGAGGCTGTTTTTAACATGCTGCAGAATTTTCCTGAGGGCAGAGAATGTCTGGATCTCTTTGCCGGCTTCGGCGGGATGGGACTGGAGGCCTACAGCCGGGGAGCGATCAGGGTTGATTTCGTGGAATATTCTCGGAAAAACTGCCGGGTAATCAGGGAAAACATTTCTCGCCTGGGTGCCGGCGAGTCCTGTGAGGTCCACTGCCGGGATGTGCTGGATTTTCTGGAATCAGAGAGCGGTAGTTATGATCTGGTATTTATCGATCCTCCCTACAGTTTTGAGAGCTATCATGAGGTTTTAAAAAAACTGAGGATTAAAAACCTGTTACATGAACCTGCTATAATTGTGGTGGAACACTCCGGGGATAGGGATTTTGCCGCCCCGGAGGAATATTTGCTTTTAAAACAGAGAACCTATGGAGAAAGCGGAATTACTATGCTGGAGTATCAGGGTTAGTTTTATACTGTTGAAGGTTCAGTTAGGAGGAAATCTATGGCTAATAATAGAGTGATCTATCCCGGAAGTTTTGATCCCATAACCAGAGGACATCTTGATATTATTAACAGGGCCAGAAATCTTTTTGCTGAAATTATTGTTGCAGTATTTAACAATCCTCGAAAAGATCCCCTTTTTTCCATGGAAGAAAGAGAGGACCTGCTGAGACAGGCCACAGCTGATCTAACAGGAGTTAAGGTTGACTCCTTTTCGGGATTGACAGTGGATTATGTCAGAGAACAGGGTGCTATTGCCATCCTTAGGGGGCTGCGAGCTGTCTCCGATTTTGAGGGAGAATTTCAGATGTCAGCCATGAATAAAGAGCTGAACAGCGAGGTAGAGACTGTTTTTTTGATGACCAGTACCAGGTATGCCTTTCTCAGCTCCAGCGTCATCAAGGAAGTGGCTCAATTTGGGGGAGATGTTTCAGAACTGGTGCCGCCCTGCGTGGAAGAGGCTTTGCAGGAGAAGTTTCGCAGTTAAGCCACGTCAATAGACTGTAAGGAGGTCTGGAGATTGAAAATTTTTGATGAGATAGCTGACATTAACGCACTGCAAGAAATATACTCATCTATCAAGGACCGGATAATAAAAACTCCCTGTGTTTATTGCGATTATTTGAGCACAAAATTTGATCATGAGATTTATTTAAAATTAGAGAATCTGCAGAGAACTGGAGCTTTCAAAATCAGGGGTAATTCCTATAAAATTTCAAAACTTTCCACTGATAAACTGGCTGCCGGGGTTATTACGTCTTCTTCCGGTAACCATGGACTGGGACTATCTCTGGCTGCCAGGTTAAGATCGGTAAGGGCAAGGATAATTGTCCCTGAGAAAACTCCAGAAAATAAAATAAATAAAATCAAAAACTATGGAGCTGAAATTGAAATCAGGGGCAAAAATTATGATCAGGCAGTGGAATATGCCAGATCAACAGCCTCTAAAGAAGATTTGATTTATATATCAAGCTTTGATGATGCTGATATCATTAAGGGAAACAGCACCTTAGGCCTGGAAATGCTTACTCAGGTAGATAAGCCCGGGGCAGTTCTTGTTCCTATTGGTGGAGGGGGAGGAATATCAGGGATATGTCTAGCCCGGGAAATAGTATCTCCTGGAACCAAGGTTATCGGGGTCGAAGCTACAGGAGCTGCTTCAATGCTGGCATCGCTTGAGAATAACAGCAGAGTTAGACTTGAGGAAGTTGATACTCTGGCAGATGGAATTAAAGTGGCGGAGCCAGGGAAACTAACGTTTGAAATAGTTAAGAGGAAAATGTCAGATTTAAAAACTGTTTCAGAAGAGGAGTTATTTGCAACCTTCAAAATATTATTGCAAGAAGCTAAAATTGTTGCGGAACTAGCTGGCTGTGCTACCGTAGCGGCTCTGGCAAAACTTGACTTAGATAAGATCAAAGGTCCTGTAGTTGCCCTGATAACCGGGGGTAATATAGATAGCTCACTGATAATAAAACTGCTGGGCTGAGATATCGTACTGCTATATTGGACCNNCAGGAGGCTGGAGTGCTGTGAAACTAAATTCTTTTAAAATATTTCAAAAGGTAGTCGATACCGGCAGCTACTCCCTGGCTGCTGAAGAGCTGGGACTGACACAGCCGGCAGTCAGTATGCAGATGAAGTCGCTGGAGGAGTTTTTTGACTGCCAGCTGATTGTCAAACAGGGAGGAGAGCTGTCTCTGACCTCCGGCGGGGAGATTCTTTACCGGAACTCCCGGGAGATAATCAAGAAATGGGAGGCTACCCGGTTAAGTATAAGCCAGCTTAAGAGTGAACCGGACGGGCAGATTAATATTGGTGCCAGCACCATACCCGGCGTCTACTTTCTGCCGGAAAAGCTGATTGAGCTGCAGAGAAATTTTCCCGGGCTTAAATTGCACAGCCGGCACGGTGACAGTCAGGAGATGATTGACAGTTTGAAACAGGAAGAGGTGGATTTGATTGTAATTGGCAGGCTGTTAAGTTCCGACAGCTACCGGGCAGTTCCGGTGGCCGAAGACAGTTTAAAATTGATTGTTCCGAAGGAGCATGGTCTTTCTCAGGCAGATAACCCCGGTCTGACTGATTTATTTCAGGAAAAATTTATTTTACGGGAAGAGGGTTCTGGAACGAGAAAGGTTATGCTGGAAGCTCTGGAAAAAAAGGGCTACAGCCTCCGGGATTTAAAAATTTCCTGCTTTCTGGGGAGCACCGAGGCGGTTATTGCCGGGGTTGAGGCCGGTCTCGGGATTTCATTGGTTTCCCGGCTGGCAGCCAGCAAGGCAGCAGAATGCGGCAGAATCAAAGTGCTGGAACTGACTGAGCTTGACCTCAAAAGAATGCTTTATCTGGTTTATAAAAAGGGTCGGGAAGAGGAGGAACTGCTGGGAGCAGTAATTAATTATTTAACTTGAACCTGAGAAATTCAATCTGTACTAGCTAAATTCAATTTGTATTTGCTAAATTCAATCTTAATTTGCGATATTTGATTTTTTCTTTTTCCGCTGGTAAAGGCCGTTAAGACAGGGAGAGATATTAACAGAAAATTCATAGAAGATAGACAGGGCACACAAAGGTTCCGAGACGTAAAGCAGATATTTGAACACTTTTGCGAAATTATTTCTGCTTTTTTGTCTGCTATCTGCGATTTAATTTTTAGGACAAAGAGTTTTAAATAAAAAATTGCAGGAAAACAAAATGTTATTGTCAAGTGTATTATATTGAAAATTTGCAGAAAAATTTTCATCTATTGTTGTGCCCCAAAGGGTCATGGCGGTTTACCTTGAAAATACATCATATTATTTTCATTTATTGTTGTGTCCCAGAGGAGCATGATAGTTTATCTTGAAAATATGCTGTTGTATTTTCATTTATTGTTGTTCTCTGAAGGAGCATGATAGTTTACCTTTAAAATTTGCNGGAAAAATTTTCATCTATTGTTGTGTCCCAGAGGGGCATGGCGGTTTATCTCTTTCAATCCTGACAATAAGTTCCAGCCAGTAAAGTCAATT
>SL_8KL_010_SEDDRAFT_10004971_pt1 | contig 10553 bp, 6 predicted proteins | sample SodLakKL_010_SED_4_FD_11160 | JGI IMG/M metagenome (IMG submission 11160) | reverse complement strand
CGTGTTTTTCTTGTATGCGGTTGCGGAAATCATCGCACTGCTTGATCAAAAGGAAACGCAGTCTGATAATTAACATATCCATACGTTGTACGTCCGTTACGAAGCTTCAATCATCGAGTACATATCGCGTATCTTTGATGAAACGAACGTACGCCGCTTGGTTGTCACTGCCGGATAACATGCGACTGAAGTGATCACCAAGGTTGTTGTCAATTTCATTGGTTGACAATTTGGCAACATCTTTTCCATTTGACAGAGAAGGATGCAAACAGTACCGGGCCTGCTATATAATAAGGCAACAACACACTGCCGTCCCGGCGGATATTTTTAAGGAGGCCTACTATGGCAAAAAGAAGATATACCCGACGTTCAGGACAAAGAAGAAGCAAACGAAGGCGACAACAAGACGCGAAAACGGTCGCCACGTTTCTTGGCATCGGTCTGATCGTCTACATCATTTATGTGGTTGTCGATTTCCTCAGTCGCAATCCCTGGATTCTCTACACGATAGGCATACTCGCAGTGCTTACACTCACACTCATGAGTATGCTTCGGACAAGAAAAGTTAGACAGTATAAGCGTTCCCATTACTATCTTGAAACCAAGCTGCCTTACAAAATGCTCAAAAAACCGGGCGTCGCCTTTGAGGCAAAGGCATATAACGCCCTCAAAGAAGCGTTTCCGGAAGCCAAATTCATCGTAAACGCCCTTATCCCGAGAATGCATGCGATGAATGAGTATTTCGAAATTGATATCATGATGCTCTGGCGCGGAGACATCTACGTCATCGAACTCAAGGACTGGTCCGGTTTCATCTATGGAAACGTGGACTCACCGCGTTGGACACGCGGTGAGACCAAGGACAACAAACGGAAGACCATGCAAGTCTATAGTCCGATCGAACAAAACAACAATCATATCCTTGACCTTTCCAAGCATCATCCTTATGACTATAAGGGGATTGTGATATTTTCGGAACGTGCCAACTTCAACAGCACCATCGAGGAGATTCATACCCTGGATTCCTTTATCGGTGAACTGAAGTCCGCCCCTCGTGAGTTTGAAGACAAAGACGGTTCGGTAATTTTCGGAAAGCTACATAAACTTCTGAGACAGGAAAAACTGAGTGAACACATCGAACGCATCAAATATAACCAACAGCAATATGGCGCTTGATAATAGCTTCGGCAAGAAATATAACCAACCATTCATATCGTATTGGAAGTGATACAATGTCGGTTTTTACAAAAAGTATTGCAATCTTTTTTCTTTTTCCCTTTATCCTTTTGCTTGTGGCAGGCTGTGAGCAATCAGAAGAATACGAAGTGAATTTTAACGCTTTAGGTGGTAGCGATGTCCCATCACAACACGTGAAAGAGGGTGGCGCGATTACCATTCCCACCATTGAAAAAGAGGGTCACACTTTAAAAGGGTGGTATACGAGCATTGACGGCGGGGACACCTTTGATGAACGCTGGTCTTTTACCGTAGACAGGGTGCACGGTGACATCACATTGTTTGCGAAGTGGGAAGTAAACGACTATGCCATTCATTTCGATGTGATGGGAGGCGGTGTTATCGAATCTGAATCTTGGCCGTTCGGTGTCACCATTGGATTGCCTGATCCCGTCAAGGAAGGCCACACCTTCACAGGTTGGTATACCGATTCGGATTATGCGATTGCATTCAACTATGAAACTATGCCAGCATACGACGTTACAGTGTATGCGCAATGGAGCGTGAATGAATATACCATAGATTTCAAAAGTTACGGGGGCAGTACTGTAGATTCGATCACTTTCCAATATGACGATGCCATCGTTTTGCCGGATGAACCGGAAAAATCGGAACACAGTTTCAAAGGATGGTATGTCGATGAAACTTTGAAGACCCCCTTCGATTTAACGGCCATGCCTGCAAAGAATCTTACGCTTCACGCGAAATGGCAGCCCAATGAGTACATGATAACCTTTGACACAATGGGCGGAAGGGCGTTGGAACCTGATAGTGTTTATTACGGTTCCGAACTGTTTCTGCCCATCCCTCACAAAACCGGGTACGCTTTTAAGGGATGGTATTCGGATAGTGATTACACCGAAATATTTAACCATGAAACCATGCCTGCAGACAATGTGACATTATATGCTCGGTGGTCGGCTGTTGATCTTGAGGATTTTGATACATTGATTATCAACTATTATCGCTATGACGATGATTATTCCAGCATGAACTCCGTCTGGCTATGGCCTGATGAGCCAGACAGTGGTGCGGGTGAAAGGTTCTTTTGGGAAGAAACCACAGAATTTGGAGTTCGTTTGACCATCGATATAGATGGTACGAATCTTGGCGATGCGACTTTAATCGGCTTGATAGTCAGAGATGATGATTGGAACAAAGACATAGATACAGAACGATTCATTGATGTTTATGAGATGAAAGAGAAAGGCACGTTGGAAATCTTTTTAATTCAGGCGGATGGTGAGGTATACTATTATATCGAAGACGTGCCGCAATAGAATCTTGGCTTCCTTTTTTTGCAGCGTTGATTATCTCTATGAGCCATTTAACAAGATGCTTTAAATATGAATGCCATGATTAGCCATAAACAGTCCTTAAATTCAATTTTTTTAACTTTGAATGACGTTTTATTACTGGCTAAACCAACATGTTACATTCATTTTCTTGCCTTTCTATGGATATTTGGTATAATTATAGAAATATCTCTTGGAAACGGACGTGATTGCATGCTATGTGAAAGCCATGGAAAAACCGCGCTTCATGAATGCGACGAATGCCATAAGGCACTTTGTTCGGATTGCGCGCATCAACCGGACGGTCTTGATAGGACGTATTGTCCGGAGTGTCACAATGCCCGCGTCGAAAAGGAAATCACCCTTCAACGTCAAGCCCTCAGACATCATATCGTCATGACAATGATTTTGTCAGCGATTTATCTTATTGGCATGGTGTTCCTTGTTTATCTTACAGCGGACAACACGGACGCTTCAAGGTGGCTCGGCCTTCTATTTATCGTGTGCGCCGGCATTCTTACGGCCCGCGATCTTGAATACCGTGCCAGAATGAAAAGCCGTGGCGTACTCATGACCGAAAACGGATCGCACCAATCCATTCTCTTTTTCTATGCTTTGTCCATTCTGCTTGGAATCGTGGTCATCCCGCTTTACATTGTCTATAGGATCGTCACCATCCCGTTTTACCTGAAGATCATCAAAAAGAAGCTGCCTATGCGCTTTGTGGATCAATGATCCCTCGAGTGTGAATTCGCATTGCCATCCAGTCTGCGTCCGAATGCGGCGCAGACTTTTTTATGACGTAAAACCGAATGAAATTGACTTAGTCGGACGAACAGTATACCATAAGAATGTATTACAGCATTCCCATGAATGCCCCAACAAAAGGTAAATCTTTCCGGTTTTAAAGAGTATCTACGCCCGGGAGAAAGCGAGACGGCTTGTATGTCCGCTTTTTCCCGGGTGATTTATATTTCTGTGGAGGTGCGTTGTGAATAAAAAGGTCGGCATCATCGCGTTATTGGTATTGTGCGGTTTATCGTTAGGGGTTTATGGAGTGTTCAGAGACAGGGTTTCGATCGAATCGCTCCATGTGGATACGACATCGTTTGACGAAGGGGTGAAGCTGGATGATTTCTCTCTTGATGCGCTCACGCTTGTGGTGACGTTCACAGACAGTTCGACGGTTGATGTGCCCATCGAGGAGCACATGGTTCAAGATGCGGACCGGCACAAGCTTCTGACCGCCGGGGAGCATGAGATCATCATTGAATATGAAGGGCACACGGTGAGTATTTTCCTTAAACTCCTTGAGCCACCGAGCGAACTCACACTGCAGCTTATGTCCATTCATCAGACTGGGGTGACTGATGGTCTGATCGATATGGATTACGAAGAATGGTTGGAATCGATCCGTGGAGAAGACGGCAGAAGCGTGGTTGAGGCCGTCGTTAACGAAGCCGGACATCTCATCATCACCTATTGCGATGAGGAGGTGCTCGACCTCGGTAGAGTGGTCGGTTCGGACGGACGCGAGGTTGTATTCGATGTCAGCGACACCCACATCCGGTGGCGTTATCATGATGAAACCGCGTGGGAGGACCTGATTGCGCTTGAAGCGCTTGAAGGCCCGATCGGAAAGCCGGGCGAAGCGGTTGAATTCACACTCGGCGAGACGCACATACAGTGGCGCGTTCAGGGCGATGCGGACTGGATTGACCTCGTCGAGCTTTCGTCCCTTGAAGGCGTGAGCGGTCAGGACGGCATCGGAATCGTGGATAGCGAAATCAACGAATATGGCGAACTGATCTTCTATTATTCAGATGGTTCAAATGCGAATCTTGGACCCGTCCTTCGCATGCATACTGTGCGTTTTCTTGATTACGACGATACATTGATTGATATGCAACTGATTGTGCATACAATGGATGGAACGCTTCCATCGGACCCAACCCGTGAAGGCCATAGGTTCATTGGTTGGAGCGAATTGGTCGATAACGTCACTGAAGACATGAACATCCACGCGCTCTATGAGCCTCATATCCATACCATCACGTTTGATTCGCGCGGCGGAAGCGATGTAGGGAGCATGCAGGATATTGAGTACGGTCAGACCATTGTCCTTCCGGTGCCTGTAAAAGAGGGCTACGATTTTGCGGGATGGTATCTGAGCAGCGAGATGAACGCCGAGCCGTTCTTCGAATCCTCGCATGTAACCGATGACCATACGTTGCATGCAAGGTGGTTGAAAACGGCGTATTATGTCTCGTTTTTGGATTATGAAGATACGCTCATCCATACATCTTACGTAGCGTATGGGGCAAGCGCCGTGGCACCGAACAATCCGGACCGGTTGGGCTACCGGTTTGTCGGATGGGACGCGGATTATCGTGAGGTGACGGACAACCTTGTGGTGCGACCACTCTTTGAAGTCGAAATTTATACCATACACTTTGAAACGGGTGAAGGCAGCACAGTCGAAACGATCACCTTGCCGTTTGGCACCGAGCTTCCGGACATGCCTGAGCCGGTTCTCCCCGATTATACGTTTGAGGGCTGGGCGCTTTGCGAAGACAAAATAGAAATGTTTACCGATACGACCATGCCATACGAAGGCGCGACCCTTTATGCCTTGTGGGCGTTGGAGGAATATACGATTCACCTCGACCTTGGCGGCGATGCGCCTTCACAGAGCATGACCGTTCCGTATTCGAAGACGGTCGAATCGTTGAAAGAACCGTCCCGTGAAGGCATGACGTTCCTTGAATGGCGTTATCAGGGCGAGACGGTCACCCTGCCTTTTGAATATCATTATAAAGCGGACATTACCTTTGTGGCGTCATGGCGTGGCGAGCAGGACGGCATTACTTATGAGACCATAGACGGTGAAGCCGTCGTAACCGGTCACACCGGTGAACAAACGGAGCTTGTCATTCCGAATACGCTGGATGGATTGCCTGTGGTGCGAATCGCTCTCTATGCCTTTAGAGAGAGCTCGATTGAAGAAGTCACGTTGCCGGCCAGTCTCGAGGTCATCAAAGGGATGGCATTTTATGGCTCGAATCAGCTGCATAGTGTTCACATCGAAGAAGGAAGCCAGCTCAGACGCATTGACGGCATGGCGTTCTTTATATGCAATCAGCTATCGTATTTTCAATATGAGAACATCGCCCATGCCACAATAGTGGAGCGTAGCGCATTCATTGGAACCCCGTTTTTCACAAACTATCCGGACACACTGATTATCGGCCATGTGCTAATGCACTATGTGGGCAGTGAAACCGATGTGGTTATCCCGGTTCATGTGAAAGTCATCAACGCCAACGCATTCAGCAATAATACAGAGTTGGAGAGCGTTCACATTCATGCGGACGTAGAGGTCATCGGCAGCAGCGCCTTCGCATCGACAGCGAACCTTTCCGAAGTGACCTTTGAGGAAGGTTCTATCCTTCACACGATTGGAAACAGCGCGTTTTCAGGCAGCGGATTATCCACCCTTCACATTCCTGAAGGCGTCACGCACATTGGAGACAGGGCATTCCGATCCACATCCAACCTTGAGACACTACATTTTGAAGCGGACAGCCAGTTAAGCAGCATTTCCATATATACTTTTAACGGTTCGGCCATTGAATCCATCACGATTCCTTCAAGCGTGACTTCCATTGGAATCCGTGCATTTGAAAACACCCCGAATCTTACAAGTGTGACGTTCCAGGGCCATTCGCAACTTGAAACCATCGACCGGTTTGCGTTCCAGAACTCGGCCATTGAGCGCATGCACCTTTCCGGACCGATAAAACATATCGGCGATTTCGCTTTTCGTAATGCCGTTAATCTTGAGTCGGTCACGTTCTCCTATGGCGGAACCCTTCAGACCATCGGCGAGGATGCCTTTATGGGTACCCCTTTCCTTGACAATCATGAAGGGCTTCTGATCATCGGGCGCGTGCTGGCGGCATACGGTGGCGACATGCCTGAATCAACCAACCTTCAGCTTCCGCATGGGATCACCGCTATTTCGCCACGGGTTTTCAATAATCAGACGAACCTTGCGAGCATCCATATTCCGGCCACCGTCACTGAAATCGGGATGGAAGCGTTCAGGGACACTCAGTCGCTCCATACCGTTACGTTCGCGGATGATAGCGCACTCTCCGTCATCAGAGAAGGCACGTTCCGGAACAGCGGCATTGAGGCCATTCGGGTTCCTTCGTCCGTGGAATCCATCGAAACTTATGCGTTCCTTTCCACATCATCGTTGCAATCCCTTACCTTCCAAGACGGCGCGCAGTTAAAAACCGTCGGAACGCGTGCGTTTCAAAACAGTGCGCTTCCAACGGTGCATTTTCCCGCTTCGCTTGAAACCATTGAAAACTATGCCATGACGTCCATGTCCTCACTGGAAACAGTCACATTCGATGCGGACATAAACCTATATCAGTTGAATGCGCGGATATTCAATCAAAGCGCTTTGACGCATATCGAGATCCCCGCATCGGTCGAACGAATCAACGAATCGGCCTTCCGGGATGCCACCTCGTTGCACACCGTCCGTTTTGCGCCCGATAGTAAACTCAGAGTCATCTCGAGCAATGCCTTTATGGGAACAGAAAGCCTTACGCATATCGATTTGCCGGACAGTCTGGAATCCATAGGGATTCAAGCGTTCATGGAAAGCGGCCTTCGGACCGTAAATATTCCAGCCAATGTCATGAATATCAGAACAGAGGCGTTCAAAGGTTCAGCAGACTTATACATGGTGAGCTTTGATGATCCTTACGCGTTGGAAAGCGTTCATTACCAGGCCTTTGCGGATACGCCCTACTACGATAATCTGGAAGGGCTCTTCATCCTTGGCGACTTGCTGGTCACATACATCGGTGACATGCCGGAAGCCTATGTCCTGGATGTTCCGGACCATGTTACAACCATAGGAAGACAGGCATTTACCGGGCAGGAAAATCTGGTGAAAGTCAATATCCATTCCGGCGTCACAACCATCGACCCCGATGCGTTCTCGCACACACCGGGACTGACGGAAGTGGTGTTTGAAGCAGGCAGTTCGCTTACCGTGATGGATACAAATGTTTTCAGTCATTCAGGCATTGAGCGGATTCATATCCCATCGTCCGTTGAAAGCATCCGTTGGGCGGCATTTAGAGACACGGCATTTTTGGAATCCGTGACGTTCGAGCCATTCTCTGCACTCCACACAATAGAAGGCGATGCATTCACCAACAGTGGGATTGAACACATAGTCCTCCCTGACAGCGTAGAGAGTATCGGACAGTCCGCGTTCAACAACAGCGGGCTTCAGCACATGGTCATCCCCGATGGTGTAAAGACCATCGGACTGGGCGCTTTCCGCAACACGCATAATTTGCGATACATCTATATTCCTTCAAGTGTGACTGAAATCGATCGCCTGGCGTTCGGTTTCGAAGGTTCGCATGCGGTCATCTACATGGAACATGACGAGACCCCCGAAGGGTTCGCGGAAAACACGTGGAGTTGGAATCAATGGAACCTACCTGTCGTCCATGGCGTGAAGAACCACGCAAGCACTGGCACCATTGATTATGTTCAGCTGGCTGATGACAGTCTGGTTGTTTTGGGTCAGACCTTTGACAACCAAGACGGACACATTGACCTTCCATCCGAGATTGACGGATACCATGTCGAATCCATTCAGGCGCACGCGTTTTACAACAACACTGCATTGACCAGCATTTTCATTCCTGCATCCATCGATTTCATCGGCGAACATGCGTTCAAGAACACCGCAATCGAAACCATCTATGTCGAAGTCGACACCATTCCGGACACCTGGGATGAAACATGGAACCCAGACGACATTCCGGTGGTATTCGCCGCCTCACCGAGTGATTGATTCCAAGCGAACTGTGCTTCAAAAAAGCGCGTCCCCGAGATGGGTGACGCGCTTTTGTTAAACGCATATCTTATTTTTCTTCTTTTATGAACACATCATGGACAAGTATGCTGGCGATTGCGAAAAGGATAGACGCAATCATGAGCGCCGATAACGCAATGACTCCTTCCATAGCTCCTCCTCTGCATGTTTTGAGTGATGTTGCCTCACGAATCGTTCCTGTGCACGAACGGATTGCGCTTGATGTAATCCTCGTTGAACGACCGTGCGCTCACTTGTTTGTAGTATACGGCCTTATATGCGATGGTTCCGATCAGGATGAACATGCTGAACATCCAGGCGGAGGCGGTCGAGATGAGCGCATTCATCGCGGCGACGAGCGCAAACGTCGAGAGCACCATGATGATGTCATAGTTCTTCGTGAAAATCCGGAAAAGCGGTATCGATGCGATAAACGCCGCCGACACCCATGGTTCGATCAGCAGGAACCCTGAAAGCATGATCAACGCTCCGATGCCGTTCCTGAGCCCTTTCACCATATTGAAATTATGCGCGATGACCGCCACGACGAGTGCGAAGGTCAGCACGAGTGACGAGTCACTCAGGCCCATGGCAAGCCATACAACCAGCAGTCCCTTGATGATATCGATGAGGAACGTCAGAAAGAAACGCGGTTCTTTCAGATGTTCCCACATGCCCGCCGTTCCGATATAATCGGAGCGTACATACTCCAGTCTTCGTTTCGTAAAAAAAGGTTTTAAGATCCAATCACCCGGCAACGTTCCGATGAGGATTGCCAGGAAAAGCGCAAGAAAATTCATAAATCATCCCCCAGTCAATAAACATAATACGTTTATTGTACCATTAGGAGACGGTAAGAGGAAACCTCAGGCGGATCTCAGACGATTTTATCCGCCCGCCACGCAACTCACTATCAATGCGATCAGGATGATGATGGCGATGCTGGCCGCCACAAGAAGGCAGCCCAAGCCTTTGGACAAAGGCTTTTCTTCGCCGGTGTCGGTGGTTTTGAACAACCTGAGCCGGATGAGGTGTTCCAACCGCTGGTCAAACTGCTTTTTGTCCGACGCTTTCATGTTCTTGGTCGCAAAGTCATAAAGGCGCTGTGACTCGTCGTTATGGGTGAGGGTTTTCGGTGATGTGTCACTCGGAGGGTTGAAGTCCATGACGCCGGCAATCTTCTGCGCCGCCGTTTTCGGATTGTACGTTTCCGCCATGGTGTAATCATCTTCCATGCTTTCATCTTCCGCATCATCCTCATCCATGAACAAGTCGTCATCGAGTCGCATTGCTTGCACCATGCTGTGGAAGATGTCAAAGTCTTTCTTGATGGTTTCCAGGTAGTTGGCGTTGATGAAGCGAATTTTGGGTAAGTAGAGTGTATCCCTGCCTAGGTTGAGGGCCACATAGAGTTTGCGTCCCACGAAGGAGAACCCGATGCGTCCGGGGTGGTTCCGTTCAAGTTCCATGAGCGCCTCGATCATCTGCGGGGTCAGGATATAGAAGAGCAGTTGCGCATCGCTTGCGTAGGTGTTGAAGGTCTTGTTGAATTCGATCGATTCGGTGTCGACTTTTGCCAATCCCTTTGAATAGGGCTTGAATTTGTCAAGCGCCAGCACATGGCCTTTGATCGGCTTGTTGAAGTCGAAGATGATGACGCGTCCGCGAAACAGGGTCCGGACACTGGATTTGCCATCATTGCTTGTCCGTTCACGGCTCCATAAGTCGCTTGAGATGAATTTCACACTTTCGATTTTCCCTTCGATAAAATCATAGGTGCGGTTGTCGTTGCCAAGCGGCACAAACTGCGAAGCGCCGATTTCATTCAAAAACAGTCCTTTTTGCTGGTTTTTTGAAGAGAAGAGGCGTTTGAAGGGATGTTTTTCAATTTCGGGTGGATTGCGCCTTGGCCGATACACTGCGTGTTCGATGGAGTTATCCAAGTAATCATGAAGTGTCCCGCGTTTGAAACGACGTTTGGTATAATAAAAAAGAGCGGTACCGATTATTTGCGACGCAAAAGCAACCCCGAAAAGCGCAAACGCGCGGGGACCTGCAACTTCTGGGTCCTCAGCCGTGAATAGCACCACAAAAAATGCAACGAAAGC
>SL_8KL_010_SEDDRAFT_10004963_pt1 | contig 10560 bp, 4 predicted proteins | sample SodLakKL_010_SED_4_FD_11160 | JGI IMG/M metagenome (IMG submission 11160) | reverse complement strand
ACAAAAGCGAGTTTTTATCGCTTATCAAAAATCTGAAACTGTTTAGAACCGTTCATTTCGTGGTCATGGTGATCATAGGTATAGTGGTAGTTAGGGAGATATCTCCTGCTAATGCACTAGATGTTTTTTCGATCCAACATTTCCCATACATATTTCTTCCTGCGCTGTGCATGGCCTTAACCTGGCAGTTCACCGCTATGATCAATGACTACTACGATATAGACATCGATAAACTCGTCCATCCGGATAGGCCGTTGATAACCGGGAAAATAAGTTCTGATAGATTCTTACAGCTTGCAGTCATTGCTGGAGGTATTTCAGCCTTTCTTTCCCTATTGATCGGAATTTTACCTTTCATTTTAAATCTTACCTTTATAATCGCGGCATTACTCTATTCCATACCCCCTATAAGATTGAAAAACCGGATATTCGGATACGTATGTGTCGGGTGGGCTAGTGTTGTGGCTTTTTTGACCGGAATATACTCCCCTGTAACATGGAGAAGTGAACTACACTGGTTTTCAACCACCACCCCGCGAAATATCCCTTTCTTTCCAGACATAGCGGTTATATCATTGATTCTGTTCTCAGTTCTTTCTATCGCACCATACATAAACGCCATAGCTGATTACGAAGGAGATAAAGAAGGGGGAGTCAAGAGTATTTACACGATCTATGGTTTGGAAAAGGGTAAAAAGATCGTCTCGATATTGATAATGATTTTATTCCTAACTCCTTTGATGCTGTTCAATACAATTTTGGATATCTTTATTATGTTCCTAGCTTCTATCGTAAGTGTTTTTGTATTCTACAGATACGAAAGATATCAAGTGATCTTCGGATTATACTTTTTAATCTTAATGTATGTGCTAAGCCGATTCTTGGGCGTATTGAGTCTGTGAATCGTTTCATTTTTATGTTCAATAGATAAAATCAAATCAATCAAATTCAACTCGTATGATAAGCTTTATTACCCTTGATAACATATTTTGATGTGTGATGCTCAGAAAATATTTATCGAAAAAATCTTTGTTTATTTTGCTTTCGATCGTTATCGCCGGAATAGTCATGGTTTCATTCATGTTTTATTATCCTGATACGGATCAGCAGCCCGACAAGACGGACTGGCGTGAGTATCCTTACATCATACCCGGGACCGATTTACACTTCCCTGATGTTGAAGGAAGCCCAGAAGATCCTGGTGAAGAAAAGTGGATATCCCTTGGGTTGAATATAGAATTTACTGAAAAGGATAAAGACCCCCTGTATATCGTTCTACTTTATCACCCTGATTTCAAAAGTACATATATATTTGGGTATCAGGAACCGATCTATGAGGAGAATATCAGGGGGGAAATGGATCTAGCGGGTGACGAAATGGATATGCGTTTCGTTCATCAGGATATTGAAGAAGACGATGTGATAAAGATTATAGATGGAGAAGCCTTCTCATATGAGCTTGAAATTAGGCTTCCGTACAAAGAAGGAGATTCATCACCAGACATTATTACTCTATCCTTGACTTTGGACTCAACAAAACCCCCTGCGACGATGTACAACGGTACTGTTTCTTTGAATCATCTTTATTATAACTTGTTTGCACTGACGAACTGTGAGATAGGAGGAGAGATTGTGATAGGAAACGACACAGAAAAAGTAGAAGGGGTTGGTTGGTTAGAACACCAGTGGGGGCGTTTCGATACTGGCATGGATTGGGATTGGTTCAGTTTTTGGGCAGAAGGTGATATCGAATTGGAGATCGTCGATATCCATTCTGCGTCAGGAAATCAGAGTTATATCATGTATGTTGATCCCGATGGAGAGGTAAAAACCATCGATGAGACATCGATAAACGTGACATCTACTTATCAAGGGTATGGTAGAACTTGGGTAGTAACCTCCTCAAAACATGATATATACCTAGAGATCTCAATCATCGATAATATGATGGTCTATGGTCCGGGATATATTGCAGGTTTTGGAGGCATAGAAGGGAATATATTCGGGTATGATGTTGACACGCTGACATATATTGAGTCAACTATACACGATCCGTTTATTCCTATTCCATAGACCTAACCTAGAACTTCATTAGGTTACCACAAGACAATTATATAGGTCTGAAGCATTTAAGATAAGAAGATGATAGACAAGGTTTCATTCGGTGGTTTCGATATCCAAAAAGTGATCGATTTTCTAGAAAGGGACAGGTTCTCACCTTTTACAGCATTTATCTATCTTTTGATCTTAGGTATAATCCGATCAGTCTCCGAATCGTTATATTTTGAATATCCGGTTTTCAGCATGTACCTTATCGCCCAGCACATCGCATTCAACTTTCCGGTTTTGGTTTTAGGTGTTTTGGTAGTTCATAAAGCTACGGGCACACAGATCAGAAAAGTATTCAATGTCGTTTTATTAGGATTCTGGATCACAGCGTTACCCCCTTTCATCGATAAGTACATCTTTGGATTATCGGGATACCAGTATTCTGGGATGTATTCATATTATGCGGGATATGAAGGTGCACTCCTCATAGAAAAAATAGCTATGATCTTACCTACACATCTTTTAGCGGCTGAACATATCAGCCCCGGTCTGCGATTCATGATCTTTTCCATAGTGATATTTAGCGGGTTCTATATATTTGTAAAACTCGATATCCATAATATAACTGAACACATATCCCGAGGGGTGAATAAAGCGATCATAAGGAGTGTGTCCGCTCTCTTTTTTGGTTTTTTTGGAATCTGGCTTGTTGTTTGGTTCATAACAGCTACGGTTCCCTCGGTGATAGGGATACAAGGGGAGTATATTGTAATTCTTGATTATATCAGAACTCCGATATGGACTAGATTCTATACTTTTTTCTACCATTATGGATATTCTTCTAGTGAAGTTTTTTCTGGGTATGAATCGAATATGTTGGGATTAGCGGAAGGAACGGTATTACAACAGCGTTCGCTCTTTATAACCATGTATTTTACGATACTTACTGCAATCTCTTTTTTGATATGTCTATATACATCTTCTAAAGGATTACTGAAACGTATTCTCAGAACTATCAATACACCTACTGTTTATTTTACTACTTTATCCGCTTTACTCGGGAACGGGGTTTTAACTTACATCGATGGTGATTTTTCAAAGGGTTGGGCCCTCGATCCGACTTTTCCATTACATTTTTCTTATATATTTTATATAACCGTCATGGGATTTTTCATCGGCTGTTTTGCTGTTTTCGTCAACACCGTACTTACAGATACTGAAAATAGATTGTCAACTTATATGAATAAGAGATTAGCTATAGTATCCTTCTGTGCTGTAGCTTCTTTTTCCTTCCTCATGGGACCTTTTAATACATTCCCCATCGCTTTAGCATCTATGGGTATCATCTTCTTGTTATCCGCAGTTTCTGAACAATTTTTGGGATTGATTAATGCTATACGTGTGTCCATTATAAGTTTGTTTTCATTTTTCTTAGGAATTTATACGCCCGGAATCTGGAAATCCGTTATATGGGAAACTGAAAATGGCGTACCTCAAACAGAGACCTTCACAACCATCGATCTGACAAGGAGCCCTTCGATCTCAACTACGATAATCGGTCTCGTCGTGATAATCTTCATCGCAGTAGTTATCCTAATGTATCTGTCTCATCTACTTAAAAATGATAAGTTCACTTTAAAATACCCCGTATCCTTCGTCGTACTTCCGATATTTCTTTTCCCCATATTTTTATTCCAAGATCTTTTGCTTTTGGGAATTTTTGCCACACTAGGTTCTATCGGAATAACATTTATGGAAGATAATCATCATACACCCTTATATATTATGGTCGCCCAGATGATATGTCTTTTACTCTGGTTCTGGGGTTTTCTCCCGGCCCTCTGAAGTTTATTATCAGAGATCATTGATTCTTGAACTTCCTAATCACAAGGTAAGATAAAAACCAAAGTACCAAAAGTATTATGCTGATTGTAGCTGTAAGAGGCCTTTCTCTGTAAACAGAACGTGCTGCAACGGTTTCTATCTCTTCATGTTTTTCCCCTTCGCCCATGGCGTTCACAGCACTGACTGTGTAATGATATTTCTTTTGAGCTAGCACATCTCGATCTGTATAGGTCGTAGAATTGACCTGACCAATCAATTTTCCATCTCTAAAAATATTATAATACAATATCGGGGATCCATTATCTTCCGGTTGAGACCAATTTAATTTAATTTTTCCATAGTCTTCTTCAACCTTTATGTGATCAATACTCTCAGAAACACCAGCTGGAGTTGCATCAGGTGTTTTTTCCAGTGTCAATTTATATCTCCCATAGTTACCTTCGATCTTCTGGGATCCTTCTTGTGGAGCATAAATACCCACAAAATAGTTTCCCTCCGGCAGTATGATTTCATCGTCCGTCAGACCCTGATCAGGTATATCTGGAGGATATCCCTTATACGTTATAGATAGGGCAGGGAAGTCATCATCTTTGATATATATATTTGGACGGACCCCCCCTGTAATATCTAAAGAGAGTTTTGATGTTTCATCGATATTTAATCTGTATAGATCTCCTCCTCCCCTTGCAATATTTTTGGTCACTGAACCGTATTCCATCTGAGGTGGATCTTTGTTATAATGGGTGGTCACATCGACGAGTTCAACTCCTTCGTGTGTTTCTTCTCCTAGGATAAAGAAGTTTTCTATCTCATAATCGTAAGAAGGATTATCCCTGAAAAAAAGTTCTGCTATATTTCCATAATTTGCCCTAGAACTAAACGATTCCCCTATAAAACTCCAGAATATCGGTTCTGCGACATACCATTCAGCGTTCCATTCATCAGCATCGATTACATACCAGTCTCCATCCTCATCACTCCATGATTTATCATACATGGAACTTTCGAACCATACTTCAACTGTAAAATGTCCCATCATCTCAGTTCCTTCTATGTGTTCCTGTTTTGGATGTAAGGAAACTATCCTACTAGGGATACCGATGGATCTCAATAACCCGGTCAAAGCGATAGAGGTCTCGTCGCACCATGCGTTGATCAATTTTGTTTCTCTATACTCATCTGGATTTTGGATATTATCCAATGTTTGATCGTTTTCCGCGAGTATCTCAGCATCTTCAATTTCTAAACCGATGTGTTCGAGTTCTTGTCCATGATAAAATGTGGTCCCCTCGCCGAAAAGGATCTCCGATGCATCTCTTATCATAGGCTGATATTCTCCCAATGGAGAGGGAACAGCTTCAGCTCTTTGAGCTACTATCCTGCATAATCTGACTGCTGCCTCTTGAGGATCTATGGTGCCGCTGACCGCTTCAAGAGCAAATTCATATATATCCGGTTTCCCATTCTCACCACCATATTGATTCAAATTTGATGGTTGCAGCTCTCCATCTGTTGTGAATATATAGCTTCTTTCATCCCTCGTACTTTCCTCGTCATATGCGTACATCTCCCTTTCTTCTTCGGAGATAGAATAATCCCAGGGATCATGGATAACGAATAGGTCTAGAGAATCCGTCCCCCCATCCCATTCACCATCTATGGTGTACCTCCCGATGGTCCCATCTAAAGGTATATCTACATAGAATTCATTTTCGTAATATACGTTCAATGGAGTCATGTCTTCGTTAGAAGGTGTGATACTTATATCTGTATCAGTTGGGGCAGCTAATCTTAATCTGGTTCCTAACCTCACAACAACAGAATGTTGAGCTATGGTCAAAGTCTCATTTCCATGTTCATGGTCCTGCCAACTGCTGTATTTTCTTGTCTTATAAGAATCATCGTAAGGTACGTAGATACCAAGTTCATCTTGATCATCGATTTCCTCCATCGATTCGATCAATTTGTCGGTGGTGTTATCAAAGTGAATCTGGTAACTACCATCGTCATCTTCATCGGAAGCGAACGTGATGGCGGCAGTAAAATTGACAAAGATCAAGAGAACAGCGATCGCTATAACCAAAACAAGTCTTAAGAATCGAAAACCACTATTTATGGATTCCATCTCTCATGATAATGTCTGAAACTCCATTATAAAGTTTTTGTCATTCGTCTATGCTGTTCAGAGGTAGAGAACCCCACGGTTCTACTGTGTGGGAGGATGTCACATAGTACTATCCTAGAAAATGATCAGATCATTTATAATAATAATAATAATAATAATAATAATAATAATAATAATAATCATAATAGAAAAAAAGAGAAAATGTGTTTTAGTATTCTACGGTCCAGGTGGTTTCCCCTTCTGCGTAAAGATAGTAACCCCGACCCGGTTCGAACTCGAATTCATCGACTTCAACGTAAGCGATGTTGTTGTCCTGTGTTGCATCGAAGTAGCCTACCCTCGTGACCTCTGTTGGCAGTGTTTCTTCTGTTGTCTCTGCACTCGGGTAACTCACCATGTTCCATCCTGGATTTAGTGTGATGTCTGTTTCCGAGGGTTCATTTCCTTCGATGGAAAGTGTATCGTCTTCGACCATCCGTATCCACATACCTTTGGTTCTGTCCCACTGGATATCATCGTTGAACTCATCTCTTCCTGGTATATATGACATCCATTCATCAGAGTCATATTCGTAGTACATCACCTTTTCATAACTGCCAGATATACCGTATTCTTGATCCTCTAATATAGACTCTAGCTCGGTTTCCTCAGTTATCAGGTTGAAAGATACGAAGTTCCAACCATCTGCCTGTTCATCTGTGTACAATTCTATATCCATGGTTTTTAGTTCATCACCAGGTTCCTGTACCGCATCTTCATTTTCCTCTTCGATACCGTTCTCTCCGACTGCTCTTACAACGTACCACCAGTAGATATCATCGGCTTCACCTTTGTTTATATCGATAAATTCATACTCTTCTAATCCCTCAGCTTCAACATCATCTACGGGTTCGTCCCAAGGACCATCTTGGTCTTCAGAACGATAGATGTTATAGTGACTGACCTCATTAGGATCATCTGGACTAGCATCCCATGTCAGTAGATTATGATCTAGATCACCATCTTCCACTGATAAACTAAGATGATCAACCCAAAGTTCTCCTAGTGCTTCGTGATCGATCAGACCCCATTCTGTATGTCCTTGAGCTTCAACATCCATACTTATCCTAACCGCATCTACTTGACCCACTGGATCATACGTAGTTGTTTCAAACTCTTCCCAGCCTGTATCTCCTTCTGACGAATCATCGTCCATGATAACCTGTTCCCAACCTGTGCCTGTGTCATAGAGTGATATCTCGACGGAGGCTTGATCTACACTACAATCACCATGCTCTAGTTCGATATTTCTCCTGAAAGCTCCATCTACTTCTATCTCGTTGGACAAAGGAATCAACTCCTGTTCCCAGTAGGATCCTTCAGTCGAGGTACCGCTGCCAACTTGTTCCGCAGATACCTTTATCGAACCGCCTTCCTGGTAGCTAGCATCGTCCCAACCGGCTTCACCTTCATCGACTTCCCTAGTGAGTTCCCATGGCTCGTATCCATCTACAAACTGATGGTTCTCGACTGCATTTCCTTGGACTCCAATATGCTCTACTTTTAGATTCTCTGGTTTATCAGGTGGTACTCCAGTGATTTCGAATACGTCACTACTCTGGTCATCGTTTGAACGATACTCTTCGTCTACAACTTGAACATTGACTAAGCAATTTGAACTGTGCTCATTCGGTACTATCCAATCATAAGTTCCAGTATCTTCTAGATCGTTTTCGATCACGTGCCAACTGTTACCGTTATCAGTACTGTAAGATAAATGAATGCTATCTATCGGATCATCTCCTTCCTCGGTGGTCCATTCGATCGCCTCGATATCTCCTGCTTCGAATGCTTCACCGCCATCAGGCCTGTTCAACTCTACTTCAGGTGGATCGCCAGGTGTTTCACTTGTAATCCCGCCACTTACGACCAAAGCGAAGGGTTGAGTTCCTTGTGGAACGTTGTGTGCAGTGACCGTTACTTCATAGCTACCAGACTCTACACCATTTTCATCAGGTAACAACAATACGTTTTCTTCAACATTCAATCCATCGAATTCTCCATCTCGCTGTCCATCCCATGGATTACTATTAGGATCAGGTTCTGAATAACCTGGGTTATATCCAGTGTAAGCATTACCAACGTATCTAGTTCCGTCAGGAGAGCTGACTTCGAGATCAAGGTCGTTCACGATCGTTGGGTCCGCTCCTGCATCGCCCGGATAATCAGTCCAAGCTAATGTTATTTCCAATTCTTGACTGGGATCATCTACGATAAAATTCATGTCCCAGCTATCTCCGGTGTCGAGTTCGACTCCATTGTCTAATGAATCATAAGCTATGAGTTGTCTATCATCGCCTTCGAAATGCAGAGCACGGTCCAACATACTTCTACCGAAGCCCTGGTCTCCATTTGGGAACCTATTATCGTTTTCGTAAGCCCCTGTACCTGATATCTCAACTGCTCCGTTTATCATAGTAGCTCTTACCAAAGCGTTGCTTGGATTGAAACCATCATCAGGGTTCTCGCTGCCTGATGGATACCACCCGTCCCTGTAATATTGTCTCACTTGACCTAACTGACCAGCGATACCTGGACAAGCCATACTGGTACCATCTAAAGATGAATATCCTTCTGCATCCTCGTCGTCAGCTGACATCAAATTCTCACCAACATGTAATATCGTTGGTTTTATCCTTCCATCCTCAGTGTATCCTCGGCTACTGAAACTTGATACATCCTCCTGAGAAGGAGCATTTGTCACAGATCCTACACTGAAAATGTTCTTAGAAGAAGCCTGTGGGGACATGGATTGGGCCGAGTCACCATCGTTTCCAGCAGCAAAAAGTATATTGAAATCTTTGTGGTCCCAAACGAATTCATCATACTCTTGAGATTCTGATGTGTATTCCCCACCACCTCTAGCGCCCCAGCTGTTTGTATGTATCCTGGAACCTTCATCATAGGGATCACCGAAACCATGATTGTACATATCGTCGGGTATGCTAATAGACATCCCATCAGACGAGGTGTCCTGATGTATAACTCTAGCTTCGAAAGAGTTTCCATCTTCATTACTGTATTCACCGTACGGAGGTGATTCTCCTAATACCGTTCCAGTTACATGGGTACCATGTTGATGGCCTCCATCTACATCACCATCTGAACCTGGGGGGACATAATCATCTTGGATCTTTCTATGATCATCACCTATCTCATTGTTCTCATCGTGGAATGCCTCGTGCTCTCTAAATAAACCGCTGTCCATTACAGTGATGAGTTCTCCCTTTCCGGTTAACCCTAAGTCCGTAGCCTTTCTATTATTTTCTTCATTAGTTTGAGAAACCCACGTTGCATCTGAATTGAAAACGTGATGTCCTTCTATACCTTCGGTGATATGATTTATACCGTGTATGTTGGCTATTTCCACTATGTTCTCACTATCTATTTCTAAACTGATGGTGTTCCTGATGTTCGATTTGATTTCACCACCCAACCTAGATATCTCCTGTGCTACACTACGAGAGTCAACGTTATCGAATAGAGATACATCGAGTAGTAATTCCTTATCCTCATCCATGATATCCGGATCAAATCTATAAGCAGGTTGATAAATACCTACCCATTGGACAAAATCCAGTTCTTCTATGCTTCTCCTGGTTTCAGCGTCCATCTCTGCTATAAAATTGTACATCGGTCTAAAGCTATGTAATACGGCACCTCTTCTCTCTAATTGATCTTTCCATTCCGATCGGATGGGACCTATAAACTGAACTATATAATATCCCTGAAGATCTTGAGGATATTCAGTTATCTCCAGGTCATCCGGTATCTCTGGTTCTCCATCTTCGACATGGAATCCATGTGTATGTAATCCAACATAATCCCTGTTTTCTAAAGATTCTACTACATATCCATCATTTTTTAGTTCATCTCTGTTTTCTTCATCTGTGCGTACCAATATATACTCGTCATAAGTCTCGAGGACAGAATATTCTGAAGAACTATGTAGATGCGCCAATTCCATCCCTCTTCTATAGACGATCAACTCTATTTCGTTCTCTGCTTCATCGTCAGGTATTACAGTACCTATAGATAAAACAGATATCACTAACATTATGCATGCGATGAGCGCAGCATATCTCATGACTTTTTTCATAAAATATTCCTCCTACAATTCCTGACCTAAATAGAACTTTGTTAAAACATATTTAATCCTAACACACACATGTGTATGGTCTCCTTTATATAGGCATGATCACTCCACTTCCCATATAACTTTTTCATCGCCACCGTTATAAAGGAGATAACCTTGGCCGGGTTCGAATTCGAAATTTTCTGGCTCGTGATCGTAAGCTAAGTTACTGTCCTTAATCGATTCAAAGTATCCAACAATAGTTACCTCCTCAGGTAAACCGTGGTTACCAACTGTAGAACTGGGAAGGCCTACCATGTTCCAACCGGAATCCAATTCGATCTCAGTACTAGCCGGTTCCGTACCCTCGATGGTCAATGTATCGTCTTCTATCATACGTACCCACACACCCATAGTATGATCCCAT
>SL_8KL_010_SEDDRAFT_10004961_pt1 | contig 10561 bp, 9 predicted proteins | sample SodLakKL_010_SED_4_FD_11160 | JGI IMG/M metagenome (IMG submission 11160) | reverse complement strand
ACCTCTTTGATTGCTTTGGCTCCACCCCAAGCATCTCCACCTCCGGCTTCGCAGTACAGTCCTATCACTGATCCTATCTCTTCGCTCTCATATGCGCGTCTTAAGGATTTTTCATATTCTTCTTTACCAGCTTGGCCTGTGATATCTATGGGATTCTTTGTAGAACCGAATGAAGGGATAACGTCCTCAAAAGTTTCCTTCAGGTGAGTTTGATCGTCGAGTAATTTCACGTCGTACTCTTCTGCCGCATCAGCACTTAGGACCCCTATACCGCCACCGTTAGTAACGACTACGGTATTTTCATTCTCCGGTAAAGGNGAATTGGAGAAAGCTCTAGACCAGTTGAACGCTTCTCTAAGATTTTTAGCTCTGAGAACACCGCACTGTTCGAAAGCCGAAGAAAAAATGCGATCGCTACCAGCGAGCGAACCAGTATGAGAAGCGACTGCCGTAGCACCTTTTTCGGAACGACCAGACTTTAGAACTATCACGGTCTTGTCCTCCTGAAGTCCTTCTACCGTTTCCATGAATTCTTTACCGTTGTCCAGTCCTTCCATGTACACCATTATAACTTCACTTTCATCGTCCTGACTGAAATACTCTACTAACTCGACATCATCGATGTCTGCCTTGTTCCCTATGCTGACTATTGCAGAAAGACCGAGGTACTGCTGGGCAGTCTTACCTATCAATGCTATTCCCAAAGCGCCGCTTTGAGATAGAAGAGCTATACTACCTCTTTCGATCTCCGAAGGTCCAAAAGTTGCATTGAGGTCTGATTTTGCTGAATAGATTCCGAATACATTTGGGCCTAAAACTCTCATCCCATATTTTTTTGCCTCTTCTACCAGAGCTTTTTCCTCTTCAACCTTGCCAACTTCCGAAAAACCGGAAGAGATAACTATGATATGCTTAACACCTTTTTCTCCACACTGATGGATAGCTTCTTTAACTATCTTTGCCGGTACAACTATAACTGCGAGATCTATCGGTTCAGGTAACTCCTCGATAGATTCATATAATTCTCTTCCCAAAACCTTTCCACCCTTAGGATTCACAGGATAAACTTCACCTTCGTATCCTGACTCTAGTATATTAGAAAAAAGCTTATGACCGACTTTCCCCTCTTTTGTCGAGGCTCCTATCACCGCTATAGATCTTGGATCAAAAAGCCTTTCAAGATCATCTTGTTTAGGCGCCATCAATTCTCAGGAATATCCGCTCCTTTATTAGTATTTTGGAATCAACACAAATATCATTGAAGGTCTATCATTAAACATTTTTAAGTAACATACCTCTATGGAGTCAAACAGGATTTATTTTACTATATGCAGCGAACTTTTTAAATATGCTCTGTCTTCTACCATGTCATGGCTTTCATAGGGATCTTAGAGGGTATTTTACCGTACATAAGTGGGTTGTGGACACTTCCATGGATAGTCGTTGGCTTGGTGGTTTCATATCTACTAGCAAAACCATTTGGACGAGAATCTGTAAATAGTGTTATGAAAAAATTTGGTCTTCTATTATTGTTTGTTTTCATCCCTCTGCTGATGTTTAGACTATTCATAAATGTATCCTTCGGAAGAGAAGAGTTCATATTTACGGGTGTAACTTTCGGAGTGCTCGCCTTCATGTATCTGCTAGCGTACCTCCTTGGTAAGATGGAAGCAAAAAAGTTAGACCTCGACGCAATGGAAAAAAGAACATTTTTAAAAACAATATTGACGAACCAAGGAAGGAGTGCAGCCTTCGTAGGTGGGGCAATCCTAGCTATAGATAAGTGGGCGGTACCTGCAGCTATTTATATAGCTATGGTAGGCGTTGGACTCTTTGCAGTCATACCATATGTTCTCTCGGTGATGCATAAACATGAGAGACAAAATGACATAAAAAAGGAAGATTCACCTTTGCCCTGGTTCCTTAAGTTGTATCCCTGGTATCTACTCTCTTTCATAATAGCTGCTGTACTTATTCAACATTTTTTTGGTGTTGATACCGGGACTCTAGGTGATGCCGGTACCGTATTGTTTTTCATCACTGCCCTAACAATACCCGCTGCTCTGTTTTATGTAGGCTCGGGAATCCATCCCACGGATTTAAAATTAGATGAGATGAAGAAGATGATCTTTCCAAAGAAAAAAGGGGAGAATAGAGATTTCGATTGGGCGGTGGGCCGTACCGCATTCCTAACCATCATGGTATATACTCCGATCATTATAACGCTTGTATTCACACCTCTCATGTTTTTTGGGATCATACCAGGGTCATGGTTTGCTGTTATAATCATAAACTCAATACTTCCGATAACTAGTACTAACATGTTCCTTTTGCCATATGGTTTGAATCCTAAAGGAACTGCACTTTCAATCACATGGACAACAGTGATATCGATACCGTTAGTGCTTGTATTGATACCCGTTTTATCGACTATATTTTGAGGATGAATAGGAAAGTGTTCGTTGAAGTAACTTTTACTTTGTCGTAGCTGATTATCATTGCTTGTGGGATTAATACCTATCTTTTATTGATGGTTTATAGACCAAATATTGCCACTTATTCGAAAAATTTAAAATAAATGAATTATAGGCCATTAATAACATGATGATGGGATTGCAGTTCTTCCTGGTACTCCTACCCCTCCTAGCAGTTTTCGTGGGAATTCTATTTTTCCGAAGAAATGCTGCGGAGATGGCCGTCGTTGGACTGATTATCTGTTTTGCCGTAGCTGTAGTATTTTTTGAAACTAGTTTGTACGTAGCTACAGCTGCAAGCATCTATGGTTTTTTTCAGTCCTTTGGGATAAGTATAGCTATAGTTTTTACCATGCTGTTAATATTCTTGATGAGAGAAGTTGGAGCGTTAGAGACTATTTCAAAGGCCATCAAAAGGGTCGCTCACACCAAAGAAGAACAGGCCCTTTTCATAGGTATAGGCTTTGGAACTTTTGTTACGTCTCTTGGTGTAGTTACTCCCGCGCTCTTTCCTCCCTTGCTGATCGCCATGGGCTTCGGGCCGGGTTCGGCTGTTGCCATTTCCGTTTTAGGTTATAATGCTAGTACAAGTTTTGCGATCCTTTCTATACCTATTACTCTACCCGCTGATCTTTTTGCCGATCAGATGGGGATGACCGCTTTAGAATTTGGATACGAATTTGCGTTCAAGATCTCATTATTTTTACCCGTAATAGCCACTATCATATCAGGTGCGATGCTTTGGATAATCGGAGGTCTAAAATCTTTGAAAAAAGGTTTCATACCTGCAGTACTTTCTGGCCTAGTTATAGGTCTTTCCTGCATATTTTTGGTCATTATAAGGGCCCCGATCATGATTCTAGGGGTTGTAGCTGGACTCATCTCTATGATAGTACTCTATTTCTACTTCCAGCTAGATAGAAAGAGGAAGGGTATAGAATTAGAACACGAACCCTTAGATAAGAAAAAATTGCTGAGGGCTTTGTCTCCCTGGTTACTTCTTATCATCCTTGCTTCTATCGCTAGCATTCCTTCAGTGAATGTATTTTTGAGATCCCTAGACCCTGGATTTACGAGTTGGATAATAGCCTATGAGACCATCGAGTTCAACGTGTTCGCTCAAGTGTACTTTTGGATAGGCGTAACCGCCTTGGTCTCTTTCTATCTTTTGAAACCCACGAAAGAACAGACTAAAAATGCACTAAAGACTTGGTCGCGAAGTATATGGGCCCCTTTCATAGCTTACAGTCTCTTTTTCTCTATAGCTTATATAATGGCTTTCAGCGGTCACCAATTGACCGGACAGTCCTTAGAGCTTATTTCTGAAGAATACAATATGAATTATATAACCGGACTCGTTCTAGGCGATATTTTCGGTGCAGGATATATCTTTGTAGCGGCGAGCTTAGGACTCTTCGGAGCTATAGTAGGTGGAAGTGAGACAGCTAGTAATGTGCTATTTTTTGGTATACAAAGACAGGTATCCCAGCAGATCGGACTTTCTGACGACCAGTTCATGACAGTCTATGCGAGCCACGGTGTTGCGGGAGGTGTGGCCTCTGCTATAACGCCTTCGAAGATAAATAATGCAGTTAACACAATAGGAAAAGGTAACAAGCTGGAGAGCGAAATACTAAGAAAACATCTACTGATCGTTTTCATTCTAACGCTAGTCCTTAGTATGATGACTGCACTGTTCGTGAGCATAGCTATCTGATTAGAAAATATATCAGATCCAATATCTCTTGTCCATCAGTGAAGACAAAGGTCCGAAAACCTTATAATATCTACTTCTTTTAGAAGGCCAAGTATAAAACAAAGGTTAATTGGTGAAATTATATGTTCAACGAAAAAGCCCAGAAGATGAAGTTAGAGGATATACGCAAGTTGCAGGAGGAACGTATGTCGAAGCAGGTAAAATATGCATACGAGAACGTGCCTATGTACAAAAAGCGTTTCAAGGAAGAAGGCATAAAACCCTCAGATATAACCAACTTAGAAGATATTAGTAAAGTTCCGTTCACTGTCAAAGACGATCTGCGGGACCATTACCCTTATGGGATCCTAGCGATACCCAAAGAAGAGGTGGTTCGCTTTCATGCATCATCTGGAACAACAGGGACTCCTACCGTTGTCGCATATAACCGCAATGACATGGAAACATGGGGTGACTTGATGGCAAGGTCTTATGATGCTGCAGGTGCGAAGCCAGACTATATAGTACAGAACGCTTACGGCTACGGTTTGTTTACAGGCGGTCTCGGTTTCCATCATGGTGCTGAAGTTTTTGGCTGTTCTGTGCTTCCGACCAGCACAGGGAATACAAAGAAACAGGTTAAGATGCTGAAAGACTTCCAGACCGAAGTTCTAGCCTGTACTCCCTCCTACGCCATTTACCTTGCGGAGGCGGCAGAAAAATATGGATTCGATCCAAAAGAGGACTTTAACTTAAAGGTAGGGATGTTCGGTGCCGAACCATGGAGCGAAGAAGCTAGAGAAAGTATAGAAGAATCCTTCGGTTTGAAAGCGCAGGACACATACGGGATGAGCGAACTTTACGGCCCTGGAGTTGCTATTGAATGTCCTGAACAGAATGGGCTCCATATCTGGAGTGATCAGTTCTTGGTGGAAACTATAAATCCGGAAACAGGAGAGGTATTACCTGAAGGGGAAACTGGAGAGCTAGTATTCACCATGTTGACGAGAGAAGCTATGCCCCTGCTCAGATACAGAACAAAAGACGTGGGTTCTGTCACCTACGAGAAATGTGAGTGCGGTCGTGAACACCCGAGGATAGAGAGTATCGAGGGAAGAAGCGATGATATGCTCATCGTCGGTGGGGTAAATGTTTTCCCAAGTCAGGTGGAAGATGCACTCCTCGAAACGGAAGGCATAGCCGAGCACTATCAGATAATCGTCGATAGAGACGTACTCGACAAGCTTTTTGTTAGAGCAGAAGTGGACAGGGACTACTATGAATCGGATGAGTATGACGAAGAGAAATTAAAAGAAGAGGCCAGCGAGAATTTGAAAGCTGTATTGAACATAAATGCAAAGTTGAAACTATTAGAACCAGGTACACTTCCGAGGACCGTTGGAAAGGCTAAGAGAGTCATCGATCAAAGGGAAGAACAGGACCGTATAGAGGAGTTCTGAATTATATTGTTGGCTATCGAGATTGGAAAACCTTTTCCCCTCTCTTACTTATCTTAATGAGGATAACTAGATGACCGAAGAAGAGAGATTAACGAGAAGGATAATTCATTCGATGGTATGGATAGTTTTGGTTTATTATCTGGTACCTGATCCTCTATTTGGCTATCCTCGAGACGTGTTTCTAATAATAATCTTGGCTGTAGTATTAGTGTTTGAAGGACTTCGATTATATTTTGGATTTAGCGTCTACGGCATGAGAGATTATGAAAAAAGACAATTAGCATCTTATGGTTGGGCTGCTATCGCTGCAGCTATCACTTTACTCTTTTTCCCCATGCATTTGGCATTCGTTTGTCTGTTAGGGATGGGTCTAATAGACCCATTGATAGGAGAAATACAGCACCATAAACCCGAGTTATATCCATATATACCATTCATGGCTTGGTCCCTCCTAGCGATGTTCTTATTCAGCATTTTGGCTGATTTTTCTCTTCCAATGATAATAACTTTTTCCATGATAGGTGCCGCATCTGCGATCTTGGCTGAATATCCAACTTTGAGGATAGACGATGATTTTTTGATGATCATCATACCTCTTTTCGTTCTGCAAGGATTAGAATGGGTCTTTGTCTAGTGCAAAAATACATAAACTACGTTACTGTAACTCTTATATCTATGAAAGAAAAACTACTGAGATGGCTTGATGAGGATGATAGGGAGTATGAAGTCAGTGACCATCAGGCATTGAATTGGATGGTACAATTGAAACACGGTAACAGGATGGTCCTTCTTGGGAATCCGAAAAAAAATAAAAAGAGGTTAGAGGTCGTTTACAAGCTCAACGTTAGCGAGGAACACAAGCAGGTACTGAAAAAACTAAATGATAAACAGAGATCAGGATTCGAAAAGTCCCTTGTTATGATGCTGGCTTCAGATTCAAATATATACAATATTCAGAGAGATGATCAGAAACTTCCAGATTCTATAGTGATCAAGAAGCACCTGTACGATGAAGAATTAGAGAAAGGAAAATTCTTTGACACGATCCAATATGTAGTGAATATGGGTATGAGGACTACCATGCACTTTCAATCTCTGGGTGGAGCCAAGATGACAGAGCAGGAAGAAGTCTCTTCTACGAAGACTGGCCCTTCTATTTATCGGTGATCTTCAGATCCTTAAATAACTAGTCTACAACAAAAAAGAAAACTAGCTGTATGAGCGCTAACTGGAAAAAGGACAAGATGGAAACAACTAAATAGGAGTGAAGTTTTAAGATGGAACGCTGAAAAAGGTTTTATAATATTGAATTCCATAGGTTCTCTGAAAATATTGAGGAATATTGGGTTGAGTGTGAAATTATGGACGAGAAAAATAATAAGAAAGGTACAACCACACTAGGTTTGGTCTGTGAAGACGGCGTGATCCTCGCTACAGAGAAAAGAGCCACAAAGGGTAATATGATCTCTCACAAGGATACGAAGAAGTTGTTTGAGATCACAGAAAATATAGGATTGAATATCGCAGGATTGGTCGGAGATGGCCAAGTTTTGTCCCGATATTTGAGCTCAGAAGTTGAACTTTATGAATTGAAGAGAAATAAAACCATTTCCGTTGAGGCAGCTACCACTCTACTCTCAAATATTATGATGGGTAGAAGGATGATGCCTTATTACGTTGGACTGGTTTTGGGTGGCGTAGATCCTGACGGAACCGGTAAAGTATACTCGATAGATGCTCTAGGTGGTGCTATATCCGATGAGTATGTGGCTGAAGGTTCTGGCTCCCAGTTCGTATACGGCGTTCTCGAAGACCATTACGATGAAGGAATGAATGTAGATGAAGGGGTAGAACTTGCGGTGCTTTCCTTGTTGGTTTCCAGCAGTCGAGACTCAGCTTCAGGAGATGGAGTTAATGTTGCTAAAATAACTCCTGAAAAAGGATTTGAAATGCTCGATGAAGATGAATTGGACGAAATAATCTCGAAGGTGAGAGAGCAGAAGAATCTTCCTGCGTTATAAAAACCTTTAAATTCATGTTTGATTAAATACTTATGTGTAATTCTTGTTACGGGATAAGTGAACAAGGTTTAATAAGTTCTTATTGAGGAAGTTATGGTTAATACTTAACAACTAGAAAAAAACAAAGAAGAAAAAAGTGGATTTTATGAGTGTTGAGGATGTTTTAAACGAAGCAAAAGAAGCGGTCAGAGAGATACTGCCGAGTGGCGTTCGTATAACAGATATACAATTTGAGGGTTCAGTCATAGTGATATACACAAAAGATATGGACAAGTTTACAGAAGATGCAGATACGGTCAAAAAATTGGCAGAAAGACTTAAGAGAAGAGTGACTGTTAGACCGGATCCTTCGCTTTTAGAAGACCCAGAAAATGTCGAAGAAGAGATCAGAGAATTAGTTCCTGATGAAGCTGAGATCACTGATTTGTATTTTGAGGAGGATATCGGAGAAGTGACTATAGAGGCAAAGGCACCAGGGATAGCGATCGGAAAGGAAGGAAAACTTTTGAACGAGATCAAGAGAGAAACTGGTTGGGCAGTTGATGTTATAAGGACACCACCTATCAAATCAAAAACGGTAAAAGATACTAGAGAATACCTGAGAAAAGTCAGGGATAAGAGGAAAAAATTCTTGCAGGAAGTTGGAAGGAAGATCAATAGAGATACTAGGGAAGGAGAGACTTTCGGAAGGATTACCGCCCTAGGCGGCTATAGAGAAGTTGGCAGGTCTGCACACCTGCTTCATACACGGGATAGCAAAGTCCTCGTCGATTGCGGGATCAATCCATCTGCAAAAAATCATAATGGCGAAGGTACACCTTATTTAAATGCACCTGAATTACTTCCTCTAGAGGAGATAGACGGAGTGGTTTTAACACATGCTCATCTTGACCACAGTGGTATAATCCCTGCACTTTACAAATACGGATTCGAAGGCCCCGTTTACTGCACCGCTCCGACAAGGGATCTCGCTGCTCTTCTACAATTGGATTATATAAAGGTGAGTGTGAGCGATGCGAAAGAGCCTCCATATAAATCTAAGCACGTAAGAGAGCAAGTTATGAGAACTATCCCCTTGGAGTATGGAGAGACTACGGATATAGCTCCGGATATAAGACTCACGCTTCATAATGCTGGACATATCTTAGGATCCGCGGTAGCTCATATGCATATAGGCGATGGAGATTACAACGTTGCCTTCAGTGGTGACGTAAAATATGATGACACCTGGCTTTTTAACCAGGCTAGTAATAAATTCCCGAGGGTGGAGACAGCAATAATCGAATCAACATATGGTGGATATGAAGATCTACAACCTAGCAGAAAGGATGCAGTTGAACAACTCAAAGATATCCTCGATCAAGCGCTCAATCACAGGAATGGCAAAGTCATCATCCCGGTATTTGCTGTAGGTAGATCTCAGGAAGTGATGCTCGTTATCGAAGAAGCGATGAGAAAGGGGGATATACCCGAGGCACCAGTGTATCTAGATGGGATGATATGGGAGGCCACCGCGATACATACCGCCTATCCTGAATTTTTGAATAACAAATTAAAAAATAAGATATTTCACGAGGATGAGAATCCGTTCCTATCAAAATATTTTCAGGAAGTTGGAAGTATGGATGACAGGAGAGACATCTGCGACAGTGATGAACCCGCGATCGTCCTTGCTACTGCTGGTATGATGAACGGTGGTCCGGTTCTTGAGTATTTCAAAGCATGGGGTGATGATCCTGAATCAACTTTGATCTTCGTAGGATATCAGGCTCAAGGGACGTTGGGCAATAAGATACAGAAGGGCTATGACAAGGTCACGATGACAGAGAAGGGCGAAAAGATCGACATACCAGTAGATTTGAACATTTACACCTGTGAAGGTTTCTCAGGACACAGTGACAGGATACAACTTCTTCATTATATAAGCAAGATGAACCCCAACCCAGATAGAGTTTTGATAAATCATGGTGAGGAGAGCAAAGCTACGAATCTTGCAAGTACTATCTACAAGAAATATGGTATAAAAACGAGAGCTCCAAGAAATCTCGAGACTGTGAGACTTTATTAAAATTTGTTTTTAAAGGCTCTGTTCGAAGTCCTCCACTTCGTATTCGAACTCGTCTCTTTCTTCTATCTCTTCCTTTTCCAGTTTCATCTCTCTAGCCAATAACCAGAAAAGCAGAGCGAGAGATTTACGGCCCTTGTTGTTGGTCGGAAGAGCGAAATCAACATTTCTCAACATGTTGTTAGTGTCCACAAGCCCCACTATAGGCATTCCCACGTTTACGGCCTCTCTAACCGCCTGTCTATCTGCCGAGGGGTCCACTACGACTAAAATCTCTGGTTCGATAAAGTGATCAAGTGATGGATTGGTGAGAGTTCCGGGTATGAAACGACCAGCTATGCTGGAAGTGCCTATCACATCTGAAAACTTCTCGATCGGTTTCTTCCCGTACTGTCGAGCCGAGACGAGCAATATTCTTTTTGGTTCGTATCGAGATAAAAACTTGGCTAAAGTTCTGATTCTTTCCTCTGTCTGGTCGACATCCAAAACGAAAAGACCATCATCTCTGACTTTGAAGATGAAGGGCTCCATGTCCTTTGCTTTCTGCTGTGTACCTATGTGTATTCCTGCGGTTAGATAGGTGTCTTCGGGCACCAACATTTCCTTTTCTTCTTCTTTTGTTTCGGCGGTCATTGTTCTTCCTCTCTTATCACGGTTATGGGAATAACCCCTTCTTCGAATTCTTCTATAGCGACATCTACCGGATCTATAGGTCCGTTACTCTCTTTTTTCAGCATCGTAGGTGCTCCCATCGATATCTGGATAGAGCGCGCACCGATTATCCTAGCCTTCTCAAAGCGGGTATATTCCCTATTCATATTCTTCTAGCCTTTTCTGGTAGAAAG
>SL_8KL_010_SEDDRAFT_10004959_pt1 | contig 10563 bp, 8 predicted proteins | sample SodLakKL_010_SED_4_FD_11160 | JGI IMG/M metagenome (IMG submission 11160) | reverse complement strand
CGAAATCGAAATCCAAACCGACACCGATCCTGCTAATGAGGAAACCGGGTCAACCCCTGTTTTTCAATAATCCGCGCGGCCCGCAGCTTCGGCAGAAAAATTCCGATCCCGATCCCGATCCCGATTTCGATTGCGATTGCGATTTCGATTTCGATATTAACCGCGCGCTCGCTTTTCTGCCGCGGGGGTGCGCCGGCTTTCCCCGGAGATTAAACGGAAACGCTTGCAATCACTTTTTTTGCCGTATATTTTAGTGCGGAATTTTTGCGGAGGCTTGTTATGATCGGAAAAACCCGCTGCGGAGGGATAAATCCATGCCATTGACACAGACCGTTGCCCTTGCGATCATCCAGGGACTGACTGAATTTCTGCCGGTTTCCAGCTCAGCGCATCTCCTTTTGGTACCGGTTCTTACAGGATGGGAGGACCAGGGGCTCGCCTTCGACGTGGGCCTTCATGCCGGAAGCCTTGTCGCGGTGATCCTTTATTTCCGGGATGATATTTCCGCCATGGCAAAGGCCTGGTGGCGCTCGGTTTTCAGAAGAACCATCGACGACAAGGCACGCCTCGCATGGGCGGTCATATTCGGGACCATCCCAGTCGGCCTTGCCGGCATTCTGCTGCGGGACGTGGTGGCCGAAGGGTTCCGATCCCCCGTTGTAACCGCGGGCGGGCTCATCGGGTTCGGGCTGCTGCTGGGATGGGCGGACTGGCGGAAAAAAGGGGAACGAACCGTCGACCAGCTCCGCTGGCACGATGTGCTGTTCATCGGCTGCGCCCAGGCCGTGGCCCTGATCCCCGGCACGTCCCGCTCCGGGATTACCATAACCGCAGGGCTGCTGGCGGGTTTTTCCCGGCGCGAAGCGGCCCGGTTCTCTTTTCTGCTCTCCATCCCGGTGATCGCACTGGCGGGCCTCTGGGAAACCCGGACCCTGGTTCAGATGGGACCGGCGGTCGACTGGTCCGCCGTCTGGATCGGCATCATCATCTCCGGCATCACCGCATACGCATGCATTCATTACTTTCTGTCGTTCATCCGGCGCATCGGGATGCAGCCATTCGTGGCCTACCGGCTTCTTCTGGGTGTTGTCCTGCTGTTTTTATACTTGTAGGCGACGGACAGGGACTCACACCACCGCCGACAGCCCGAGATACCACGTGGCGATCCCGAAATAGATCACCACGCCGCCGATATCGGCGATGGATGTCACCAGAGGAGCGCTTGCCGTGGCCGGGTCCATGTTGAAGCGTGTCAGAAGAAACGGCAGGGACATCCCCAAAAGACTTCCGAACAACACCACGCAGACCATGGCCATGGCAACGATTACGGCCACATCCGGGCCGCCCCGGAAAATACCGATCATCGACACCGCAACCCCCATGCATGCCCCGATGCAAAGGGCGATAGCCACTTCCTTTCCCACCAGGCGAAACCAGTCTTTCATCATGACGTCTCCGATGGCCAGGGCCCGGACCATCAGGGTGGCGGACTGGGCGCCCGCGTTGCCGCCGCTGCCGATCAGAAGCGGCAGGAAAAAAACCAGGGCCACCGTCGCCTGGATGGTATCCTCGTAATAGGCGATCCCCGCGCCGGAGAAAATATTCATAAAAACCAGGGCCAGCAGCCAGGGCAGTCGCTTGCGGATCAGCAGCCACGGCCCGGCATCCCGCAAGCCGATGTCCACAAGGTCCTCCGGCCCGCTGCCGGGGCTGATGGAGCCCATGCGGTGAAAGTCCTCGGTCGCCTCCTCCTCGATGACGTCATGCACATCGTCAAACGTGATAATTCCCATGAGCGCACCGTTTCCGTTCGTGACCGGGATTGCCAGCAGGTCGTAGCGGGCCATCCGCCGGGCCACCTCCTCCTGGTCTTCGTGAACATTGACCCGGATGGGATCACGGCGCATGACATCCTCCACCAGCGTGTTCGGCCGGGCCATAATCAGCGCCCGCAGCGAAATCTGACCGATGAGCCGGCGTTCCGAATCGATCACGTAGGCATGGTAAATGGTTTCCTTGTCCGGGGCTTCGAGACGAAGCTTGTCGATGGCCTGCCGCGCGGTGAGATAGGGGGAAAGCGTGGCATACTCGCTGGTCATCAGCGCACCGGCGGTGTCCTCCTCGTATGCGCTGAGCTTACGGATATCCTCCCGTTCCTTTTTCGCCAGCAGGTGCAGAAGGGACTCTCCCCGATCGTCGGGCATCGATTGGATGAGATCGACCCGGTCATCGGCGGACATCCGGGCGATCGCCCGTGCAAGAACGTCATCGGGGAGCCTCGCAGCAATTTCCCGCTGGGAATCGTAATCCATGTGCACGAGTACATCGGCGCAGCATTCGGCGGAAAGGGATGAAAACAGATCAACGGCTTTTTCCAGGTCCAGTTCGGAAAAGGCAGCGGCAAGATCCGCGGGATGTTCGGTTTCGCACATGCGGCGAAGCGTCTGATCATCCGCGTAGTTCAGAAAATCGTCCTTTTCGGACGCGGAAGGATTGACGGGATACTTGAGAGGTTCGTTCACGGCCCTGCCTCCTTGCAATCAGGTAGTCCGCCCGGGCAATGGGCGGACCGGAGGCTATTCCCTTACGGGGATGTAAAGGGACCGTCCGGAAGAAAAACGCCTGCCGGCACACCTGGCCGGGGTGCCGCGTTTTCTCCGCTTATCGCATAATCGGGGATCGGATGGAAACACGTTGTCTGACGCAATACTACAGCCTTCGGTAAATGAGGACTGCCTTCGTCATCCATTGTAATGCTCTCCATGAAAGGTTGATATCCAGTGGCTGAACGAAGACTGTCCTTTTCGCCAGTCCCGGCGTTCGGCTCAGGTTCAGATGCACTCGCAGAAAGTCGCAATCGGAAGGCTTTGAAAAAAGTTCGGGCGCGGATATTGGATTTTTTACGAAGCCATTAACTACCAAAAATAACCAAATAACGTCGATTCTGTCAAACAAAAACAGCCGGCCTTGCAAAATGCCCGGATCATTCCGTAACCACGCGGTTGCGGCCGGCATGTTTCGCGCTGTACAGGCACCGGTCCGCCCTGGCAAGGGTTTCATCAATCTCTTCGCCCGGCCGATGCTCCGTTGCGCCAATGGAAACCGTAACCCGGAAATCATGTGAAATATCCGGAAACACCAGTGACTCGACGCGCTTACGAATCCGCTCCGCCTTGATTTCCGCCCCTTCCAGGGGCGTGTGCGGCAAAATCACAAGAAACTCCTCCCCGCCGTACCGGCCGAAGCAATCGATATTTCTGAGATTGCGTGAAATTTTCCGGGCGATCTCCCGCAGGATCTCGTCACCGGCCTGGTGACCGTGGATGTCGTTTACGTCCTTGAAATGATCGATATCCATGATGCACACACTGAAAGATTTCTGAAAGCGCATGCACCGGTTTACTTCCTGGTGCAGCGCCTCGAACAGCCTGCGGCGGTTATAGACACCGGTCAGCGCATCCCGGTTGGCGAGCCGCTCGATTTTTCCAAGCGCTTCGGCCAGTTCCCGGTTGCGGTTTCGAACCTTCCTCCGGAGGTTATAGATAAAACCGCCGATAATGGACGACGAAACAACGGCCAGAAGAAACGAAACCAGTTGAATGAACTCCACACCCGCATCCAGAACCGATGGGTCTTTACGCCACAGAAGAAAAAGCCCAAGGCAGTAAACAGACAAAAACCATGCCCCGACCTGGATAAACTGCCGGGTGTTAAGCGCCATGATGCCGTAAATCAGGGGCACGGCGACGATAAGCAGCATAGCCGCCCTGGCCTGGCCGTCCTCCAGGTGAGTCATGACATAGGTAACCGGAAGAAGAGACGCCGACATCTGAAAAGCCGTCAGGCTCGGTTCCTTGAATTTCAGATTTAAACCCGAATGAATGATGAGGTAGAAGGCGAGGTTCACCCCCGCGGCGTAGGCGGCGAAAACAAATACGACGTCCGGCGGAACCATGCCGTACAAACAGAAAAGAACCGTAATCGCAATGGGTATCATGTAGGTCAAAAAAGCCATGCCCACGCGGCGTTTGCGAAGGGCTTGCTTTTCTTTCAGGCTGCTGTCTGTTCTGTATTCGTGCACGGCACCCCTGATTTTCTGTATGGGCCGCAGGAAAGGGGCTGCGGGAGGTGGTCTTGCAGGCCAAGCCGTTGTTTTGTGCTATAATCTTGAAATTTTATCAGAATAAACAATTTGTATTGTTCGGGATTATGTTCGCCTTGCGTCCTGGCCGGTTACCCGTCCATCTTATCAGCATTTTTTTAAAAATATATTCTATTTTTAATACTAAACAATGTTCACGGCGTCAACAAAAAAGGATCGGATAGTCTACGGAGAGTTCTACTTCCGGTAGCCTTCCGCATCGATGCCGTACCGCCGCATCACCTGCTGGAGGCTTTGGCGCTCCAGGCCGCAGCGGGCGGCTGCCTTGGTTACATTGCCCCCGGTTTCGGACAAAAGGCGTCCGATATATTGTTCGTTGAAATGCCGGAGAAGCGTCTCCTTGGCCTCCCGGTAGGGCAGATCCGTGGCGATTTCATCAAGGGAGCGGCATACGGGGGAGCATGGCTGGATGGACGCGGTGGCAATATCCCCGGGGCGGATTTCATCGTCCTGGGAAAACAGGATCCCCTGGACAATGGCGTTTTCCAGTTCGCGGACATTGCCCTTCCACGGACTGGTGGCAAGGGCTTCGAGAAGGTCCGGCGACAGCGTTTTTTGCGGACGGTTCAGCTTGACGCAGTGTTTCCGGACAAGGTGGGTTGCAATGAGGGGGATGTCCCCGGGCCGGTCGCGCAGGGGCGGCAGCTCGATCGACAGCACATTCAGGCGATAGAAAAAATCCTCCCGGAATGCTCCCTGCCGGATCCGCTCCTCCAGGTCCCGGTTGGTGGATGCGATGATCCGGACATCGACCTTAGCGGTACGGGTATCGCCCAGGGGTTTGATCTCCTTTTCCTGGATCACCCGCAGCAGCTTGGTCTGAATCGAGGGGCTTACATCCCCGATTTCATCGAGAAAAATCGACCCGCCGGAGGCTTCCTGGAAAAGCCCGGTCCGATCGCTCGTTGCATGGGTAAAAGCCCCTTTCCGGTAGCCGAACAATTCGCTTTCAAGAATCTGCTCCGGTACCGTCGGGCAGTTCATGGCGACAAAAGGGGCGTTTTTCCGGGCACTCACGGCATGGACGGCCCGGGCCGTAATGTCTTTTCCCGTGCCGGATTCGCCGGTTATCAGGACGGTCAGATCCGTTGCTGCAACCATTCTGATGGTATCGAACACCTGCTGCATGGCAGGGCTCTTTCCAACCAACCCGTGGAATTCGTGGGGTGTAGTACCGCCGGACCGGAGCCTGACGTTTTCCCGGATCAAAACAGCCCGCTCCAGCGCTTTTTCAAGGCGGATCAAAAGGGCTTCATGATCGAAAGGCTTGGTGATGAAATCATAGGCCCCGTGCTGCATGGCATTGACAGCCGTTTCGATGTCCCCGTAGGCCGTCATCATGACAACGGTCTGATCCGGCCGGGCCCTGCGGATGAGTTCCAGCAGTTCCATCCCGTCCATTCCCGGCATTTTCATATCCAGAAGCACCAGGTCGAAATCCCCTTCGGAAAACCGCCGGTAGCCCTCCGTACCGGAAGAGGCCGTCTCCACGGTACAGTCCAGGTCCGCCGCAAGGCTCCGCCTGAGAAGCCCCAGCATATCGGTCTCGTCATCCACTACCAGCAATGAAAATTTTGCCATGGTTTATTTTCCCGGGAAATCGCTCAGTTTAGGATTGATGCACTCGCAAAAAGTCGCGATCAGACGGCGTGGAAAACGCTCAGAAATCGCCCGATGCATTCCTTGCGGAAATAACCGGCAAAACAACCGTGAATTCCGAACCTCTGCCCGGTTCGCTCGAAACCAGGATTTCTCCGCCGTTGTTCCGGACGATGCCGTAGGAAACGGCCAGCCCCAGTCCCGTGCCTTCACCCGTTGGCTTCGTGGTGAAAAAGGGATCGAAAATCCGCTCGATATTCTTTTCCTCGATGCCGCACCCGTCGTCTGACACGCTGATACGAACCTGGCGTGCCGGGACATCCAGCTCCGTCCGAATTTCGATCACGCCGTTTTCGCCCACTGCCTGGCAGGCGTTCATGATCAGGTTGACCAGAACCTGACGGATCTTTTTTTCATCCATGTACATCGGCACGACGGCGTCGTCAAGGCAAGTATCGATCCGGATGTTTTGTTTCCGGACCCGGGTTTGCACAAAAAGGACCGCATCGCGGATCACGTCGTTGATGCTGGTTTCGGTTTTTTCAGGTGTGGAGCGCCTTGCGAAACTGCGCAGATCCTCCACGATGGCCTTGCAGTTTTTCGCGTGCTTGAGGATCACCTGCAGATCCTGGTAACGCTGGGAACCCGAATCTTCATCGCGCATCAGCAACTGGGTATATCCCTGGATGACGCCCAGGGGGTTGTTGATCTCGTGGGCGATGCCGGAAGAAAGCTGGCCGATGGATGCAAGCCGGTCGGCCCGGGCCATCTGTTTTTCGTGCTTGAGCAGTGTATCGGTCCGCTCCTGAACGCGCTCTTCCAGGGTCCGGTTCAGGGCCATCAACTCCTTGCGGGTCTGCCGCAGCATTTTGCGCTCCGCAAAGACATGCCGGAAAATGTTCCAGGTCCGGTTGAAAAATAAAATAAAGGCGGCGGCGACAACAAGCAGCACCATTGTAATTTCGCCGGTCAATGACCGGAGATATTCCACTGCGGCCGGATCTCCGGTTTGAAAAAGGGCATGCTCCAGGATACGGCCGGCGGCACGAAAAATAAACAGCACCCCCAGGCAGACACAGAGCCACAAAAGGAAGGTCCATAACAGATTTTCCGGATCTCTCCGGCTCAGATTCCGGGCGTGCGCAATCGCCAGCACGGAAAAGACGAGCAGGATTACGGCGCCGATGATATCCACGGTCAGAATGGGAATCGCCGTAACCGTCATACACCGCCCTTTCTTTCGCTCTCCGCCCGATCGCCGGACGTATCACCGGCCGGGCCGTTAGCCGGACCGCAAGCCGCACCGAAAGACGGATCGTCGTCGTCATCGCTGTCATCCGATGTCCTTGATCGCGTTTGTGCGGAAAGGCGCACCAGGCCCAGAACGAAAAAAAACATTGCCGGAACGCAAAGCAGATGATCGAGCCTGGCCAGGTAATATATCCATGCCAGAAACATGCTTTTGCCGGCCGGCTCTATGTGCAGGGTCCATGATCCGATGCGGCCGGCGGCAATCCAGCCGGTCGGGTCTTCCAGAAAAAAGGCGGTAAAAGCGAATGCAGACCACAGGATAAAAAAAATCGCAGAATACCGGATCGCGATCCAGCCGGGCCGCACGGGTGTGCCCCGGCGGGAAAGCCGGTAAATCAAAACAGCCATGGCGGCCATGAAAAGAAGGTGGCTGAAGGGGTACGCAACAACGCCAACCGGATGGCCGTTCGGCCGGGCAGCCATGGCCGGGGCGGCTGTGGCGGCCAGGTATACGGCAACACCGGCAAGTTTAAGGCACACGGCCCTTCCGCCCCGGAAGAAAAAGGGGTATCCTCCGGATCGGTTTGAATGCTCTTTTGCCATTTTCTTCCTGCGCTGAATGATCGGAAAGACGCCGCAATCAGGATTCGCCATTGTTCCAGAAGCGTTTTGGCACCCCGCCGTATCGGTCCACTTCCTTCATACTGATCATCTCTTCCGCCTGCCCGCTGTCAGGCGCCCCGGCGCCATGCGAAAAAACGGGAAACCGCCGCTTCAGGGCGGCCCACAGGATCCGGCACAGGATATACATGGGGATCATAACGGCGGAAAACCCCGCACTGCTTCCCAGCAGCGGCATGGTGAACAGGATATCGAACTCGATGTGACCGAACCGGTTGTTCATCCAGGCCAGGGCAAAGGGAATGGGCCAGAGAACAGCCGCACCCAGGGTGAGCAGGCTGAAAAAATAGCGGCCAAACGCCTCGTTGGCCTCCGTGTTGCAAGCCCGGTAGTTTTCCTTGTCCCTGAGCATGAGCGCCTTGACCGACAGGTTGTGCATCCGGGTCATGCCGCCGCGCAGCTTGCGGATATGCTCCCGGTTGACCCGGGCGGCAAGCCGGAACGTAAGCTCCCCCAGCAGCACGCACCACACGCTCAGGACAAGCGTTCCGAAGAAAAAGCCGGCCACGGGGTTGCCGAACCACCGGTACGGCGTAATAAGCACCAGGTCCAGCCACATATGGATCGGGTCCCACCAGGCGATAATCGTGTCCATATACGGATCACTCACTGTCTTGATAATTGCTTGTCAAAGCCGGCAGGGCGCACCTGACCGGATCAGGGCCGCCCCGCGGATTGATGCCGGCACGCACGGGGCGTGCCGTTTCAGGTTACACAAACCGGGCGGCCGGATCAACCACCCGTAATCAGGGTAAGAAGGTCCTTGCCCAGGAAGCCGCGGGCCATGAAGTTGAAGCCCACGTAGAACGCCAGGACAATGAAAATCCGGGAAAGCACCTTCTCCGGAATGTACTGGGATGTGCGGGGACCGACCATGGAGCCCACAAAAATCCCCACCAGCTGAGTCCCGATCAGCGGCCAGTGCACCAGCACGCCCGCGGCCAGGTAGCTCAAAATAGCCGTGATCATGCCGACCAGAACGGCCAGGGCCGAGGTGCCGGCGGCCAGGTACATGGGCAGACCGGCCACGGCGGTAATGAAGGGAACCAGCATGAATCCGCCGCCGACACCCAGAAACAGCGATGGCTGCTATCACGAAACCGCCGAGAATCGGAAACAGGGGATTGAAGGAAAACTCTACGCCGTAGAAAGTGAAGCTCATCTTCTTCGGCGTAAGGGATGTGACTTTTACGCCCAGTTCGCTGGTGTCCACGGCCTCGCCGGAACGCTTGCGCTTCATGGTCTGCTCGAACGCATCGGCGGCCTGCTTGGCCTTTTTCTTGGACTTCTGTCCACGGGGCGTGGTCTGGTAGAGCATGTAGCAGCCCAGAACCAGGACGAATATTCCGAATACACCGACATAGTCGGTAAAGGAGATACGGCCCGCGGTAATCGTGGGGATGATATAGCTGCCCAGGATGGACCCGACAGCAAGTGCGATGCCCACCGGCAGTACGAGTCGTCCCAGCTTCCAGTAATTAATCGTGGAAACCAGGGCGGAAAATCCGACCAGAAACTGGTTGCCCACCCGGATCGTGTCGGTCACGGCCGTGTTGAGCTCGGCGGATTCGCCCTTGAATGTATCGGCATAGTCGCCAAGGCCATAGATGGTGATATGCCCGATACCGGCCATGATCCCGCCGAAGGCGCCCACCGTGGAAAAAACCCAGCCCACGAGGCATGCCCAGAAAAAAGCGAGGACCAGGGAGATCTGCGGCGCGCCGGGAATCCCCAGGTAGCCTTCCGGATCGTCCTTGTTCAACAGGCCCTGGTCATGGGCCGCCTGAATGGCTTCTTCCAGGGCGTGGGGATCATGGACAACATCCGGGGTCTCGGCCAGGACGGTGCCCTGCATAGCCAAAAACAGGACCAGGGCGGCGAGACAGGCCATGAACAGTTTCTTGTGCATACGTTTCCTCCTTTTTGTATGTCCTTCGGTTCCTTGTTAACGTCTTAAAACGATTCAGGGTGGCAAAACGCATGAAAACCCGTTACATGCGCATGAACTGAGCGGAGAAGACCGGCCGCGGGCTACTGCGCTGCGGGTCGGCAGACTCCCGTTACAGACAAGGATCATTGCGTATACTTTGCAACACCCATGCCATTTATTGCACCACCAACCGCAGCGATTTTAACCCTGTGCGAACGAGCACAGTCTTTCCTTGCAGCCCGTAAAGAAACCGCACCGATTGGCTCCGGGAAAAATGATTTCTTTTTCCAGCACACCCGATAATCCTATGCAGTATGCCCGGCGGCATGCGCGCGATGCTTGCAATAAAAACATTGCATCATTTTTTGGTGTCATAAAAAAATATATTATTTCGAAATGTTATAAAAATGCAAAAATTTTACTTCAGCGCATTATATATCTTGCACCCGTCGTTGTTTCAGGGTGGGGCCCGGCAAAAAAAAAACACCGGAAAACCGCACTGACACGGAATTCGCGGCAAGCCGACACGTCGAGCGCAAAAGGCCGGCGGCACGCCGGGACCGTCGGCATCCGCATTCCTTGAAACCCGCATACCACGGAGATCGCACCAACGGCCAACGGACTGTTCGCCGCGGGAAGCCCGGTTTCATAATGGTATGTATTTTGCAATTTGTATCTGGCAACACTATCATGATAATTAGTGACCGGACGCAGAGATCGGCGGAAAAGTCGGTTAGCGTTCAGCCACTATCTGTCATGCTATACTCAATATAGTAATGGCATGCACCATCATCGCAACAATCAGCACAGGAAAGACGAGAGGTCTTTACAACCTGAACCGACGGCATGCCGAACAGTGCAGGATCAAGACCTGCGCGATTCCAAAGAATACAGACATAGGATGTGCTGACGAAGGAAGCGCATCTTTAACATGATTCTC
>SL_8KL_010_SEDDRAFT_10004953_pt1 | contig 10575 bp, 7 predicted proteins | sample SodLakKL_010_SED_4_FD_11160 | JGI IMG/M metagenome (IMG submission 11160) | reverse complement strand
GCGAACTCTAGGGTCATCGTATGCCGTGACGACTTCTTCTGTATTATCGGTAGATCCATCGTCGACTACAACAACTTCGAGATTTTCATATGTCTGGTCTAAAACACTATCGATAGCCTTGTCTATGATGTTGGCGCGGTTGTAGGTCGGGATGACCACGGAGACCAGTGGTTTCTCTTCTGACATCGAAAATCAGATTTTAATTTTATTTCAATGGATTATTCTGTTGTTTGATTTATTGTTTTTGGATGCTGTCTATATTCCTACAGCTCCATTTCTAATAAATAAGGAGGAATCCTTACGGTTTTGAGTAAAGTTTTGAGAAATCTTGCTATTATCGATTTATTGTTCCTCACCCGATAGTATTAGAGACTAACACTTTGACCATGGGTTTTTCCTCCAATAATTGAGTTATAAACTGAAACTATTCTCACTTAAAAGTCAAATACTATAAATAAAATATAGCAATCCTAAAACTAGGTGTATACTCATAATAGAGATTATCGGACCATCTGGGGTTGGAAAAACCACCATCGCTGAAGCAGTTCTAGAACAGAATCGAGATTGTATGAGCTTTCATGAAGCTCACGTTCTAGCGCTTCAAAATGCCCTTGAAGAGAAGAGATCTTCTGTTTCCTCAGTAAGATATCTGTTTAACAGGATATCTTATCATATGATTGGTCTAATCTCCACGGGATTTATTCCCGAGACCTTGCTAAGATATATTTCGAAGGTTAACGGACTTTCGAAGGAAATGATGAAGATCCATCATGGAAGCTATTCTAGTTCTGTAGAAATGATAAATGAACTTTTAGATGTATATATTGAGAGTGAAGAGCGGAGATCCAAAATCTCTGATTGGCTTAATTTTTCGCTCGAAAGATATTTTCTTATAGATAGATATGTACAGGACCGTTGCATAATATTGAATGAAAAATTGGTCAACTACAGCGTTTCGATATTTGCTCCACCTTACCCAAAGAAGGAACTTGATGAAAGAGATGTGAAAAAGTATTGCAGAGCTATCCCTGTACTGGACCAGATAATATTCCTAAGTGCCTCGCCCGAAGAATGCATATCAAGGATGAAAGGCAGAAGGTCGGGATATCCTGATGATTACGAAATGTTCAGTGATGAAGAGATGAAAGAGGTGATAAAGCGACAGCTAAGATGTTTCGAAATCATGATTTGCGAATTAAAAGATAAAGGAGTAGAAGTGGTGGAGATTGATGCGGAAAATAATCTTAATCAGTTGATTAACAGAGTAGAATCGGAGTTAAACCTCGCTTCCGTAATGAAAAAAAATTTTGAGTAATCTAACAGGGAATTGTGGTCGAGAGAATGAAACAGAATTAGTCTAAGGGATAACTGACGTGTTTTTTTGAAGTTTAACAAAATTTAAATAAACATCACCAATAGAATAATTCATGGCAAAAAAGGTATTGGTTGTCATAAGTCATCTCGGTCTTGGGGGTGGTGCAAGGAAGGTCGCCTCAGAAGTCGGCTCTAAATTGTCTGAAAGGGGCTATGATGTTCATTTTTTGACTTCCTATTCTCATGGATCTTCTCAAAAAGGTGGAGCTTATCTAGAAGATTCTACGCACAAAATTAAGGGTGAGTTAATCAGCTTGAAAAAAGAAAAAAAGGAATATCCTCTTCATTGGTCCAAGACCATTTTTCAGACGGCAAAAAAGATTAGTGAAATATGTGAAGAGAAGAAAATTGACACCGTAGTTTCTTTTTTGACCTTAGGTGGCTTTAGTTCGGTTATAAGCAAATGCTTTTTCGGAAATGAAGCTAAGATAATAGTATCGGTGCGTAGTAATAGAAGAGTAAAGGATAAATTGAGGAATATTTTGATAAAGTGGTTGTATCCTAAAGCAGACGAGGTAGTGGTCCAAACAGAGAGGATAAAAGAAATAATGAAGAAAGATTTTTCTCTATCTAATCTTTCCGTAATACCTAATCCGATAAAGATTGAAAAGAGTCAGAAAGCGGCTAAAGAAAACATTCCAGAAGAACATGAAAATATTTTTAACAGTAAATTCATCTTCATTCATGTGGGAAGATTTACTAGGGCTAAAGGACAGTGGTATTTGCTTAGAGGATTTAAAAAAGTAATTCAAAAAAACCCTGAAACTAACCTTGTTGTTTTAGGTGATGGAGAATTGAGAAAAAAATTAGAGAGCCTAGTAATAGGACTCGACTTAACAGATAATGTTTTTCTGGTTGGAAATATGGGAAATGTGTTTCCTTACTTAAGGAGAAGCGATTGTTTTGTACTTTCATCTCTTTATGAAGGGTTTCCTAATGTTGTTCTAGAAGCTTTATCGCAGAATCTTCCTGTTGTCTCAACAGATTGTGTTTCTGGGCCGAGAGAGATTTTATGTCCCGGGATTTCCTCCCTAGAAGAAATAAAATATCCTTATTTTGGGAAATATGGGATACTAACTCCATCATTTGAGGGTGAAATATTTTTTCAGACATTGGAAGAAATGCCATTGACAGAAAAGGAGGAGATATTTGCTGATGCCATGATTAAAGTAAAAGAACGTGAAGAATTCAGAAGAAAATATTTAAATGGAATCGACAGGGCCAAGGACTTCACTCATGATAAAGTTATTAATCAGTGGGAAAAAATTATTCATTAATATAAAATAGATAATCAATATTTTAATAGGCACGCATGATCCCTAATTCCCCGATCTGTTTAGAATAGCTATTCTAAACAGATTCAGAATGTTTACTTTCTGATACCTTGAAGGTCGGGGGATACCTGTGGAACAAGTCCCACTTTATCCTCGCTGTCCAACAGGAAAGGGAACCTTTTCTGTGATGCTAGGAAAACTTCTAGTTTTCCCAAAGCATGATGCGGATACAGGGAATGAATAACTATTTTAGCAAATCTGATGAAGTGGGAGCTATACAAAAAGGTTCACACCTGGTTAAGGAAACTCCTCAAACTTCTCTGCAAGACTTTTCTAGAAAAAAATTGAGGTTGCCCTGAGATTTATCTGAGGTGATCACTCACTATTATCAAGTTTAATATACAGTTTTGAGACTTTATTTTAAAAATTTATTTAAATTTATAATATTTATAAAATAACTTTTTGGCTTATTGGGTTTTCTAAAAAAGTTAAAAGTGGATATATTTTTTCATAACTCTCCATACTTTTTTGAATTTTATTGTAAACTTTCCATACCTCTTTTTCTGATATGAAGCTACATTTCTTCAAAATTTTAGAATTTTTTTGAAGCTTTTCCTCAGCAAAATTTGATTTCTGAATTATTTTAGTATGATCAGGCCATGAACTAGCATCTACAATAGAGGAATATTTTAATTTTTGTATAATGTTAGGAAAATCTCTAGATAATAAATGCATAATTTCTGATTCACACAATGTTAGACCATTTTTAGGTTTTGGAATATTTGCCAATTTTTTATTATTTTTACATAGAGTGGATTTTACGATATCCTTTCTTAAAAGATACTTTAGGGGCATTTTCAATATGAGTTTAATAACTCTATTGTCAAGGAAGGGATAACTAACTGGCATGGTTTGAACTAGTGTGTAATAGGTGAAAAAAGAATAAGTATTTGTTACAGGATAATAATAATATGAACCCATCAATAAATTCTTAAATGAGCTATGTTTCACACCGTGGAAATCACAACCTTTTATTCTATTTTTCCTTTTCAACCGAGGATTATTGTAATATTCAATATCATCTTTTAAATATGAAGGTATTGAATCATTACGAGAGTATCTTCCAGAATTATTAAAACTTATTATGTCTGAATAATAATTTAAAATAGGTAAATGAACATCCCCCAAGATAGGTAATACCAAATTCAAAGTAGGAATTCGACAGCCTAGCAAAGTGTCAGCATAAGATCCATTAATGATACAATCTGATTTTTCTCTCAGTTGGTTGACAAAACTTCCAGTATGGGCTTCTTCAAACCAATTATTCAGATTTGATATTGGGGCTATGTTATCCAAAACAGAAGGATAATAATCAGTGTTTCGCTTTAAAAAATTGAATTCTAAATTCAAATTCTCACAAATATTTTTAGCAGTTTCTGCTTGTTTATTTATATTTTCATTCATGTGGTGACAAACTGTATTTTCATCCAAAAAATTAGCTATCAGGCGGGAGTCACTTCCTCCACTAAGTAGTAATCCATATCTTTGCTTTTCAGCTGTTTGCTCTGAAATAACTTGTTTAAAAACTTTGTAAAATTCATCTACAAATTTATCATATGGCCAATTTTGTTGAGTATGATTTGGTCTCCAATAAATAGAAGTTCTTGGATTTTTGGAGTTCAGATTAATTGTAAGTGTTCCACCTGGATGTACTTGTTTTACATTTTTGAGAGCAGTTTTAAGTCCATATACGATACCTGATTTAAAAAAATCATAGAGACCATGCATGTCAAATTCAAGTTTTAGAGAATGGTGATTCGCTATAGATTGAAGAGAAGTAGAAAAAACCAAGGAGTCTTTACTCGGCCTAGCATAAAATATCGGTCTAGCAGACAATCTGTCTGTGAATAAAGTTATCTGATTTTCGTCTGTATCATATACTACCCCAGCAAAATTACTGTTCAATCCCTTCACAAAGTCCATTCCATATCTTTCATAGAGTTTAGCACAATAATCGGAATCTGTTAGATCTGGATATTCTTCATATTTAGATTTATATTCTTTCCCATCATCATGTCCATATATCTCTCCCCACACCCATATAAACACATCTCCATCATTTGCTTCAGCGGGTGGTTCATCTTCTGAAGAATCATGAAGAGTTATAACGAATTTTATGTTTTTGTCTTTAAAACTAAACAAGCGCTCAGAACCAAGCCAAACTAAATTATCTGATAATTCTTCTAAATTTTGATTTGAATCATTTATTACTCCGCTGAAGCCTACCATTTTAATCACATATTCGCAGTTTTCCTATCTTATTAAAAGCTCCTTTAATTTATTTTATTGGTTTGTATTAGAAATGTTTTTTTTCTATTATATATGGTTGCCAGAAATTTTTTTATAAAATTTTTTGTTCTTTTTGTCTTTCAATAGCGGTTCATGAACTTGAAATATATACACGTCAGAGTGACTATTGCCTTCTAAAATTACAAAATTTTTTTTATCTACGAAAAGAACATCCCAACCTACATATTTAAACTCCGGGAATTTACTAACTAGAGATATAAACTCGGACTTGAAATCTTCCCATTTAGGAATTTTAATTCCTTCAATGTTTGAATTAGTGTCTGGATGTTTTTCGTGAAATTTTACCTTACCCCTCGAAGTGATTTTTGCTGCCGACCCTATGATTCCTGTGTTAATATTAATGGGAGCCGTTAGTCCCCCCTCCGCTATGTTATCCTTAACCCCTGACTTTTTTGTACCAATTCTTAGAATACCCGATGCAATAAAAGGGTCCTCATTTTCAGGAAACATAGTTAAAAGTCTAATGGTATTTGCTGAATTAGGATAAATATCTCCCAAAAACTTTGCTTGATAATTGTATTCTGTGAGCATATAATTTCGAGATTCATCTAGTAAAACATTAAGATTATTTATTTTTCTTTCTTTGTTTACTAAAAAACCATCATTTGATTTTTCCAAAATATATACTCGATTTCCTGCTCCTCCATAAAAAGATTTCAAAACAAATTTATCTCTTTCATTTAAAATATCTGTTAGTTCTTTATCTCCCTGTAATTCTCCTTGTTTTATTGTACCTAATAGTTCAGGGAGATAATTTTCATATCCTTTTTTTTCCATATTCTCATAAAATCTTTTCTTGTTATCCAATATATCGGGATCGGGATTTATTGATTTCGTATAAGCATTTCTTTCAAATTCAGATATATAAAAATCTGGGTTGGAACCAGTTGGAATTCCATATGCCTGATAGAGTTTTCTAGTTAATCCTAATTTATAAGCTCGTATTCTTTTGATGAAGGATAATTTTGGAGGGTTATCGTTTTCAAAATCTTCTTCCAAAACATGAAAAATAGACTTAAAAGGATCTGGTAAGACGATTTTTAAACTGGAAAGGATCCCTGTAAGTGGACCTTTGTTTGATATATTATCAATTAATGTTCGAAAGTTCCAAATTGTTATCACCTTTTAATCTACTAGATATCTCTTATCCCTTTTCAATTTATTGCAATATATCATTAGTGAGGGAGTAGTGTATATCCTAAAAACGTTTGGTTCATTCATTAAAGAAATATTCTAAAATTACTAATATGTATAAACAGAAAATGATTAATAACCAAAATATGTTAATATTTACAATATAGAACTTCTTAATATGATTCCCATGTAATGAAGTAATTAGGTTAGGCTCTATCATTTGAGGATTTCAATCTAAGAATAAAAAATGTGAATAAATATTACTTTTAATGGTTGCTAGTAAAAAAGATTTTTAATCATCTAAATTGAAGTTAGATTTTCATACCATTCTCAAAAAGAATTTTTTTACCTTATCATCTTCTAGCAAAGGTTTATGAATCTGATGAGCTCTATATCCCGGGCGACTATTTCCTTCTATAATGACAAATTCCCCTTCCCCTGTAAAAAGAATATCCCACCCAACGCAATTGAAATCATCTAATTTGGTAATTACAGAGATAAATTCCTCCTTAAATTTTTCCCATTTAGGTATTTTGATACCTTTTATTTTTGCTTTAGTCTCTGGATGTATATCATACCATTTCAACTCGCCTGAAAGAGGGATTTGTGCGGCGGACCCTAGTTTTCCAGTCTTATAATCTATTTCTGCGGTTAGACCACCTTGGCAAATATTATCAACTATTCCTGATTTTTCGGTACCCATCCTTAAATATGCATGAGCAATAAATGGACGACTATAATCTGGATATAATGTTAAAATTCGAATAGTGTTGGCTGATTTGGGATAAATATTTTGAAGAAATTCTGCTTGATTAACAAATTGGCTTACGATGTATCTATCTAGGTTTTCAATAAGAGATTTAATACTTTTAGTATTCTTTTTTGTTTTATTCAACATCAGATCTCCATTTTTTATTTCAACAAGATATATTCCCTCTCCTGAACTACCTCGTTGGGGTTTTAATACTATCTTTTTTTCATCATATACGAGGTCTTCAATGGTTCTTTGACCATTGAATTTTCCATTTTCAATGACTCCTAACAGTTCTGGTACATATCTGAGTAAATTTTTTTCTTCTATGTATTCGTAAAATTTTTTCATATTTGCTAATAATTCTTGGTTTTTTAGAATATTTTGTCTAGTTAAATGCTTAAGATGATCAGATATATATTGATTTGATTTTGGGTCTTCATTTATATTGTATGCTCTAAATTTTTGTAAAATTAATCCGTGATTATATGCCCTCATCCTCTCAGAAATAGACCATTCCTTTGAAAAAGGTCTTTGAAGTATATCTTCTTCTATCGTTTTCAACTCTTCTTTTAAAGGGCTAGGATTAATTTTCTTTAATATGCCTAGAATACCTGCACAAACTCCTGTAGCAATACCCTTCTCTGAAATCACATCTAGCGTTTTTATACCTATCTTTTCATCAACTAAACTCATTATACACCTATTCTGAAACTACGATGAAAAAAAGGGAGATAGGTATAAAAACTTTTTTTGATTTACGAGTTAATACCTATTTCCTATTTTTTTTAGGAATTTCTTTAAATATCTGAATTTCTCGATTTTTTTGTTACTAAAAATCTTTTTTATCACCTCTAGACTTTTTCTACAAAATTTCGTTAGTCAATTACTAATGCTGATTTAGCTTCATTTGAAGAAATAATATGTTTGTTTGGGTAATAAAACTAAATCAAAATGAGTAAGATATAATAGAAAGAAAATGATTACACAACGAACAGAAAATCAAACGGACTGGTCATTATGGGAAAGATAATCGAGTTCTATGGTCCTCCGGGCTCGGGGAAAAGCACCCTTGTTTCTATTTGTAATTCTTATTTGGAAAAAAAGGGTATAGAGGAATGTAATTTTTATGAGACTAAATATTTAGGATTCAAGAAATGGATTAATGAAAAGGAATACAAAAAAAACCCAATTGAAATAACATTAATGAAATTAATTTTGAAGTTGGCTCCTAAGCTATTTGGGAAAAGAATTGTCTATAAGAGAATTGTTCATGGAACTTTATTTTTTTTTACACCAGCGAAATATGAACAGTATCTTTTCAAACAGTTTTTGATTCGAAATTTTGATTTTCTTAAATCTATCTTGTACAAAATAGATGAAATGAATCTAATTGAGATATTTGGATCAGGATTCAAAGAAAAAATTCTACATAGAATAGAAAGGGATGTTTGTAAATATCAGATGGCAAAAGAGCTTTCTAATCAAAAACAGATATTTGTTTTCTCTGAGGCAATCTTAAAAGCTATTTTGACTCCCTATTCGATTCTTCCAAATGATGAATTACCACCTAATTATGAAGAAGATATAAAAGAATTAATCGTTTTTATATCTAGCGAAATAGATTATGGTTTTTTTGTAAGTGCTGACTTAGAAACATGTAATAAAAGACAAATTGAACGTGGATATCATATATCCGAAGGAATAGGAAGGAGCATGGAAGAACAGGAAAGACAAGAAGCTTTAGAACGCAGAATCACATTAAATAATTTAATCCATAAAACCCTTTTGGATAACGGCGTAAAATCCTTCAAAATAAAAAACAACGGAACGATAGAAGAGGCTAAAAAGCAGTTGTACCCGTGCCTCGATGAGATCATCAAAGACCTAGAGGACACTGACGATTAACCTCTCACCCTTTCATCCACTCCCACCTACCGTCCACCGCACATCATATCACGAGGCACATCTGCCGAGTGAGAGACGGAACCTGTTCCGGCGTAATTATGAACTACGGTGGATCAAACATCATCCAGAAAATCAAAATCTCACTTTTACCTACCCTGAAACCATTATCAACTACGGTTGATTTATCACCTTTTATTATCAAGAACGGTTGATACTTCATATATGAAGCGCGGTTGATATCCCCTGCCTTTCATAATCAAATCAACCGCAGATCCCATGTTAAGTCCGCCGTATATTATAGTTAGTAGATTTTGATATATAGATTTACTGGCCATCTTAGGGGAGGAGGAAGAGGGTGGGAGGGAGGTAATAAGGCTTGACGTAGTTAGAACTCACTCAGATCTGCGAAAATTTTATTAGAGCTACGGACAATCTCCCAATTAGAGGTCGCGATGCCCCAATATAACGATCCGGCCTTTGGTTAGGTGTGCAGGGCCTTATTCTCATGAAAAGTGGTCACTATGCCACACATTCGGTTAAAAGGTCTAGCACACCTAACCTCTTGCTCTAAATTTATCGTCATTTTTCAACATCCAATAGATGGCCTGAAGGAGCTTTCTTGCTCCATTCACTCTAGCTATTTTCGTAGGTTTCTCTTTTTTCTTTCTACGATAATATTGAGAGATGTTACTATTTGGGCAGAATCGGTTATGATTTCCTATAGCATTGATAGTCACCCATCGAAGATACTTTGAGCCTCGTTTGGTCATTTCTCCATGATACTCTACTTCACCGGATTGGTGAATCGAAGGTGTCAATCCGGCATAAGAATAGAGTTTCTTTTCCGATGAGAATCTGTCTATATCGGCTATTTCGCCGTAGATAACAGCTGCAGAATAGGTAGCTATACCAGGTATTGATTCGATCAGCTCAATTTGATCATGTTTCTTTGCCTTTTTCCCTATCATTCCCTCAACTTTATCACATTGTTCTAGAGCTGTTTCGAACAAAGGTACTCATGCATCGATGAGAGGATGATCTAATTTCTTTAGCCATTTTACTCCTTTCTTGTTGAACAGATCTCCTCCAGGATATTCGATCTTTTTTCTGTCTAAGATGCCTCTGATGTGATTCTTGAAATTTCCTTTCACTTTACCTAAAGAGACTCTTGTTCGAGCTATTTCCCTTAACTCCCTGATATCTTTTTCAGGTACGTAACATGTAGGTAGTAAATTTCCTCTAGCTAGATCGCATAAAGCATTAGCGTCTACCGTGTCAGTTTTTACCTTTTCTTCAGCGATCAACCTCGTCTTCAAAGGATTGGATAGAACTACATCAATGCCTAGTTCTTCAATGAGATCATAAAAGTATTGTGATTGTGGCGTCGCTTCTATCGCCAATTTTATTTCTTTATCTATACTTTCAAAGAACTCTTTTATCGGTTCCTTCTCTGACTTTACCTCACCTTCCTTTATCTTCTCGCCGTCCTTGGTCTTCAACACTATTTCAGAAGACTTCTTATGTAGATCCATACCGCCATATAACATATATTTTCCACCTCTATTATCCATATCTAGAGGCGGACTTAACCATGTTTTTCTCATAATGAATTTATCCCTTTTTGCAGTTGATGATCAGGTCAAAAATAACAGTACGCCTGTCAACAGAACGAGCCTGTCAAACCTTTAGTGATTTTCAGTTTTCTGAAAATCACGATATAAAGGAGAATAACTTTTAAATATCCAGAAGTTATTAACAAATCAT